>Ga0307379_10002081_pt1 | contig 30176 bp, 20 predicted proteins | sample UN2MG_FD_202237 | JGI IMG/M metagenome (GOLD analysis project Ga0307379, IMG submission 202237) | Soil microbial communities from Risofladan, Vaasa, Finland - UN-2 | ecosystem: Environmental > Terrestrial > Soil > Coastal area > Acid sulfate soil | place: Finland: Risofladan, Vaasa | collected...
GCAAATACGGCTCTGGGATAATAGAAAGCGGTGATTTAAGAACCGCTATGTTCGTACAAACGTATCTTGAACAAGCATTTGGCGGCTGACAAAGCTATGGAGTATGTAGAGTAGCAATTTATGGGCAGAGTTAGAGGCCTCAGTCTGTAGTAAAAACCTGTTCACTCTTTCTTGGCAGGAGTAGCGGCTATTTCGTCGAACGGCTTTAAGATAGAGTCATCATTGGGTTCCTGAGACGCACTCGAAGGCTCGGGGAAGTCGCTTTCTGTCTTATCTACAATGTCCAGAAAATTCTTGATAGCTTGTCCAGCTTCAGAAGTCATTATTTGATGCCGGTGGCGCTGTCTATAGCCAAATAAGCCTCCTGCTATCAACAGCAATACAACCAACGGTGTTACGGCAATCGCGATTCGTTTATTTCTTGACAACGCCCTTTCAATATCACGCAACATTGATTCATATGACTCATAGCGATCCTCAATACTCGGACTGAGTGCCTTGTCTAGGACAGTTCGCCATTGTGCGCTAAGCTTCCTAATGTTAACAATAGCATTACTATCACTTAAATGGTATTTCTCCCCGAATAGCAATTGGTAGGCTAGGCCTCCAAGTATATAAATATTCCTTTGGACAAGTCTAAGTTCTTTCTCACCTGCTAAGGCGGCATCCTGCGGCAGAGTTACCGTCGGTTCTATACCGGAGTGAGATTGATCAATAGTGATACCGTTTTTCAATGTCTGAGTTTTTTCTATTGTGTTATCCTTGAGAGTTTGGGTAGGTGGAAATACAGAAGCTGAGTCTTTTTCAGTCTGGGGAGTTACCGTGTCGCTTAGTCTCCCTCCCTTGGAAATAGGGATTGTCCCGGTTACTGTTGGCTGGAAGCCCGCGCTTAGTAAGGCAGTAATGGTTACATCGCCTTCATGTATATCACTTAGCTTAATTTGGTATGGATTCAAACGGTCTGTTTGCCAGCCATTCTCCGATAGACTCATGATAGCCTGCAATACCTTTGAAAATATCTGATATATTCTCTTTGGCTTTAATCTTACATCCTCATTAATCAACTTTTCCAAATTATATTTTGAGTACTCAGTAATTATATATGGCTCATTCGGATTTTGTGAAACTTCCAAAGTCCTGGTGACAAATGGCAGGTATAGCTGCGAAATGCTTCGCATCTGGATTCCGCTCTGGTACAAATGTCTTTTTACTGTAGCAGCAGCTTCCGAAGGTAAAGCATCGTCCGGCATGTATATAATCACCGTACCATGAATCGGGTGATCGGCCCTGCAAGCCATCATATTTTCCGTCTTACGAACAACTTCTTCTATCTTATATTCATCTGGAATTGCCATTCAAAAACCCTTATCGTATTCGTTAACATAAATAACCTTGAAGTAGCATTCTAATACCCATCAGAAAAAAACATAGACAAAAATCAAATCAAATAGGACACATCCAGCGTTTCTTGTCTTAATACGTGATTATTGACGTTCCTATCGGGGTAAGTGTATAATTGGATTAAGTTAATGTCAATCTTGCTGTTTCGGCTGTTGCCGAACAAAATCGGGTTTTATGAATATGCCAAGTGCTTTTAATATTATACCTGATGATTATGAGATTATAACAACGTTGGATGTCTCTGGTGAAGTACGGGAGTACATTGCATCTTATAAGCCTGACAAAACTCTTGTCCACCTTAGAGTGTATAGCTTTACCGACACAACCGACACCACGATGTGTCGCCACCTGAGAAATCATTTACGTAAAGACGTCGGCTTTATGGAAGAGCTGGATCACCCCAACATAGTCCAGCTATTTGATTTTAGCGAAACAAGACGACTATTTTGGGTCGCAACACAGCCAGCAAACATAAACAACCTTTCCGAATGCTTTCCCAAGATTGCTTCTGCACCTCTTGAAACGAGGGTATCTTTGGTCAAAAAGTTACTGTCCACTATAGAATATATTCACAATTGTGGGATAGTGCACCGAAACATCTCAAGTAATGGGGTGTTTTTGGATTCCGAATTAGAGTTGTATGTAGGCGATTTCGGATTGGCTTGTTACCTTGCAGATGTACCGACTTCCATACATGATACCACGCCCACGTCAACTTCAGGAGCTACCTATCAAGCCCCGGAAATCAAAGATGCCAAAACAACGTTTCTAGATGTCCACTGTGATATTTTCTCAACAGGATTACTGGCTATTGAAATACTAAATGGCAGCTCTGTGCCAAAGGATATAGGGAGAGATTTTCACAGAACCTTGAAGCAGTATTTGGAGCAGCAAGGTATCGTAAAATCCATTGGTGCAGCTGTATTCGAAGTGCTTTTCAAGGCAATCAGTCTGGATCCTGCAAAACGATGGCCAACAATAAAGAATTTATCAGATGTATTTAGCAAAACATTGCAGAATAAACTAGCCGATAATTTAACCCTCATTGATTTGACTGGTACTATAGATGCTACTCAAGCACTACAGAGTTCGGATAAACCTGATGAAGCTAAACCTACTGAAGAAGTTAGTGGTAAGGAGCGGCCGGAAGAAGCACCCGTGGCGAGAGCTCCTATATTACCTTCCGGGACAGAAAATGAAATATGGAATAGTCGTTACGAAATAATAGAAAAGATAGGAGGCGGTGGACAGGCAGTAGTTTACAAAGCACTCGACCATTTAACTAATGAAGAGATTGCCATCAAGACACTATTGTCTCGACACAAAAAGGACAAAAGTGCTATCAATCGCCTCAAGCAGGAGGCTATGGTAGCAAGAAGTCTCACGCATAAATACATCGTAAAAACATATAGCGTAGAACAACGCACTGACACAGCAGATGGAAGCGAAGCTGTCTTTCTCTGTATGGAGCTCATTACAAGCGGCTTGGAATTGAAAGATGTTATTAACAGCCGCCGTGCTGCTGGCCAGGGATTCGAACTCGGCGAAGTTCTGCATATCAGCCGCCAGTTACTCGAGGCCATTAAATATGCTCACTCATATACAATTCACAGGGATGTCAAGCCCGGCAACATAATGCTTATCCCACATCAAGACTGGACCAATGATGACACTTCAGACCTGACCCGATTTGATATCAGATTAATGGACTTTGGCATCGCAAAAGTTCTGACTCAAAAGCGGATAGAAGTTACTGGCAAAGGTTTTTGGTCGGCGCACTATGGGGCGCCAGAGTTGGCCGATGCCAAAAGCACTGTGGATGCACGGGCGGACCTCTATAGTGTTGGTGTTATTATTTACCAGATGCTAACCGGCCACATACCACGCAAAGGCTCACCCTCTGCCAACAAAGTCAACAAGAATGTGCCTACAGCATTAGCTACGGTCGTAGACAAAGCCATAAGCGCTGATAGGGAAAACCGCTTCAAATCAGCAGCAGTTTTGGTCAGAGAGATTGAAAAAGCTGTCAGTAAATTCAACTGGATTTGGAAGACAATTAAAGTGACCGCAGTATTACTGTTGGTCACGCTTATCGGAACAGGTGTAACTTATTTTTGGCCCGAACCTGAATACTTGCCAATAAGAGAAAATGTCGCGATTTTGGCCGAGAGGGACCCCTTTAATGTAGTCGCTTCTCTTGCTGACAACAACATAATAAGGTATACCGACCTTGAGGGTTTTGAGAGCTATAACGAATTGAGGAAAAATGCCATAGAAAAACTGGAGGACCAACTAAACGAATGGGGGCAAGAAGAATTCCCAAGGAGCACGAGATGTTGGAAAAATCAGGAAGAGATATGGCTTGAAATGGAACCCAAGGTTAACAATCTAAAACAAATCCAACGTAATCAGCAGCAATATAATCAACTCAAAGATTCAGCCGTGTTTACACACCTGCTCGAACTTGACCCGAGTTCCAAAGTACTCTCAAAAATTCAGGGCGAGATAAAAACCACTGAGACGCTGCTTAAAGAAAGACCTCTATCGAAAGAAATATTAAATACATGTGATAATACATACAATTTAGCAGCTAAAGTTTATGTAAATGTCGAGAGGATCGCCGGTGAATTAAATAGCGACCAGGCTGCGGAAAGAATTAACGAAAAGCTTAATAATGTCAAACAGCTGCGAGAGCAATTTCTGTCAGCACAAAATAACCTTAACAAAATAAGTCAGCTTAAAAACGAGAATTTTCAAGGGTGGAGTGATAAATGCTTGACAAAAGCCGACAGTTATTACAGCGGTTTCCAGCTGGAAACCGCAGAACAATATTTTAACCTCTTAAGCCAGATATGCGGCACTGTATCTGATGTCAGGAATCAAATTGATTTTGCCGGTTCTGATATTGGTCTTATAGTCTCGAGGCTTATGCAATTATGCCATGAAAATATCGAGACGTTTGAGAGCTATCCCGAGTGGAAAGGAAAGCTTGAAAGTGTACACGAGAAAAAAGATTTGCTTGCAAAGTATATTACGCTACTGGGAATAATTGAAACGGAGCCTAAACAGAGTATACCAAAAAATATTTATGTTTCACTCTTAAGTGCAAGAGAAGAACGAGATAATGTACAAGTTGCTAAAAAAAGGCTCAATAATGCTGCATCAGAGTATAAAAAGTTCTTAACCAAGAAAGTAAATAATCTGGAAGCTCTATCAGTTGCTCACAAAGATATAGAAAATTACAAAGAACAATTGCAGGTACTTAGCAGTGACATCACCGGTTCAGAATGGCCCGAGGTTAAGCACGTTCAGAAATACAAAGGATATTCGGTTGATATTAAAGATAGCCTGATGAAGGAAGGCTTGGATCTTAGAAGAAACATTGTTGATAAGGTTCATTCCGCACAAGTTGAATATTCGTGGAAATCAGAAACAAGTCCGCAATATATGAATGTTGCCAGACATTATACCGGCAACGATGTTGCGAAAAGCATCGACGGTTGGAAGGACATCGATAATGTTCAACGCATTTCTTCAATTATAATCCAGATGAGAGATATAGATGCTCTATTGACCCGCAAACAGCAACTGGACCGCTTGGCTGGAAAAATCGATGAGGGTATCAATTTTTGTGAAAAATTTAGGGGAGCTTCGCCAGAAGAGAAAGAGGAACAGCAGCAGTGGTTGTCAGATTTGAAAAATCTAAAACAGAAACTCACTGCAAAGTACGACGACAGCGAGCTAATAGATTTGGAACAAAAAATATTTGACTCCAACTGGGAAGGTATTGACAATGAATATAAAGAAATTCAAGCAAACTTCCCCTATTACAGCAACCGTGTTGAGCAGCTTATAAATGAAGCGGAATTTATAGAGTCAACCGGCAAATATATTAACGGGACTTTGAGCCGGTGGCGAAGTGTGATTGCTCAGGATAGAGTCGCTATGATTACATTTCAGAGCAGTACCATTTGCAATGAACTGGAAAGTATTAAGGAAAACGTAAACAGCTGGACCGAAGAGCATTTTAATCAGGAAATACAACCTAAATGCAAGATTCTTGAAAACATCATTGACCAAGAGGGTCAGATTATTGTAACCATTCTGAGAACCATAAAAGCCCTTGATGAAAAAATTGACAACATACTAACTAACGAAGACGTTCGCGAGCTAAATGCCATTGCTGCACAAAATGAAAAAAAGACGATACTCGAAGAGCTTAAAGACTCATTTGATCGGTGTGAGAACGTATTAAGAAAAATTCAGGATACATCTGAAAACGTATCGCTTGCCGACGAACATGCGGATTTTGTTATATCAACGTGGCTTGAGAACTATAACAAAACCAGGACGCAACTGAAGACACAAATCACTCAACTGCAGACGATTGAAGAAAACGTCTCAAAAGACGTTGCTATAAGGTTGGCCCAGGAACTACCAATTGAGCAATCTTACTATGCTGACTTAAAAAATGCTGTCGTAAAGGTAGTGAGCACACACCATTCAAATATCGAAAATGAAATAAAGCTGGTTGAGCAAAACGGTAGATTAATAAAAATGTATGATTTTCTTGAGAAAATGGGGGATGAAACTATTCCCAAACTTACGAACATAAAACAATCTCATTCGGATAACAATATGGGCTTAACAAAAATACAGTCTTTCGCTATCGAGGACTTGAGTACTGTCAAAGAGTTTAACATTCGCAGAAAGGAATTAGTTCAGCAATTCGTAACCCTTGGTGAGGACATTAAGAAATATAATGAATCTGATCTGGAATCAGCATGCAAGAAAACAGTTTTGGACGTACCGAATTATATTAATAAACTAATAGAGCAGACAGGCCAGGTGGGCAAAATCAGCGAACTCTGTGCTCTTTTGTGGTCCTTCTATTCTGAACATAAAGATTGGGGCCAGTGGCAGCATTCTTTTCAAGATCTTTTTCATATTACCATTTCATCCGATGATCAACTTCAGTTTACCTCATTACACGGCCTCCAGCCGGCTGACAAGAATGGCAATGTCGTAGATACAAGTATGGTTGTCTCGAACCCGGCAAATTTTTTCTACATTGACACCGGCGAAGTCATAAATTTTGGTTGGCCCAAATATGCCAAAGCCGATGGAGATCCGAATGTCAAGTTAACATTTGTCCCATCTGGTACTGGTAATCCTGAGTCGTTTTATATGGCTACATACGAAATAACCAACGCTCAATACAAACGATTTCTTGTAGAAACTGGGGCGAAAGCATCGCAAATGAAAAAGTGGTCACATTTCTTAAACCAAGACAATCAAACACTTGTTCAGTGGACTCCTTTTGATGGCGAACCACAGTGCGATATAAGGTTGGATGACAGTGGCAGTGTTCTTGTGATAGCTCACGGAAAGGAAAACACTCCCATGACATGGGTGACCTACCAAGGCGCACAATCTTATGCTGCTTGGCTCGGTGCGCAATTACCAACAGCCTCACAGCACGAATATGCATGCAGGGCGGGTACAAACAGTCTTTATCCTTGGGGAGACAACCTATCCCCAATTTCGAACTTTGCACATGTAAGAGCTGTTGCTTGGCAGCACGCCGCAAGCGAGTATAACTCCCAAATAGATAATCCCCTTGAGATAGCACACGCACCAGTAGGAGCAGTGACAGATTACCAAGATGAAAACAAAACACTAGACACCGGCAAATTCATTCATAACAAGGCCGTTTATAATTCTGTCTGGCCGATATCTAATGCCAATAAACCAAACAGTTGGGGACTCTACGATATGATAGGTAATGTTTGGGAATGGTGTAAAAACGACGACAATGAGGATCAAACTGTAATTTGTGGCGGCTCTTGCTTATCGCCACCAGAATATGTATACCCTGACTCCAAATACCAATTTCAAGGTAAGGCTTGCGATGTTGGGTTTCGTGTTATTGTACCCATCAAGTAAGCCCTTTGCGCTATGGGGTGGGGTATGCCCATTTTATTTAAGCACCAATAACCGAGTAATAGCATTACTTTCAAAGTAAATTTTCAGGGGTCGCCAGATACAAGTTGACAGCACAAAATAAGTCCTTACAATATTATAGGTTGCTTTGCCGTGTTCATAAAGAGCGAGAAATAACAATTTATTCATAAGCTATTTTGATGGGCTGGCTTTGTTCGCTCTGTGCTTTGGCAGCCCATATGACGGCAGAGGGGAGAATGTTACAATTATGGTTGACTTGGAAAATGGCGGCCGATTCAATTGCCTCTGGCTTCCTGCGGTGATGACCCTGATACTGGCTGGATGTGACGGGTTGCTTGACCGCAAACCAAAACTGTCAGATTTAGACAATCCTAATTCAACGGTTAAGATTGTGGCTGTCAAATGGGCCGGCGATAATAAGGTCTCGTCAGCGGTACCTCAGTTAGTGGACCTTTTACAGGATGAGGATAGATCCGTCCGTTTATATTCGATTGAGGCATTGCGGCGGATCACAGGAACCGATTGTGGCTATGACTATAAAGATGCCGCACATGTTCGTGCCGTCGCTGTAGAACGCTGGCACCAGTTCCTCAAAACGGAGCAAGCGCAACATAATCGAAAGGAGTCGCAGAATGGCAAAGATTGACGCAAAAAAGTCCGAGAGTTTGACAAACACCCAGATTGAACTGCGTATACATGCCAATCCTGATTACCTGTGTGTAGTGCGGACGGCCGTGCGGCAGACAGTTTGTATTTTCGGACTCCAGGAGGACAAGGCTGAGTCCATCACATTAGCAGTGGTTGAGGCCCTGACTAACGTTATTCGCCACAGTTATGGCGGGCCTTGTGAAAAACCTATTATCGTAGGGCTTAATAAGATATGCTGTGGTGACAAAAACAGACCAGCCGTCGAGATAGTAATTCGCGATTTCGGCAAACAGGTCGACACAGAGGCTATAAAGAGCAGAGACTTGGACGAACTAAGACCTGGTGGAGTCGGTGTGCACATCATTCATTCGGTTATGGATGAAGTCGAATTCTCACACGCCGACGATTGTGGCACGCAGCTAAGATTGTTAAAATACATAACTTAGCATTTCTAACAAAAACAGGGAGCTTAAAATTATGGCAGACAGTAGCTGTTCTCAGAATATAATCAGAGGTGTGAGGCATCAAGGTAAGGCGATGATTCTGGAATTGGGAGGTGAAATAGATCTGAAATGCTCTGCTGCATTGAAGGCCAAGTTCGCTGAACTTTACAAACAAAATCCTCAAGTGCTTGTGGTTAATATGGAAAAAGTAGAATTTCTGGATTCAAGTGGATTGGCGAGCCTTGTAGGGGCTTTGAAATGGTGCCGTCAAAATGACAGCGAGTTTAAGCTTGCAGGTCTTTGTAAACGTGTTAAAAGCATATTTGAGATTTGCAAGTTGGAATCGATATTCCAGATTTATGACAGTGAAGATGAGGCATTGTCTTAATGAAAGAAACAGATTCTTCGACCGAGATGAGAGGTAAGAGTAGCGTCATTATCGATGCTCTTGGAACATTGGGAGAGTTTACGCTAAAAACAGGTCGTAATGTTTTTTCGATGTTCGGCGGGATGTTCCTGCTTCTTGGTGAAACAGCAACAGTAACAAGCAAGGGTTTGCTTATTCAGGAACAACGCATAGGCAGGGAAGCGCTATTTACCCAAATGGTTCGTGTTGGTGTAAAAGCGATTCCTATTGTAATTCTGATACAGTTGGCAATCGGAATGATTTTGCCATTACAGATGTTTCCGATGCTTGATGAATTTGGGCAGTCAGACCAAATAGCGACAATCAATGCAATCGCAGGTTTTCGTGAGCTTGGGCCTTTGATGACGGCGGTAGTTTTGTGCGGATTTGCAGGTGCAAGTATAGCAGCTGAGCTTGGAACTATGGTAACGGCAGAAGAAATAGAGGCGTTGAGAGCGTCGGCATTGAATCCGATTCGTTTTCTGGTAGTACCTCGAATGCTGGCAACATTAATAATGACGGTGATGCTTACAGTGATAGCCAACGTGGTAATGATTGCAAGTGGAATGCTTACAGCGATCAATCTCGGGATAGATGCAGACACATATTTCAAATTGACAATAGAGGCAGTGGAAGTATCAGGTTTTGTCACCGGTCTTGTCAAGGCCGCAGTTTTCGGTCTTTTGATAGGATTGATAGCGTGCTTTCTGGGGTTGTCGGTAAAACCATGGGAAGGAAGTGAAGGTGTTGGAAGAGCTACGACGCGGACAGTGGTTTACGGGATTGTGGCAGTTATTTTTGCAGACGCGATATTTACGCTGATATTCTATTCTTATGGTTTGTTTGATTGATTTTCGGGTTTAATATATGTCGGAAACAAGCGGAAAACAACCTGTAATAGAAGTTACGGATATGGTTAAAAATTTCGGCTCTCAAAGAGTGCTTGACGGAATTAATCTTAGGGTATACACGGGTGAGATAATGGTAGTTATGGGGGGCAGCGGATGCGGCAAGAGTACTTTGCTTCGACATTTAATCGGCTCAATTGCTCCTGATGAAGGGACAGTCAAGCTGTTCGGGAACGATATAACGAAGATGAGCGAGAAAGAGCTTAACGATGTTCGCAAGAAATTCGGTATATTGTTTCAATCAGGCGCGCTGTTCAATTCATTAAGTGTGGGAGAAAATGTTGCGTTGCTTTTGAGAGAGCACACTAACCTTGATGAGGCAACGATTGAGATAATGGTTAAGATTAAGCTTGAACTTGTAGGTTTGAGAAAGCACACCGAGAAGATGCCGGCACAGCTTAGCGGAGGTATGAAGAAGCGTGCTGGCCTTGCAAGAGCTATCGCTCTTGACCCCCAGATTTTGTTTTATGATGAACCAGGTGCAGGTCTTGACCCTGTGACGAGCGCCCAGATAAACCAGCTTATAATCGATTTGACAAAAAAACTTAACGTGACAAGTCTAGTAGTGACTCATGAGATGGATTCCGCTTTTATGTTAGCAGACCGGATGTGCATGCTGGACAAGGGAAAGATTTTGAAAATGGGAACAAGGCATGATTTCGAGGTATTGCGAGACAGAACAGGAGAATTAAAAAGTGAGCAGGAGCGGCTGGTGCGACAGTTTTTGCGTGGTGATGCAGAGGGTCCGATTACTGAGAGGCAACTGGCCAGCGACTATGAAGAAGATTTGTTTATGGCACGTAAGAGCTATTAAAGACGGCTTGAATTTTGAATTGTTGAATTTGCGGGATTAAGCACATGGCTAACAAAAATCGTAATGAGGTAGCGGTAGGAATAACAACGCTTGTGGTATTGTTGCTGACAATCTACATCGTGGTGATGCTTGCAGACTGGTCAAGGATGTTTACTAAGCATCAGGAAATCACTGTCAGTCTGCCCCATAAGGTTGGTTTGAAAGGATTGAGCAAAGGAAGTCCTGTTCATATAGGAGGTATGAAGGTTGGCCAGATAACAGAAACCCGGATAAAGAAGCTCGAAAAGCCGATATCCGGTTGTGATGTATACGTATATTTTACAATGAAGATCCCCGAGCAATATCAGCTTCGCAAGGACTGTGTGCTTTTGGCGCAGAGTAATGTTTTGGGAGGGGAATCGCTTTTGTCTATTGAGGATTTAGGCAGTAAGGGCGATGTGATAGGGGACGGTCAGACGGTAGATTTGCGCCTGTCACAGACGGTGTTGGAAGCTATGAAGAACGAATTTGATCCGAACAATCCGCAGAGTTTTTTTGCAATGTTAAAGTATGAAGTTAACCGTGAGAATGAAGGTTCGATAATGGCTTCATTGAAGAATATAGCTGCCAACTTAGAAAAGGACATACCGGCTTTGACGAATCATTTTCAGGAGACACTGGCAAAAGTTGATAAAGCTTTGGAAACCGCAAATTCATCACTTAAAGACATTAAGGGCATTGTCAGCGATGAGCGTATAGACAGGATTATCAGTAATCTTGACAGAATCAGTGTCAACTTAAAATTGACGACACAGGAGGTTCGCCGTGCTCCGTGGAGGCTTCTTTATAAACCTAAAGAGAAAGAATTCAGGGTGCAATCGCTCGTGGATTCTGCGGGCGCATTTGCAGCCGGAGCAGAGAGACTTGACAGTACATCTTTGCGATTAAAGAAACTTTTAGCTGAGCCGGACGATGCAATGGGCAAAGAAAAGGACAAGATAAAAATGATGGTTTCAGAACTGGATGCCAGTTTTCAGCAGTTCCAAAAAGCAGAGCAAAAATTCTGGGATGAACTCAAGTAGAGTAACGATGATTAATTACATTAAATCGACAAACTTCTATGACAACTTCCTCGCCGAAGAGCCTTGAGTTCCCTGGCTTAGTTTAGTCAAGAAAAAATAATATGTCAACCGTAACATTAACAATAACTGAGAAGGGCCGCAGCCGACAGGTACAACTGGACCCTAAAGGTACGCTTATCGGGCGAGATCACGAGTGCCGGATAACCCTCGATAGCTGGGATGTCTCACGCAAACATGCCAGAATCTTCAGAGATCCGTTCGACCGCTGGATTATTGAAGACCTGGGCAGCCACAATGGTATATTTATAAATGGTGAACGTGTACAGGCGCATGCACTTTTGTCCGGTGAATCAGTAAATATCGGTTCCTGTTCGCTCTCGATAGAACCGTCTTTGGTACAGCAAATTGAACGCGATGATTCTGTGCAAATGACCAGCAACATTGTCAAAGATGATTTTAAAGCAGAAATTATCTCCAGCGGACCCGAGACAGACAAAGTTTTGTCACGTTCCTACCTCCAGCAACTCAATGAGATTAACAAATGCCTTTCGGAATTGACCAGCCCGTCTACTTTGTATCCCGAAGTCTGCAGGCGCCTAGCGCAAGCACCGAAAACCGTTGCCGCTGTCCTGAGACTCCCCAAGAACACTGAGGTACTGCCCGAATCACCGGAGATCCTTGCATGCCACTTGGGTGACAGTCCTAATGATGTCGTGGCTGAGGATATGACAAACCTTTATCTGTCTCATCGAGTGCTCGAGGCGGTTCGAGTTACAGGAAATCCGGTAATGGCTCGGAGCATCAGTTCTTCGGACACCGACATGGTTCTGACCCTTTCAGACGAACACACTCCAAGAGTCGTAATCTGCGCGCCGCTGAGCACTGTCACAGAAGAAGTTGACCTGCTGTACCTTGACACACTGATTGAACAGACTACACCTGATACGTTCGAATTTGTCCAGGCTGTTGCTCGGCAGCTAATCCTTACACGAAAAAGTCTGGTCTTCATGCAAGCCAAGGCTGAAAGGCAAATATTAGATCAACAACTGGCACTTGCTCACGACATTCAGACAAAACTGGCACCAAAAGAACTGGAGCAGGGATTTGAAGTTGACGTTGCTATCTGTTATAAGCCTGCCATGTGGGTAGGTGGCGATTACTATGATGTGTGGTCACTGGAAAATGGTCAGATAGCTTTTGCCGTTGGTGACGTATCCGGAAAAGGCCTGCCGGCCGCTATGATAATGTCAAACCTGCAGGCCGCTCTGAGGACAACTATGACTTTTTGCTCGGACTTAGCTACGGCGATTGAACATGTTAACCGGCACCTGTGTCAAAATCTGCGTGATGATATGTTCGTGACTTTGTTCCTGGGTTTGTTCGACCCTTCGCAAAACAAATTAACCTATGTAAATGCCGGCCACCTACCCCCCCTGATTATGCGCCCTTCCGAACCTGCCAGGAGGTTAGGGGAAGCAACCAATATACCGCTCGGTATCTTTGAGTCCCCATTCACTACCGCCGTCGAAACGATTGATCCCAAAACGAGCCTGCTTGTGGTTACTGACGGCATAACCGAGGCTGGTTCTCCGGATGGCCAGCTGTTCGAAATAGAGCGTTTGGCAGAATTAATGACAACTTTACAGGCCGCTTCGGCAAAAGAGCTTATAAAGTCAGTAATAAACTCGGTAACCGATTTCCGCCAAACTTTGCCTCAACAGGATGATATTACAGTTTTTGCGCTGGTGAATTAGAAAACAGCGGGTATGCCTGCCGAAAATAATATCCGCGGTGGCCTGCTCACCGAAGATAACAACTTGTGACCTGCCCTTATTTTGCAACAGTCCTTATGAGAGATTTGCACAAAAGCCTTTGGCGTTGTTTTTAACTGGCTCTGAGTGTGCTCCCAGTATGCAACCAGTGTGCTATCTGTTTCAGTGCCAAAATAACGTGTGTAAGTATAGAAATGATAACAACTTATAAGTGGAGTTCCTTTTCGACACGCAGGAGGTCGTTGGTTCAAGTCCAATACCGCCCATTTAAAAATCCCCATTTCTAAGTCAGAAGTGGGGATTTTTCTTTTTATACTCCCCTGCCTATCTTCCCAAGACTAGTCCCGGCGTCAAGCTAGCGTTCAGCACGACTCACTTTTTGGTCTACTGGTAGTTTTAGAATAGGAAATTAGGCTCTAGTTTTAGGTGTTTTCTGAGCCAGGAAAAAGGGTAGACCTCCTGCTTGTTATCAACTGTCTTAGGGCATGTTTGCCATGGAGCAACCAAGAAGCAACTTATTCTGGATTTCGTTTGATCTGAAAGCTATTCAGAAAAGCCCACCAGTAGTCGGGGACTTTACTGTACCGTAGGGGCCCGTGACCGTGAGGGAGCATAAGCCATACGCCATAACGTTTACCTTCGTAAGAAAATACGGCATGCCAGCCGTGGTAATCATGACAAAGACCCTCGTAAATTTCAGCCTCGAATTCGAGATACTTGTCTGGCTGGTAGTGGTTCGGATCCAGATAATAAGGTTTATCATCTTCAGAGTATAACCTTGCAACCAGGTGGGGAAGCCATCTCGCATCGATATCTGGTTGAATCGTTATGCGGTCAATATCGTTATTATCAGTTGTCTCTACGAAAGATTTCCAGCCCTGTGGAGCAATAATGGAGAAACCATTTGGGTGGTAAATTCTGTTTTTCTCCACGGGAGGCAGCTTAGGTTTAGGGTCTACAAGGCCGATATGGTGGGAAGCTACCCATGGTATTAAAAAACCAAGGGCAAGAGCTATAGTCCCAGTTATTATCAATACAATTAAAAATGTCCGATTTTTAAAGGATATCACATTTAATTACCCTCTTCTTTTGCAATCTCCACACCTATCCGTGCTAGTCCTTCTGAAAATGGACGAGCAGAATCAAACTGGCACGGAATAACTATTTCCCCTTTTCTATCAATATAGCCGCAATATCCATCTTCATTTTCTACCTCGGCTAAGCCTTCCGAAAAAGGCATGACAAGACTAAATTCTAAATCGGTTATTTTTTCACCATTCTGCTTAATTAAAGAGTAAAGAAAGTCGCTCCTATAACCCCACTTGCCGTTATGTTTGCAGACCACTGCTATTCCATCTGAAAAGCCATAAACCCTCTCGTATTGACACTCTATAACGATCTGTCCATCTTTACCAATATATCCCCATTTGTGGTCGATTCTTACTGCTGCCAATCCTTCAGAGAAAAACCTGGCTTCATCAAAACGTCTCTCAGTTATGAGTTGACCTGTTTTGTCAATGTAAGTGTCCTTGCCATCAATTTCTACTGCTGCCAGCCCCTCTGAAAAATCAGAGGCATAATCAAATTCGGGCTTTATAGCAAATTCCCCTTTACGGTTGATGAAACTGTACTTTTCGCCAATTGATACACTTGCCAATCCCTCTTTGAAATACCTAGCTCCATCGAACTTGTATTTAATAGTAAGTTCTCCCTCTTGGTTGATATACCCCCACTTCTTATCAATTTCCACAGCCGCTAATCCTTCTGAAAAGCTATCTGCATGCTTAAAGACCGGCTCTATAACGACTTTACCTGTCTTGTCGATATAACCCCACTTATCTTCGATTGCAACGGTTGCCAGACCTTCATGAAAATCCCTTGAACTATCAAAGTTGTGACTTATTACCAGCACTCCATTTGTGTCGATATAACCCATTTTGTTGCCAATAACCTGTGCCAAACCATCTGAGAAGTCAGAAGCATAATTGAATTGTGGTTCAGCTACAAATTGGCCTGTCTTATTAATGTAACCCCGCTTGTATGTGACTTCCGAAAACATATCAGGATAAGCAACAACAATATTGTACCACCACCAGTTAAAGTAGTGATATCTTTTTGCCGACTTTTGAAGAAACTCAGGTCCACCTATGACGTCACCAGAATAAAAAGCCTGGAAAAGCTTATTAGTTGTTTCAATGAAAAAACATAGCACGGATATAACCAGAACAAGGCCCAAAGTTATAAGGGATTTACGAATCTTTTTTCTATATGCGGATATAAAAGCTGATATTGAGACTCCAAGCAGCATAATTGCCGGAATAGCGTGAAGCAACATGACCCAGTCAATAGGATAATCTTTCCGGTACTTAAGAGGAATATGTAAACCAAAAAGATACCACGCTACTATAGAGACAACAAAATGCAGGACTACAAAAAAAGTCAATACCAACAACAACCGTCGCACAATCTCTTGTATATTGATTTTCTTCTTAATCTTCGTAATGCCAAGCTCTTGTAGCAAGGACTCCAACTTTTTATAAGATGAGCCGATTATAATACCGTCGAAAATAAAATCACGCTGGTCAGCAATTTTTAAACGTATGGGAGTTCTTTCAACAATACCTTGTACATCGGAAATCTCAACGCTCCGTAAAATACGTTCGCCCCGTTTTTTGGCCAGCCTTGTAGATGAAACTTCGTAACAGAGCCCTCTGCTCCAAAGCCAGGATATTAAAAACAACACCAACATAAAACCAGGGAATATCAATACAGGCAATGCGAAATAATCTTCGAGTTTTAAATGGCCCCAGTTGTAATAGGTAGGAAAACCAAGCCATAAGAAAATTGTAACTATCCACAGGATTAACCAAGCCCCTCGAAATGTTTCCCTGGTATCAAATTTATAAGTTTCTTTTATCATTTCTTCCCTAACTCTTCCATTAAATCCTAAAAGATAATATCATAGAAATAAGGGCAAATAGCAAGGAGTTATTTTAGGGCTTAAAGTGGGGTTTTTTATTTTCAAACTCAGATTCAACAGGAAGCATGGTCTTGGGAATCTTCAAGGGTTTATTCCTAAGATAACCAATTCTAATATCATATACAACTAGTACTGCCCAAGAAATAGCAATACCTATAGCCAAAATTAGTTCAATAGAAAAAGGTTTCCTTCTCTGCCGAATCACTAATATCCAATAGGCCGGTAACATTATTACAAACATACAATGTAGACTTCCAACAATAAGCCACCACAAATGCAAATGTGGATTAAACCCTTCCTCTCCTTTTTGGGCTCTGGCCCTGCTGAAATCGGCGAATTTTTACCTTACGAATAAAAAATTAAAATAATTTCTAAACACAATCTTTGCATACTTAATCTCTGAATCTGCTGGCTTAATAAATAACTTATTGTTGCTTGAAATACAATCACAAAAAAATCAAATAACGAAATAAAGCTCTTTGTTATGAATTATATCTTTCTGTTGAGAACCATTTTAAAAAGGTTATGATATCTTTATTATGAAACAGTTACCGACTATCGCCATTATTGGTCCCGGTAAAGTAGGCACATCTCTCGGGATACTTGCTGTTCAGGCTGGTTATTCTGTTGTTGCTGTAGGCGGTCATCGAAAAGAGAGCACTGCTACAGCAGCTCGACGAATTGGAAAACATGTTTGTGCATATGATACGATAGATGCCGCGAAATCCGCAGAAATGGTTTTTCTCTGTCTGCCCGATGATATTATAGAAAAGATATGCAGTGAACTTGCTCAAAAAAACAAATTCATCAAAGGTGCCATTGTTGTACACTGCTCAGGGGCCCTTTCCAGCGATATACTCTCGGCAGCTCGTGAATACTGCCAATGTTCGGTTGCGTCTATGCATCCACTGCAAACATTCCCCACGATTGACGCAGCAATTAAGATGATGAGTGGCACGTACTGCTTTTATGAAGGAGATGAATGTGCAATTCCTGTAATCGAACATTTTGCCAGGGATATTGGCTTGAGGCCTGTACCGATATCAAGCACATCTAAAACCTTATATCATGCTGCAGCCGTTATGGCATGTAATTATTTTGTTGCTCTTATGGACTCCGCAATAGCGTTTGCCGAAAAGGCCGGCATTGACCGTACAACAGCATGGTCTGCACTCGAACCTCTCGTTGCAACGACACTCAAGAACATCACCGAAATGGGAACCATTAATTCATTGACAGGCCCAATTGCACGCGGGGACGTGAAAACCATACGCAGGCATCTTCAGGAATTAGCGTTGACACCCGGACATATGGCTTCAGTATACCGAACAATGGGATTATACACCGTAGAAATGGCTGTTAGAAAAGGAACAATTACGGCCGAAAAAGCAGCCCAGATAAAGGACTTGTTAGCAGACGTAGAACGATAATAATTAAAACTTTCCTCGCCTTACCATCTCCTGCGCCTTTTCAAGAGAATTGATGACATTATTTATTCTGAATTTCCTGCTCGTATCAGATACAGGGTAATTGCTTGACAAAGTAAGGTTTTTGGGCTATTCTTAGTAGGAACAAGGGCAAGTTTAATAGAACAGGGCCCTAACAGGGCGTTAGCTCCGTACAAGTGCAGTATTTAACTTATTAGGATGTTTCCAATGAAAGGCCGTATACTCGTAATCGATGACGAAGCCGAGATCCGCAGAAATCTCACACTTGGTCTCACCCAGGAAGGCTACAGCGCCGTTGCCTGCCCGGATGGAATTTCCGCGATTCACGAACTGGACAAAGCTCGGGAGAAAGGAATTGCATACGACTACCTTGTAACCGACATCTTCATGCCGGACATTGACGGGCTAAAGATTCTAAAGGTTATCAAAAATCAGTGTCCCGAGCTTCCCGTGCTTGTCATCACCGGCTACGGTGATGTAAGCCTCGAGTCAGAAGCTCTTTCCGAGTACAACACAGGATATCTCGACAAACCCTTCGAGATTCCGGACCTGGTAAAGGCACTCGAACAACTCACCCCCGGTTCTACGGCGAAGGAGACCGAAGCCGCAGAACCGCAAGCAGCTAAGGAAAGCTTACGTGAATCAGTAAGTGCCTACCTCACAATCAGGGTAACTGACCCGGACCGAAGCATGGAAATCTATACGGAACTCTACCAAATGGAAGGCGTCCAGTGCTGTGAAGCGGTAAGGGGCGACTTCGACATAATTATCCTGGCTCAGGCATCCTCACAAGACCAGATAAAGCTTCTTTTCGACAAGATTGCTACAATGGACGGGCTGGAGATTGCCTCGATGTCCGATGTTGAGAGACCAAAGCTTGATCGTGACGTAGACGAGTTCATAAAGACATATTCCGATGTTGTAAAGCAATTTGCACAGAAAAATCCCGGTAAGCAACCCGGTAGGACAAGCTACATCATTGTAGATATAGATAAAGAGGCTATTCAGGAGATATTCACGACAGTCTTTTTTATCGACGAGGTTGTCTTCTGCGACGTCATCGAGGATGGTACAAAGCTCGTTGGAATGATCACTGGGCAAGGGGCAGTGGGACGCACATCACGTGTCATTGAGAAGCTCAGTGAGATCAACGGGGTTCTTCGGGTGCGTGAGGCACAGGTGATCAAGCTTCTGGAACATTAATCGTACCGTGCAGCCCAGAGGTTTAACAGGTTAAGAAATACAATTGAATCTGATTTCTCAGGAAAACTGCCCTTCCTGAGTAAGGGACTATATTAGGTGGCCTCAAGCAATGAACAGCACCACCGGAAATAAGGAAGGGTAATATGGCTGAGAGAGAAGATAGTTTCGGTTACCGCCTGTGGCGGTATGATGGCACACCGGGGGAGTTGATTCCACTGCTCCAGTCGGCACAAAACCATTTCGGCTACATACCCCGAAGAGCCATAAGTTATATTTCAAGCGTAACCGGCATCCCTGAATCAGAAGTCTACGGTGTCATCACCTTCTACAGTCAGTTCCGGCTTCAGCCTATGGGCAAGTACATGATAAGGGCCTGTGATGGAACTGCCTGTCACGTATCGGACGCCAGAATGATAATTGAGACAATTGAGGATGAACTGGGCATAGAGGTTGGTGGTACCACAGAAGATGGCCTGTTTACCCTTAACACCGTTGCATGTGTCGGATGCTGCTCACTGTCTCCTGTAATAATGATTAAAGATGAAACACACGGCCGGCTGACACCTGCTTTTGTGCGAAAGCTGTTGAGGGATTACCGACGCAGGGAAATGAGAACCCATGAGGACAAATCTATGCCAGAGAGGTCTCAACAGTATCGTGCAGACGGCTTAGAGGTTCAATAAATATCCAGAGAGCTTTAATGAGCAAATTAAAAGTAATTGTCGGAATGAGCACATGTGGTTTGTCAGCCGGAGCCCAGCAGGCTTACGACAGGCTCAACGCGTTTCTCTCCAAAAATCCCGGAGCCTTTACGCTCTCCAGCACCGGCTGCATAGGCATGTGCTACTGTGAACCGTTAGTTGAGGTTCGGGACAATGGCAGTCGGGTCATCTATGGCCAAGTCACTGCCGAACTGGCTGACAGAATATACAACCGACATATCCAGGGAGGTGAAGTTTTGGAGGAACATGTTGCCTTGCGGATTGCTCCGGACGGCACAAAGAGCGGGCCAGAAGCTGAATTCCACAAGCTTCAGACCAGAATTGTTTTAAAGAATTGCGGGACGATTGACCCTGAGTCGGCAGATGAATACGAGGCTGTGGGGGGCTACCAGGCCATGCGAAAAGCTCTCCTTGAGATGACACCACAGCAGATTATCCAACAGATAAAGGACTCGGGCCTGAGGGGACGCGGAGGCGCGGGCTTTCCGACAGGGCTCAAGTGGTCCTTCACCGCTGATAATAAATCCGACACAAAGTACGTGGTATGCAACGCCGATGAGGGCGACCCAGGCGCTTTCATGGACCGGTCGGTTCTCGAGGGAGACCCTCACGCAGTGCTGGAGGGAATGATCATCTGCGGTAAGGCAATAGGTTCTTCATTCGGTTACATCTACTGCCGCGCAGAGTACCCCATGGCGGTTCGCAGGCTGAATATTGCCATCGAGGCCGCCAGGGGAAAAGGCTATCTGGGCGAAAACATTTTCGGTTCTGGTTTCAACTTTGACGTGAAGATCAAGCAGGGAGCTGGCGCATTCGTGTGCGGAGAGGAAACAGCGCTCTTTGCCTCAATCGAGGGAAGGCGGGGTATGCCAAGGATAAGACCTCCTTTCCCTGCAGAAAAGGGACTATGGGACAAGCCAACAAACAATAATAATGTTGAAACCTACGCGAATGTTCCGTGGATAATAAATAACGGAGCCAAGGCATATGCCGCATACGGCACCGAGAAGAGCAAGGGCACCAAGGTTTTTGCCTTGGCGGGAAAGGTTGTTCGCGGCGGGCTTACTGAAGTGCCAATGGGCACTACTTTACACGACCTGGTCTTCAAGATTGGTGGAGGAATTAAAAACGGCAGAAAGTTTAAGGCCGTGCAGATGGGTGGCCCTTCAGGCGGTTGCATCCCGGCCGAGAAGGCCGAAACTCCCGTAGACTTCGAGTCCATCCCCGCCGCCGGAGCCATCATGGGTTCCGGCGGACTGGTGGTTCTTGATGACCGCACCTGTATGGTGGAGATGGCCAGATTTTTTCTGGACTTCACACAAAATGAATCCTGTGGGAAATGCACCTTTTGCCGCATAGGAACACTCAGAATGCTGGAGGTTCTCACCCGGATAACCCAGGGTGAGGCAGAGCCGGAAGATATCGAAAAACTGGCAAATCTCGGGGAACAAATCAAGCAGGCAAGCCTTTGTGGTCTGGGCCAGACGGCTCCCAATCCGGCTCTCTCTACCATCCGGTATTATCGTCAGGAGTATGATGCTCATATAAGCGAGCTGCACTGTCCCGCCGCGAGCTGCGCGGCTCTGGTGGAATTCCACATTGACCCGGACAAATGCACCGGCTGTACTGTCTGTGCCAAGAATTGCCCTGTGGAGGCAATCAGCGGCGAGCGTAAAAAGGAGCATGTTATAGATAATTCGATTTGTGTTAAGTGCGGCAAGTGTATAACCAGTTGCAACTTTGATGCTGTATACAAAAAATAATAAGAATGTCTATGGAAAAGATAAAAATAAAAATTAACGGGCAGGAGATTGAGGCCGCCGCCCAAAAGACGATACTTGAGGTCGTCAGGGAAAACAAACTGGATGATATCCCTACTCTCTGTTATTCACCGGAGCTGGAACCATACGGCTCCTGCTTCCTATGCACAGTAGAGATAAAAGGACGTCCCAGCCTCGTGCCATCATGTGCAACCAGGATTGTACCCGGCATGGAGATAGAAACCCGCAATGAGCGGGTCATTGCCTCCAGGAAAACCGCACTGGAACTGCTTATCTCAAACCACTATGCCGATTGTATCTCTCCATGCTCAGAGGGTTGTCCCGCAGGTGTCAATGCCCAGAGCTACATAGCTCTTTCGGTGATGGGTCAGTATAAAAAAGCTGTGGACCTGATCCGTCAAAGCAACCCGCTGCCTGCGATTTGTGGAAGGGTGTGTGTGCGGAAATGCGAGGTTCTCTGCCGTCGAGCTGACGTGGATAAACCTGTGAACATAAATGCTATCAAACGGTTTGTTACAGACGCCCCCGGCACCTATGACGGTGTGCCTCAGTGCGACCCCCCGACCGGCAAAACTGTGGCAATAATAGGTGCAGGGCCCGCAGGGCTCACCGCCGCCTGGTTCCTGGGAAAAAAGGGACACAAGCCGGTCTTATATGAGGCCCAGGCCCATCCCGGCGGTATGCTGCGATACGGTATTCCCGCTTACAGGCTTGCCGATGATGTGCTGGACGCCGAAGTTGAGTACATCTGCAGAACCGGCGCCGAGATCAATTACAATGTTGCCGTTGGAAAGGATATCACGCTTGATGAACTTAGAGAAAAGAACGATGCGGTCTTCATTGGAATAGGCGCTTGGGCCGGCAAGCCCATGAGGGTCGAAGGTGAGTTTGATACCGAAGGTATTGTGACCGGAACCGATTTCCTAAAGGACAATGCGGAAAATCTACAAAACCTTAATGGGAAAATCGTCGTCGTCGTTGGCGGGGGAGATGTCGCAATTGATGTTGCAAGAACTGCATGGAGACTCGGCGCTGAGAAGGTGATAGTCCTTTACCGAAGGACTAAGAAAGAAATGCCCGCGGATGAGATGGAGATTGAGGATTGCCTCCAGGAGGGTATCGAGCTCATGGAGCTGGCCGCGCCCGTTGGCATTGTTGCTGAAAAGGGAAAGTTAAAGTCGCTGCGATGCATCAGGATGAAACTCGGCGAACCGGACGAATCAGGCAGGTGCCGCCCGGTGCCACTTAAGGGCTCCGAGTTCGATCTGCCCTGCCAGATGGTGGTATCTGCCATAGGACAGACTCCTGTACTTGACGGGCTGATCAGGGTGAAAGACCAGGAGTTAGAGCTCACAAAATGGAACACCATTGTGGTAGAGACCGAAACCATGAAGACCAACATTGAGGGTATTTTCGCCGGCGGCGATGCCACCGATGATGGTCCTACTATCGTCATTGATGCTATCAGAGATGCCCAGAGAGCAGCAAGGGCCATAGACGCTTACCTGACCGGCAGGGAGATTGCGTCGAAGCCGTTTGCTGTAAAAAAGGATTTCTGGACCAAGCCCGGCAAAACCGAACTGGGCGATGTGAAGGAAAGTCCGCGTCACGAGGTCCACATGATTAACGTTGAAGCGAGAAGGGGCAACTTCACCGAGGTTGCCACCGGCTTTGAGTATGAGGATAATATACACGAATGTGAAAGATGCCTTTCCTGCGGATGCATCAGACTTGAAGAGTGTGACCTGAGACTTTACGCAGAGCAATACGGCGTAGACATTGATAAATTCAAGGGCCACGTCCGCAAGCACAAGGTGGACGAACGCCATCCATACATCGTATACGACCCCAACAAATGCATTCTCTGCGCAAGATGTATCAGGACCTGCGCCAGGGTACTGCCGATTTCGGCTCTTGGGCTTGTTGGGCGGGGCTTCAAGACGGAAATGAGACCGGCGATGAACGACCCCCTTGTTCAAACAAGCTGCGTGAGTTGCGGAAACTGCGTCGATTCTTGTCCCACCGGCGCTCTTACAGTGAAATATCCTTTCCACGGACGATCGTCTCTGTATACAGAGGATATACCTACAAACTGCGGCTTCTGCTCCCTGGCATGCCCTATAATTGTTAAAAAGTTTGGTGCAGACCGCTACTATATTGAACCCTCCGGCTCTGTAGGTCAATACCTCTGCCGGTACGGACGGTTTGGACAAGAGCTCTTTATAAAACAGAGGAGAATCACCTCGCCGGAGATTCGCAGCGGCAGCGAAAGGCGTATTACCCGGATACACGAGGCCCAGCAACTTATCGTCGACCAAATGAGGAAACTCGCTGACAGGTACGGCTCAGATAAGGTCGGTGTATTTGTATCTCCTGAGCTTACAAACGAAGAACTGTACCTTGCTGGGAGAATAGCCAGAGAAGGTCTTGGAACAAATAATATCGCTTCGCTTACTATTTTGGGTACCGGCAAAGAGGCAGGGCTCCTTGACGAAGCCCTCGGATTCACCGCCTCAACCGCCGATATGTCCTGCCTTGATGATGCGGATTTGATAATCTGTAACAACACCGCGATGGAATCGGACCATCTCATCCTCGCCATAAAGGTAATGCAGGTGGTAAGGGCTGGAGCAAAACTCATTGTTTCTAATTCCACTCTTGATACGGCCGACCAGCTCCTCTCAACACTGGCGATGGATCCCATGCGGGGAAGAGCCGCGATTCTTTGGAACGGAATCCTACAGGTCCTGTTGGACCAAGGCTACTTCAAACCGGAAATCGTGAAAAATATCCCCGGCGCGGCGCAGTTCCAGGCAAATAGAAATTTCCAGATCAAAGAGGTGTCCGATTTGTCGGGTGTCGACTCGCAGAGTATCCTCAGGGCCGCGGAGATTATTCGTAATGCCCGCAGGATAGTTTTCATTCACAGCCCGGACAGACCTCAGGATCAGGCACCGGGGGATATGGAGACATTAGCTGATTTTGTTGTTCTGCTGAAAGCTGCTGGATTGCAAGCGAACCTTCTGCTGCCACGAACCATCTCGAACAGTGCCGCCTTGGAGATAACCGGTGCTGACCCTGCGTTCGGGCCCGGTAGAGTTCCGAGCTCCGGCAAGATTACTGGAGCTCGAAGTCATGAGCAGTTGCGGAAACTGCTGGCCAACGGCGAACTCCGGGCGGCCTTGGTGATAGGAGAAGACCCCATGGCATGGACGCAGAGCGGCTCATGGTTCCAGAACATAGAGTTCCTCGCAGCCATGGACTGGGCCGGTACCGAAACCACCCAGTATGCTGATGTGGTGCTGCCCGGCTCGACGTACCTCGAAACCAGCGGAACGAGGTGTAACTTCGAAGGGAAGGTCATCGAGTTCTCCCAGGCAGTTGAACCACCTGCCGGTGTTTGCGGAAAGGAAATACTCCGGACCCTTGCGGCGAAGTTCGGCATCGAGACAGCCCCGGATATATCCAAAGAAATTCAGGGTATCATTGAGAACAAGCTGGGCGCTCTGAGTTGCTTCTACTGGAATACGGGCCAGCAGCGTACCTATGACAAAGGCAAGATGCGTCTGGTTGCTGTGGATACCGGTTTCCGCACGGGCTCGATTCAGCCCCCGCTGACACAGCCGGAAAAGTACAAAAAAGGCATCAGGGACGTAGGTACCGACAGATTCAGAGTCGCCCATTGATCATATAGTAAGGTTCCGGGCAGAGATTAGATTAACCTCCTTGACACAGGCTGGTTTTTCTGAAAGGATCTGAGTATGCTCAGGCGCGAAAATCTTTACGCACTCATGGAAGGCAACTTCGACTACCTTCTGGTAGTGGATGACCGGGAGCAAATACTCTACGTGAACCGGCCTTTCAGGAAGAGCTACTTCCAGAAAAAAACTTCCCTTAAGAATAAGCATCTAAACGATGTCCTTAGCACCGCTTCTTTGAGTACCTTCAGGTCTGCAATGGATCAGGCCCGAAAGCATGTCCGAACCATTGCCGTTTATACTCCGGCAACAGAAAAGGCCCGCTCCATCCCGTTGAAGGCTGGTTACGCAGATACTGAAAGCGGGGAAGTCTTCCTGTTCTTCGGTAACAAGTTCGAAGGTTTGACCAGACAGGCCGAATGGGAAAAAGACGAGAGAATAAAAGAGCTCGCCTGCCTTTATGAGGTCACCGAATGGGTCGACGCCGCCGCCTCAATCGACGAGTTTTTTACACATCTCCCCCGATACCTCAGCCCCGGCATGCTCTACCCCGAAGAAGTTGTCGTATATTCGGTCTATCAGGGAACCGAGTACGGGCAGAAACCCTCTTCAGAAAATTGCATATCCGTTAAGCTTAAAGTCGGAAAACAGGACAGGGGCCAGATACGAGTCGGTTACTTCGACAACGAAAAGCAGCTCCTCCCCGAAGAGCAAAAGATGCTCGATGAAATAGGCAGAACATTCGTACTCGCTCTCGAGCGCAGGGAACTCTCAGAGAAAATGGACCTCATGCAGGCAGAGAAAGCCGATTACAACCGGCGATTTCAGGAACTTCAATCTGAGATAGATTCCAGAAACAAGGACCTCGAGACACAGAAGAACAATCTAAACATCGTGAACTCCTGCCTCGAGCGGGTCAATAAGGGTTTTGAGGAAGCCAAGGTCTGGCTCGAAACAATATTCAAGGCCATCCCCGATGAAGTCGCGCTGATAGACAAAGAGCACAAGATAATTATGACCAACAGGGAGAATGTGGAACCCGGAAGCTATTGTTACCGGGTCTTTTTCAACCATGACCGCCCCTGTAAAGCCTGCCGTCTCGAACAGATCCTTCGGGACAAAACGCCCGTCGTAGTTACCATACAGCATGGTGGCCGATACCTCCAGGTCCACACCCTCCCAATCTACAACCGGAACCAGGAGGTCGACGGAATACTATCGTTCTATCATGACGTCACCGTGGAGAAAACATACGACCAACAGCTTAGGCAGGCCGACAAGCTCGCTTCTCTCGGACAGCTCGTCAGCGGCATAGGCCACGAAATCAACAACCCAAACCAGTTCATCCGCGGCAACATAAAAATCATCAGGCAGTCACTCGAAGATATGCTCCCTATCGTGGATGAGCACTACAAGAAAAATCCCGACCTGAAAGTTGCCAGGCTCGATTACGATTTCCTCCGGGACAACATCATGAAACTGGTTAACGATATGGCCTACGGCTCCGAAAGAATAACTAAAATCGTCGAGGGACTAAGAGGATTTGCGCGAAAAGACGAAGGCCTGCTCGTAGACAACATTGACATAAACACCCTCGTTGAGGCCAGCACCAGACTCGTTCGCAATGAAGTACACAAGCGCGCCGACATAAAACTCGACCTCGCCAAAAAACTCCCCAGCTTTACCGGAAACTCCCAGAAAATCGAACAGGTCCTCGTTAATCTGATAGTCAACGCCAGCCAGGCAATGCGGGACGGCGTCAGGGGACTGATTACTATCACAACAGCCGCCGACGGCAGGGACCTGGCAGTCAAGGTTCAGGACAATGGTGTTGGAATGAGCGAAAGGACCATAAAGCAGATTTTCAACCCCTTCTTCACCACCAAGAGGGCCAAAGGCGGTACCGGCCTCGGTCTGGCTATTGCATACAGAATAATCGAGGAGCACGGCGGGGAGATTTCCGTTACCAGCAAACCAGGCGAGGGCTCCGAATTCACTATCACGATACCCGCGGGGAAAAACGCCCCTGCCCCCGCTGAAGGAAAGCACTGAAAATGAAAAAAATCCTCATTATGGACGATGATGTCGCGATGACCAACTATCTAAAGGTCTTCCTGACTCAAACTGGCCTCTTCGACATGGTCGTGGTGAACGACTCAAGGCAGGTAGCCGACCTGCTCGCCCGAGAGGCCTTCGACATAATCCTGCTCGACATGGTCATGCCAAATGTAAGCGGCCTGGACATACTTAGCGATATACGGACCAAAGGAACGGATACTCAGGTAGTTGTACTCACTGGCATCAGCGATGTCGACCTCGCCGTTAACGCCATGAAGCTCGGCGCCTTTGATTACCTTATTAAACCCGTGGACGAGGAAAAACTACTCGAGGTACTACACAACGCAACAAACTGTTAGCCCCTTGCACTGCAGGGGGTTCTTAATTAACACTTTTAATTTTTCTTCGCTACGACTCGGGGGTTCTATTTACCCACCACGCGCCCTTGGGGTCAATTCTTTTTGATTTTCAATCTTTAATTTTTCTCCGCACTGTCGGCGGTTATTCTTTCCCCCCGTCTCCTGCTTGCCTGCCCCTGCAAGCTTTAGGCAGGGGTCCCTGCGCAGGCAGGGATCCAGTCTGCTTTCTAAATTTTATTTCCCTGTATCCTGTCTCCCCCGTCCTGCGTGCCCCATTTGTTCGGGGGGGGGGTATATTTTTTTATTGGAAAAAGGCTTGACAAATGGTAAAATAAAGGTAATCTTTTAATTTAAGGCAATAGCAAGGTTGTTCCGAAGGGGTAATTCCGTGAAAGGATTCGAGGAGTTAACGTTAGAGCTAACGGATTGGTGCTCATCCGAGTGTCTGCATTGTTCATCCGTCTCCGGCCCTAGTTGCACGAATTCGTTACCGCGCGAACTCTTACTACGCTTGGTCGATGAGGCTGGACGATTGGGTGCAGCAAAGATCAGCCTTGGAGGAGGCGAGCCTACTGCTAGCGACAGTTTTTTTCCCGTAGTCAAGCGAGTCCTCGAATCGGGAATGCTCCTTGAAGTATTTACATGTGGCCTAGCTAAAACTGCCCACGGCATTACTAGTCTTCCCCCCGCAATCATCGAGAATTGTGCCGGACTCAAAGACATCAAGTTCATTTTCAGTTTCCACGGTGCAACCGCTCATACGCATGACCATATTACACAGACTCCTCAAAGCTACAATTGTCTATTCACTTCTTTGAAAGATTGCCTTCGGGCCGGAATCGAATGTGAGATGAACTTCGTTCCGTTGCGAGTCAACGTTCATGAGTTTACGCATCTTGTCAACTTAGCACAGGACCTGCAAATCACCAGAATCAGTGTTTTGCGGTTTGTCCCCCAAGGCAGAGGAGCCCTCAACCGCAAAGAGCTTGAGTTATGCCCTGAAGAAGAGGCCTTGTTTGTGAATGAAGTCCTCCGTTTGCGCGCACAAAGCAGCGTCGACATCCGTACAGGTTCGCCATTCAATGGCATCGTACCCGGAAACCAAATTCCTTGCCGCGCGGGATTTAGCAAACTCGTCGTCCAGGCCGATGGCAACGTCCTCCCTTGTGAAGTGTTCAAACACCACGAACGCTCCCAGTGGAAACTGTCCGTTCATACAACGACTCTCACAGAGATGCTCCAGAGTCCGCAAGTCTCAGTCCTTCACAACTTTCTCCAATACACAAACTGTCTCGAATGCCCAATCCACAGGGCGCTGAGGAACATCCAAAAAGCGGAGGTAAGCGATGTCCTTTCCGAAACCGCCGTTCAAGCTAAATGACGAAGGCAAGGGAGATCAGGTTCTTCTAGATTACTTGAAGCAGAACACTTCAGTTAGCTTCATGTCCAAGGAAACTAGGAAGCTTCTAAACGAAATCCCCACAAATGAGAACCTGACCAAGGCTCGGGACCAATTACTAAAAAAGGTTTGGCCCGCTGTCCTTAAAGACGCGCTCAAGGTCCTCAAGAAAAACGACCCGCGCGAATGGCCAAAAGGCAAGGATGAAACAATTGGCACCTTCTTTGACGAGGCCTCTTTGGGTGTAACCGAGCTTCAGGAGGTCCTCAGAGGTTTCTCTGACTTCGAAGGAGTGATGTACGGTGCATCCCCGGAAAGCTACAGGGATCACGTTGTGCATTCATTTCGAGTCTGGATCATTGGTCAAGGTCTTCTCAAAGAGTGCTTTGACGGTAAGCTCCTAACCGACGCCAAGTTGCGGAGTGTGATTTCTCAACAAGAATGGGAATGCATGTGGGCGCTCGTCGCCCTATGTCATGATATTGGATATCCCCTTTCCCAACTTGAACGGCTTAATGAACTCGCCCGCAATGCACTTACCAAGCAGGGCCTGTTACCCCAGGGTGATCTACGATTCACATTCTCACAACAAATGCAGCCTTTTCATGACACTCTGATTCGCTTGATGGCTTCCAAACCGGTTATACTTGCTAAAAGCGTGAGACCCCCGAAGGGTGAAGACAAAAATAAAGAAGAAAAAATTTACGTCACACACCTGCAGAATAAGTACTACATGAAGTTTCTAAAGTCCTTTGACAATCTTGATCACGGTGTCGTTAGTTCCCTGCTGATCAGTAAGGCCCTCGTATACTTTCTTGAATCAGATTTGTGCCGTGATTGGTGGTCTCCTCTCACTGAGGAAGACGCTCGGCAGTTCCTCATTCGCCGGGAAATGCTACGCGCGATTGCCAGCCACACATGCCCAGACATCTACCACTTGGAGTTTAACACTTTGTCTTTCCTGCTCTACATGGCAGACGAAATCCAATGCTGGGGAAGACCAACCCTTATAAAACTCCAGGAAGAACCCGCCGGTATCATGAATGGCCAAGTTGAGGTCAAAGAATTTAGTGACACCCGAATAGCTATCATTATTACCACAGATGACGAG
>Ga0307379_10002082_pt1 | contig 30172 bp, 26 predicted proteins | sample UN2MG_FD_202237 | JGI IMG/M metagenome (GOLD analysis project Ga0307379, IMG submission 202237) | Soil microbial communities from Risofladan, Vaasa, Finland - UN-2 | ecosystem: Environmental > Terrestrial > Soil > Coastal area > Acid sulfate soil | place: Finland: Risofladan, Vaasa | collected...
AATCGACTGGTGAGGGGCCTGAACTGGCTTTCCAGGATATGTTATAGAGCCATGCGAGACGCGACTCTCTTTTTCCTGTTTTGACCAATAGAATCCTTGATATTCAAGTAAAAAGACTGGTTTATTGTTAATGACGATAATCAGTCTCCCGATTGAAGCCATAAGTGACGAAGACCGGAGTCCAAAAGCAACGAATCAGACTAAAGTAGCATCTATTGACTTTAGTTTAAAGAATATCGGATTATTGCTTTATTCAGGGTAAAAACGGATGAACGCTTCAATATGTTGAATCAGGGGTATATCGCTATTTACAATATTGACAAAGGGTTCCATTACTTAATGACTTTTAGTCAAGTTGCAGGCACACATTATGCCAAGATATGCGCAACCGGCCGCTCAACAGCCCGGAGGAGGCAAGCTGCCTTTCCACGGCGTCATAGTTCTGAAGATACACGATCATCAGGCACAGAAAAAACCGCTGGCGGGGTCGAAAACACCATAATCGGTTGAAATGCGGCAACAGCCATGGCTGCCGTTTTTCAACAGAAATGGAGAATTTTACAATTGTGCAATTTGTACCTGAGTCATGGTAAGTACCGGATAAACCAACCTTTTCCCGCTAAGGGTCTCAAAATGAAAAAATTGTATTTTCTTCTCATAGTGGCGTATTGCATACTGGCTGCCCTGGCCCAGGTCTCATGGGCTACTTCCGGAGCAGATGTAGATCTTAAACTCCGACTGGAAAAAGGGAAAACTTACAATCTCCGCACAGTTAATGACACTAAAATGACACTGTCCTTGATGGGACAAGAGATGAAGATCAATCAGAAAATGGGCTATGATATAACTTACGAGGTTCAGGCAGTGGACGACCAGGGAAATGCTGCAATTAAGGCGGCCTTCCACTCAATCAATATGGAATTGGAAATAGGAGAGGTATCGGGCAAGATAGAGTATAATTCGGTCAGCCCGGCTGAAGCTGAAACCCCTGCAGCTAATGGCCCAAGCTGCAGGATGGTTCTTTCCAAAACAGGCAAGGTCAGAGAAGTGGAGGGAATGAAAGAGGTAAAGACTCGCATGATGGAGGTTCTCGAATCGTCTGGGGAACAGGAAACAATAAAAGAGATGATGAGAATGCGGTTTGAAGAGATGTTCAGCGACCAAAAGATAGTACAAATGATGGGTGGGGTTTTCGGAATGTTCCCGGACCAGCCTGTAGGGGTGGGTGATTCCTGGTCAACGACCGGCATCACTTTAAAAGATATGCTCAAGACGGAAATGCGTTTCAGTGGCGGGGCTGGTGATCTGGATATTAAAGACATGCCCATAGCGGAAGAACACAACTGGACTTTGAAAGAACGCAGGGACGGAGTCGCGGTTCTGGCGGTCGTGTCTGTAGCCAAGCCCAAACCGGAGGCCGGGGCTACGGAAATGGAGCAGTCGAAGCCCACATTAGATCTGGCAGGCGAACAGAGCGGCAAACTAGAACTTGAAGAGTCAACAGGCTGGATAGTCAGTGGCCGGATGGTTTACCGTTTTTTAGGGGAGCAGAAAATCGAAGACAGTCCGATGGGGAGTATTGTTATACCGCTGAAAGCGGAGGTCACTACAATCTACGGGCCTTTTTAAGTCGGCGCGCCAATGGCCGGGAACGGTACCTTGCGGCAGCACACGGAAATACCCCGCTCTGAAAAGCACGCTTACACTGTGGCTGTAAATGACACATTAGTGGTTATCGAGTCAGTCACTATGGAGGTGAAAAACGCCGGGCGCTGAGCCAGATCCGGCTCCGGTTACCGGGAAGCCGGGTCTCGATCTATCTGGTATCATGTCCCGGGAGTAAATTCAAAAAGATCAGACGCTTTTTCAAATTTTTAACCGGCGGATGCCGCAAACCCCTTTCTCTTTTCAAGACTGATTGCCTGGGATTAAATATAATCAGCCAGGCTGACAGGGATATTCAGAGGTTCCAGATGCGTAAAATCATTTTACTCTTTCTCGCCTTTCTGACTCTCTGCTCTTTTTCGAGTCCTGCTCTCTCCCGGACCTCAAGCAAAGTAAGCGCCGCTTACAGAGGGGATATCAACGAAGACGGCCGGATCAATATCTTTGACCTTTTACTGTTATTGCGGATTCTCTCTTCCAAGGAACCGGAATCGGACAGGCAGCGCCGGATCGCCAATGTGGACAACTCAGCCGACAGCCGGGTGAATGTGTTCGACCTGCTGGGGATGCTGAAACTGCTCTCCGGAGCCGAAAAGCCGCAGACGATTGTTTTTTCCTCTTCGGTTGCCGAAACATGGGCTGTGGGCGATGGGGAGAAGGTGTTTCGAGGCGATCTCAACCACCGGTCAAAAAGCTCGAACAGTATCTGGGACGGCAGCACGATCAGGCTCAAGGGGCTGTACAACGAGGTCCTGGCTTTCCAGGTGATCGTTGTCGCGGACTCCTCCGGCGCCGCGGGTGTGGAGGTTTCTGTCGATCCGCTGACTCACAGCTCATCAGGCAAGGCAATCAGCGCCTATGGAACAGCGGCCTATGGCTCCGGGGGCGGAATCGAGCTTTTCAGTGAGCATTATATCCAGGTAGTGCGGCCTACCAGCCCTTTGTGGTTTTACGGTTCTGAGGCCTCTGCGCCGGAGCGCATGACCGGCTGGATACCGGATCCCCTGATAACCCCGGACGCCCTGCCTGGCCAGGGCGGGTTCCCGCTCGATATCCCTCCCGGCCAGGTTCAGGGTTTCTGGGTCGACCTGTACCTGCCCAGAGACAGGAGCTATCCCGCCGGGGCGTACAAAGGAATGGTCAGAGTACTGGAACAGGGGTGGGAAGTGGACTCGATACCCCTGGAACTTACCCTTCTGCCCCATTATCTCCCGGATGAGAACCACTCCAATGTCTGGCTCTATCACGACAGTGCGGAACCTTATTATCCGGATTTAAGCCCTGCACAGATAGAGTCGATGCTCAAACACGAGGCCCACAGGCACAGGATCGACCTGGTCGGCGGTTTCAGGCCGCACTACTCGCGGTTCGAGAAGGCAATGCTGGACTCTTACAAGCCGTACCTCGACGGGAGCGCATTCACCTCCACTGCGGGCTACGAGGGACCAGGCCAGGGGGAGGGCGAGTATATCTTCCCGGTCGGGATGTACGGCAGCACGGTCATGGAAGACTCGGAGAGCGATGTGCGCCAGCAGTCCGATCTCTGGGTGAACTGGTTCGAGGCCAATGCTCCGAATGCGCGTTTTTTCTGGTACCTGATCGACGAGCCGGGAACTGACATGTTCAACTGGATCAGGGAGCGCTCGGGATGGGTCCATAATAATCCGGGGCCCGGGAAGCGCCTGCCGGTTTTTATCACCCGCGAGTATACCCTGCTTCTTTCCGAGGAGATAGATATCTGGGCCGGAGGCCAGGGAGTATACACCAACATGCTGTCTTATCTCAGAAACAAGGGCCGGGACCACTGGTTTTATAACGGGTTCCGCCCCCGCTGGGGCTCAACCATTCTGGAAGCCGAGGCGGTTGATTTGCGCATGAACGCCTGGGCCAAGTACCTTTATGATGTCAACACCTGGTTTATCTGGCACGGTACCCATTGGCGCCACAATCACCAGGGCCCCAGGGCTGGTCAGCCCCAGCAGGTATTTACCGATCCGGTGACCTTTATCAGCGGACCCAACTCTTTCGGCAACGGGGACGGGATAGTGTTCTATCCGGGGCATGACCCGTTTTTCCCGCAAGAAGACCGCGGCGTAAACCGTCTGCTGGGCTCGATCAAGCTCAAGAACATCCGCCGGGGACAGCAGGATTACGAGATCATGTGGCTGGCCGAGCAGAAAGCGGGCCGCGACGAGGTGCTCAAAATAGTCCGTTCCGTGGTGCCGAAGGCATTCAATGATGTAGATAAAAAAGCCGCAGTCCCCTGGTCCCAGCGCGGGGATGACTACGACCAGGCAAGGGCCAGGCTTTTAGACCTTTTAGAATAGCAGTTGGAATATTTATTCAGAGAGCAATCCAGGTTTACTTATATCCCCGGGCCCTTGCTTCTGTAAGTATGGCCCCGGTTGCGCTGGCTCCCACTCTCGTGACACCGAGCTTCTTCACCCTCAACAAGTCGTCCAGTGTCCGGACCCCACCGGCTGCTTTTATCTGGATACCGGGCACGCAGTGCGCTCTCATCAATTTCAAATCGTGGTCCGTGGCCCCCTGATATGCATACATCCCGCCCTCTTGCTTCACGAATCCATATCCAGTGGAAGTCTTGACAAAGGCCACCGAATGCAGGCTGCACAACTCACAAAGCTTGATTTTATATGCGTCATTATCGAGGTAATCATTTTCGAAAATCACTTTCAAGACGGCCTTTCTTTTTATAGCCACGTCATTTAAAGACCGGATTTCCTGGGAGACATAGTCCCAGTCCCTGCTCAGCACTTTTCCGATATTCAGGACAATATCAAGCTCGCTTGCTCCGTCATCGCAGCCCAGCTCGGCCTCCCTGACCTTGATTTCAATCCTGCTGTTCCCGTGCGGAAAACCGACCACGGTTCCCACAGCCACCTCCGAACCCTCCAGAATTCCCCTGGCCAGAGGAACGGCGTAGGGTTTTATGGACACAGATGCCAGGTTATTTTTCCCGGCGAACTCGCATCCTTCTCTGAGCTCTTGATCCGTAAGGGCGGGATGGAGCAATGAATGATCGATCATTTTCGCTATTGCATTTAAGCTTTCCGGCATGATCATCCCCCTTTTTATAGCAGTTCAGGCAGTTATCGACCTTTCAATATAATAGAAAGCAAGCCTGGAAGCTATTCAGCGGAAAAGATAAGGTAATTAACCGAAGCGAATAACTTATCATCCTCAAAACTTTAAGAAACTTTTCCAGATTTGGCTGCAGCAGATACCGCCCGGTCGCCTCTCCCTCTTCCTTCACTAAAGATACTCGCCGATCGGGTTATATTTTTCTTCCAAAAGACCCGGATGATGTTTAAATAAATATTGTCTCGATTCAATCGAAAGTTTTTGGAAAAATATTTCAAGCAAAATCCCATGTCCAATCAAAATTTATTTTGCCGGGAAAGGAAGCGCCATGTTACGCAGGGACTTTCTAAAATCTTCCGGGATATTCGGCATCGGGGGAGTGATAGCTGGCAGGGGAAACAATTTTCCCGCCGGTAAAGACCAAGAAGCCTCAGGAATTCCCAGGGGTGGACCCAGGGGAGCATTGAAAAAAACAATCGAGGCCGATGTGGTTGTCGTAGGGGGTGGAATGAGCGGTGTTTGCGCCGCCCTGGCCGCGGCCCGGAACGGGGCCTCCACCCTGCTTGTCCAGGACAGGCCGGTACTGGGGGGCAACTCTTCCAGCGAGGTCAGGATGCACATTTGCGGGGCTGAAAGCTCGGGTATACCGGACTCAAGAGAGAGCGGAATAATCGAGGAGCTGCGGCTTGAAAACCAGGTGAGGAATATTCAGCGCTCGGCCTCGATGTGGGATCTGATCCTCTGGGAAAAAGTCAACTCTCAGCCGGGCCTGACCATGCTCCTGAACACCGTGATGACCGGCTGCCGGACAGAAAATGACCTTATCCGCCAGATCGACTGTTATGCGTTCCGCACGGAGACAGCTTACACTGTCCAGGGGAAGGTGTTCGTGGACTGTACGGGTGACGGTACACTGGGTTACCTGGCCGGAAACCCCTTCCGTCACGGGCGGGAGGCAAAAGCTGAATTCGGGGAGTCCCTGGCGCCTGAAAAGGAAGAGCCTTATACCCTGGGCTCCTCCCTGCTCTTTCAGGCGCGCAACATGGGCCGGCCCATGCCTTTCACTCCTCCGGAGTGGGCCTACAGTTATCCCACAGACAGCGACCTGGCGCGCAGCCACGACGGCCTGGAATACGGCTACTGGTGGATCGAGTGGGGCGGGATGCTGGACACTATAGCCGATGACGGCAGGATAAGGGAAGAACTCCTGAAAATATTGTTCGGCGTGTGGGACCATCTCAAGAACCGGGGAGACCATGGAGCCGAGAACTGGGCTTTGGAGTGGTTCGGCTTTCTGCCGGCGCGCCGTGAGAGCCGAAGGTTGATCGGTCAATACATCTTGCGCCAGGACGACCTGACCTCCGGGAGAATTTTCGAGGATGAGGTGGCTTACGGAGGCTGGCCGATCGACCATCACCATCCCATGGGTTTCGATTATAAAAATGAGGATGACTTCTTCTTTCAGCACAGGCTCGAAAAACTGTACTCAATCCCTCTCAGTGCGCTTTATTCTGTTACGCTGAAAAACCTTTTTTTCAATGGAAGATCTCTGAGCGCCAGCCACGTGGCATTCTGTTCTACGCGGGTAATGGCCACCTGCTCGGTTATCGGCCAGGGGGCGGGCACCGCGGCGGCCTATTGCGCTGCCAAGAACCTGACACCCGGGATGTTATCAGGTGAAGATATAGAGGTTATCAAGCAGAATATCCTGAAACAGGACGGCTACCTTCTGGGAACTCCAAACCGCGACCCGGAGGATTTCGCCCGCACGGCCAGGGTATCCTCAGGCAGCGCCCGGAAAGGCTATGAGGCACAGAATGTCACGGATGGAGTGGCCAGGCCGGTGGAAAACAAGTCCCACCAGTGGCGTTCGACCTCGCTTGAGCTGTCGGACGCCCGGCTTGAGCTCGATTTCGGCAGGATGAGATCACTCAGGGAACTGCACCTGACTTTCGACACCAACCTCTCGCGCCACATGACACTGACCCACCAGGACAGCTACCACGCCCGGATGATCGAGGGGCCGCAGCCCGAGACTGTCAGGGACTACCGGATCGAGGCCTTTGACAGCGGGAGCTGGAATACTGTGGCAGCAGTCAGCGGAAACTACCAGCGTAAAAAGGTTCATCTGTTCAAAGACCTGCGCTGCCGGAAAATCAGGGTCCAGGTCGAGGCTGCAAACGGCGTACCGGAGGCGCGGGTTCTCGAGCTGCGCTGTTACGGATAACAGGTATGTCCAGCGAGCGGCGAGAGACAATCCGGATCTGTATAAGCCCAAAACCTCTCTCCGGTAATGTCCTGTCAGGGAGGAAAATCAATGGCAGGTTTAAAACAGCGGGGCTGAAAGATGGAATCACAAGCTGGAACTAATCGAGCTTGAGGTGTTTATCTATTTTCCTGAGCAGGTCATCGTAGTTGATCGGTTTGATTACATAATCAATGGCCCCTGCCTCGATAGCCTTTTTGAAAGACTCCTCTTTGGATTCCACAGTCACCATGATTATCGGTACTTTTTTCAAGGACTCGATTTCCCGGAGTTTCTTGCATGTCTCGACACCGTCCATGCCCGGCATCCGCACATCGAGAAGAATCAAATCCGGCAGGACTTCCCGGGCCAGCTCCAGGCCTTGCTGGCCGCTTTCGGCATCGTAAATTTTCATCCCCAGAAAATTTAGTTTGGTTTCCAGGGTCTTGCGCATGAACTTGCTGTCGTCAATAATGAGCAGTTTCATCTGAATCTAAACCATTATTTTATTTGGCTGGGGAGAAGAAACACAAGACGAAAATAAAATGATTTCCGGGATTTATCAAAAGAAAATAATAACTGTTTCCTGCCCGAGTCAGGAGATACTTTTCATCAGGCAAGAATCATCATCAAGGAGAGCGTCAAGAATGCCGGCTGATTTATGAATCCTGGTCCAGGACAACCCCAGGCGCGAAAAAAAAGCAGCCATATTACAGGCCCTTAAGGGCCTGACATCGACAAAAGTTTTGTCGATGAGGAGTAAGAAGGCGTAGTGCGCTCCGGAGTTACGGCATGAAATAAAAAGTACGGTATATAAATCTGATTTCTTGACATACAGGCAGCGAAAAGATAGTGTTAAAGTGACTGGGAGATTATCATCTCAAACAGTAGCCTAAAAATGTCCAGCTTTGCTTTTACTTAATCGAAAAAGGAGGCTGAACGTTATAACGGTGAACCAAACGCAAAAATCTTTCGACTAATGGGAGGCTACAAGCCTGGCGCACATTCGCATCCTGGAAGCATCAAAACGAAAAGATTTAATAAAAATGGAGGACCGAAATGAAGTCTTCACAAATTCTTTTATTGATTTCGGTTTGTGCGCTGTTTGCCTGCACTGCCGGTGAAAAAAAGAACGAGATCGAAGGAGTATGGGAGTTGGTCTCAGCGAAATACACTACACCGGATACGACATTCGAACGCACGCAAGCCGACTGGACCGCGATAAAAATCATCACCAGTTCCCATTTCGCAACTGTCGGCCAGAAGCCGGACCGCCCGAAGTTCGGCGGGGAAATAACCGATTCTGATTATATTAATGCTTACAATACCTTTTCCGCAAACGGAGGCACATACACGCTCGAAGGGGATACTTATACCGAACATTTGAGGTTCTTTTCGAATCCCAATCGTGTAAATGAATCAGCCTCGATTAAATACCAGTTCGATGGGGATCAGCTGATTCTTTCTACAGAGGCTGGTGATGTGATCTGGAGGGAAGTCTGGAGTAGGGTGAAATAAAAAGTGACGGACTATGGTTAATCTGGCAGTACAGGGTTACATGATAACCGGAACAGGTGTGGTTTTTTACCGCCAGGAACCGGTTCTGGCACCGGAGAACTCCCTGAGTCAAAAACTGGCAGAAGAACAACTGAAGGTGAATTCCGCTTTATTAGTTTCCGACAAAAAAAACGCGCCTCCCTCCTGGGGTACGCGTATTTTCCTATAATCATTATTGACCCGTGTTAATAAGCCCTGCTTTAAGCTTCTATTCCTTTTTCTCCCCTTCTCCTTTTTCAATCAGCGCATACGCCCGCTTTTTGATCTGGTCCAAGCGGAAGGCGGCGATGGTGTAAACCTGCTCGTCACCAGGCTTCCGGCAGTAAAAGAGGTTGTTCTCCAGCTCATTGCCCACCGAAACCTCGTAGGTTGTACTGTCTTTAAGCTCAACCCTCACGCTGAACGAGGGCGGATCAAGCCCGAGCGCCTGGGGCGCAAGGGTCGAGTCCACAAACCCGGAGGCGCGCAGCGTGCTCAAGGTCCCGATTATTTTCTTAATCTCAGCGGAATCACCCGGCGCACCAAGTTCGGGTTCGAGCATGACCCATACGCGGCTTGTATCCTTTTCGATGACAACTCTTTCATCGGGATGGATAAAACTAAGTTTCCAGGCCTGGCCTGGGCGGAAACTCATGAGGTTGTGGTCGCGCCACTGCTCGGGGTCAGTGCCGAGCATACCACCGAAAAATCCCTGCACCTTGAAAACCTGGTCTGAACTTTCACGGCGCATGAAAGTGTAGAAATCGCGCTCGTTGACCCTGCCCCTCTGTGCGGCCATTTGCTGGGACTCGAAACCGCCGAGCTTGCCGATCAGTATGTCATCGAGCGCCACATCGCCCTGGCCGTAAATGCGCACCCGCGTGCCGCCTGCACTATCCACCTTGTATTCCGCATGTTTCTCGGGGTTGTGGCTGACAATGTCCGCGGTATTGACCTTGTTGAAATTACTCAAAGCGCTGAGAACCTGTTCACTATCGGCTGGTTTTATACCTGCCGGAGTCTTGACCTGCCAGCCGGTGGTACCGTGCAGGATAATAATCTGCTCCTGGCCGCGGGAAATCTCAATCCGGTTTATCTTGTCCGGATTGAGGTCGACTTTTAATGAGATTTCGGGGTGCGGACGGCTTGTGTCGTGTCCGGTGAATCGGATCACAAGCCAGATTGCCAAAAGCACAATCAGTACGATTAAAGGTTTTGCGAGCCTATTCATAACTCTCTGCCAGGGTTGAAGTTTGAAATCTCTCCGGGAGGCTGGCGCACCCGGAACTCGGACTTAAAAAGAACGGGAGCGGATCATCTTGTCGCGCCGCTTGAGATAGAAGCGCATGGAACCGAAAAGAATCACTAAGATCGGGACACCCACAATGTTCAAAATGCGCAGGAAATTTTTCATTTCCGCGCTCAAGGCTTTAAGCGGCCGATCTGTTGTCGGCCTGGTGCGGATCGATATCAGCTTATCCCCGATAGTAAGATAATCGATTGCATTAAGGATGAACTCCAGGTTCCCCGGGTAGAGATACTGGTTCTGGAGGAAAGCGGAGCAGGGGATAACCATGATTTCGGTCTCGGCGGTGGATCTATCGATCGGTGTTTCGCCTTCCTTTGCCAGATCGGTGCGATTTCTGAAAGCGCTCGTAAACCAGCCGGTAGCCAGAATTGCCAGGGGAATCTCATTGCCTCCTCCCAGAGGCTGGAAGCGGGGCGGAGCAAAGCTCTGTGCGGCATCGGTGGTTCTGGCAAGCACTGAATAGGTCACCGTACTGTCCGTGTTTACCGGCGGCTCGAGAGAGCCGGACCAGGGCAGGGTGAGCTCAGAAAGCCTTGCCACCACGGGGTGCTCGCCGAAATACTTCTTGGTAATCCTGAGAAAGAACGGATTGGGCCGGTTGATAGTGAAAATCCCCTGGGAAACTCTTTCATTGGAATGAGATTTGTCATCCCGCACAATGTTCCCGCTCATGCGGAAACCATAGCTGGCAAGCATCTGGGACAAACCATGGTTGACCTGCCGCGGCACGCGGCGCTCATCCACTACCAGGTTGTCGATCAGGAAAATGATCCGGCCGCCGCGCATGATGAACTGATCCAGCGCAAATTTGACATCCTCCGGAATCGAATCTGTTGGTCCGGCCAGGACCAGGGTATTGATCTCCTCCGGCACCTTTTTGCCTTCACCCAGCTCCACCGGGTCGATCTCGTGGAGCTTGCGCACCTCCTGGGCAAAAAGCCGGTAGTCACCCATCAAATCATGGCTTGTGTTAGAGGTAATAAAGCCCAGATGTTTCGGCTGGGTGGCAGTAACCCGGTAAATGCGGCTCGTAAGCTCGTACTCCAGGTCCTGGGTGTTCTCCACCATGGGAATTACCTCGGTCTTCTCGCCATAGCTGATAGTGATACCGAGATAACCGTTAATCTGCTGGCGCTCATCTTTCTCGATTATGGTCATGGTTACCGGCATTACCCCGAGACCGGCGAGTTTCTGTTTCAGCTCCTCGTCTTCTCCGGGATCGATACGCTGGTAATTCACATTTCCGTGGGAGTAGATATTATACTCCTGGAGCATATCGTCCACCTCTTTGGGCAGCCGGGAGATCTGCACCGGAAGTTTCTTGGAAAAATAAGCCTTGACCGAGATCACATCATCCAGGTCTGAGAGGATCTGCTTGGTTGTCTGGCTGATGGAGTAAAGCTTGTTCTGGCTTAGGTCCAGCCGTCCGAAAAAGCGGTTAGCTAATGCATTGACAATCAGCACTATCGCAATAATAATCAACACATAGACAATATTTGAAACTTTATCGGTCGCTTTTTTACCATTCATAGTTCATCCCTTGAAACTGGTCCCTGGAAATTCAGACCCAGGTCCTGTTCTCTACGGTGTTAATATTAAGATAGATGAATACACCGATCACAGAGAGATAGTAAATAATATCCCGGGTATCGACTACTCCCCGGCCCAAGCTTTCGAAATGGGTGCCGAGACCGAGATAGTTGAAAACGGGTACGAAAATATCTGGGACGAGCATCAGGAAAAACCACTCGCCTACAATAAGCATGGCGGCGCTGATAGCGATAGCCAGAATGAAAGCCACGATCTGGTTCTCGCTCAGAGCCGAGGCAAACAGTCCGATTGCCAGATATGAAGCGCCCAGGAGGAGACATCCGAGGTAGCCGCAGATAACCATGCCCCAGTCGGGATCACCCAGGGCGCCCACCAACAGCGGCACATTGAAAGTGAGCGCGAGCATGACGAGCAGGAAGAGGAAGCTGGCGAGAAATTTTCCCAGCACCACCTCTTTTCCCTGGATCGGAAGGGTAAGGAGCACCTCCAGGGTACCCATCTTGCGTTCCTCGGCCCAGAGACGCATGGTTATCGAGGGCACCAGGAACATGAAAATAAAAGGCATCACACCGAAAAACGAGCCGATATCAGCCTGCCCGACCACGAAAAAGGCCCAGAGGTAGAGGAAATTGACCAGTAGCAGGAATGCCGTGATAAAGATATAGGCAATCGGTGAATCGAAATACGCTTTGAATTCTTTCCTGGCGATAGTAATGACGTTTTTCATCTTTTCTCTGCAGTCTGTTTACGGGTTAAAGGTTTACCGGTCCAAACTCGAATCTCAGGCGGTTGTCAGCTTGGCAAAGACCTGCTCGAGGCTCATCTTTTCGAGTTTCAGCTCGCGTAAGCTCCAGTTTTTCTCCACCACGAGCTTGAAAATCTTTTCTCTGATATCTCCGCCCTGGCTCTGGATTTCCAGGGAAAGCCAGGTTCCTTCATCCGCAGGTTCTCCCCCAATCTTGCGGAACTCTCCGACAAACTCTACAGCGCGCAGGGCCTTAAACACTTCTTCTTCCGGCCCTTTAACGCATACCTGGAGCACCTCTGTGCCCTGGGCTCTCTTAATCAGTTCATCAGTGGTGCCGCTGGCAATCAGCCGGCTGTCATTGATAATCAGGACCCTGCTGCAGGTGGCGCTGACTTCCGGCAGGATATGGGTAGAAAGGATTATCGTTTTCTCCCGGCCGATTTCCTTGATCAGCTGGCGGATCTCGATAATCTGATTGGGATCCAGCCCGCTTGTCGGCTCATCGAAAATAAGGATCTCGGGATCATGCACCATCGCCTGGGCCAGGCCGACCCGCTGTTTGTACCCTTTTGAGAGCTCTCCAATATCCTTGTGGAGAACATCTCCCAGTGCGGTGATCCCGATTATCTCCTTGATTCTCTTCATCCGGTGCGCTCCGGGAATCTGGCGCAGTTCGGCAATATAGCTCAGGTAGTCCACCACGTTCATCTCGGGATAAAGCGGGTTGTTTTCCGGCAGGTAGCCGATGCGCCGCCTGACCTCCAGCGGATTTTCGTGGATGTCGTATCCGGCCACATCCACAGTACCCGCAGTGGGCTTGAGATAACAGGTGATCACGCGCATGGTGGTTGTCTTTCCCGCTGCGTTTGGTCCGAGAAAGCCGACCACCTCGCCTTTCTGCACTTCAAAGGAAACCGAATCAACAGCCAGTGTCGGTCCGTAATACTTGGTCAGATTGTCTACTTTAATCATAGCCTTATGGGATTTAATATTTAAAAGGTTCAAGTCATGGACCGGCAGCGCCGGACCAAAAACGACACGAAATGGAACGGATAGCAAGGTTTCTATCAATTAATTTTTTTAAATCTGTTGTCGGGCTGTCTGCAAGATATCCTTATCCCGGCGCAATCCCGCTTGCCTTTTCAGGGTTTGACCAGCCTGTAGACCCGGAAGTTATCATAATAAGCGACTTGTTTCTGGGTGTGGCGCAAACCCAGCTTGCCCTGGGTGAAATTCGGGCCGGTACCCTGGCAGGGGAACTCATGCAGCCATTCTTTCCCTCCGATACATCCCTCTCCCTTGTCGATAAAATCGTGAACCAGCTTGCCATCCACCTCGAACCTGATACGATTGTCCTGGTTGTAAATAACGATGTGGTGCGGCTCAAGGTCAGCGATAGGGATCGGATCGCTGTTCGAAGCCAACAGGTGAAAGCCGTATGATTTGCGCAAATTGCTCACGCCCGAGTTGAAACGGTGGTAGGAGATATGATAACCGTTCATCCTTCCTTTGACATACTCATCGTAAACCCCGGAACGCTCGTATGAGAATAGATCCTCGCCGCCTCTGCCATGGGCATGCCACCAGACCATAGACAGCCCGTAAGGGGTCGCTGATTGATAGTCGTATTCAATCTGGATCGGTCCTCTGAAATGCTTCCTCCACCAGATATTCCCTTTCTCGACCCCGGTCTCAGCGGCGGCTTCGAAGCGCAGCCGCCCGTCTTCTATCCTGGCCTGGACATCGCCCTCAATCAGCCAGTCGCCCAGGTTTCCGGAAAAGTCCTCCCGGGCGAGGAGCTCGCTCTTTTGCCAAAGGCTTTCCTTCGCAGAAAGCTGGTTGGCGCAGGCAATCAGGCCCAGCACAAAAAAAAGCGACAGGATTCCTGGAACCGGGCGCTCCATTTCAACTCAACCTTTTTCAATCAAAGTATAAAAATTTCCGCGGATTATTTTCCGGTCTTCCTGCCTATCTCAAGAAAAGGCCATTATTTTTCCAAGGGCGTGAAACCGAGCTCTTTCTGAATCGGGCGCATGGCCCGGATTACAAAATCGACATGCTCGGTGAAATCCTCTCCCAGCCCGGCTGCAGACTCCAGCATCTCTTCGCGGTTTACCGCCCGGGCGAAACCCCTGTCCTTCATTTTTTTCTTAACACTTTTTGCGCTCAGGTCATCGAGCGAACGCGAGGGCCTGACAACCGCCACAGCCATGATAAAGCCTGTAAGTTCATCCACTGCATAGAGAGCTTTCTCCACGCGTGTCTCCCGTTTCACCCCTGCCCTGTCCGCATGGGACATTACAGCTCGCACTGCGGTTTCCGGCCATCCACGCTCGCGCAGTATCCCGCAGCCCACCATCGGGTGCTCATCCAGAGAGGGATGCTGCTCATAATCGAAATCATGGATCAAACCGATCGCGCCCCAAAAGTCTTCATCTTCGCCGTATTTCCGGGCATAGGCGCGCAGCGCAGCCTCAACCGCTAGAGCGTGGCGGATAAGGTTTTCGCTCTTGGTATACTCGGTCAGCAGCTTATAAACTTCTTTCCGTTCCGTGAGCGACACTCCTTTGTCAATAAAATAAGCTGATCCGCCCGTTCTTGCTCACTGCTCAAGCAAACAGCGTGCCGGAATGGTTCCGGTGCTTGTCTGGCACTAATAGTAAGCAATTCCGGTGGTCGAGTCAAGATGAAAAAGGAAGGGATGCCTTATTTGAGGTAGAGTGGGTCTCTTTTTGGGGTAAAGCAGCGCTTTGCCGTCTTAGACAAATTTCTGTTTATTTTTGTCCCATAGTCCGGAGGCGATGCGGTTGTCCCTCGCAGCGTCCAGCAGCCTGCGCCTGGGGCCGAAAGTACGGAAAAACAGTTCACTGTTTTTCCTGCCTGAGGCCAGCCAGTCGTAGTCGTAATGGTCCAGGCGGTGGGCAATGAGGTGGGTGACACCGACCAATTGCGGAGTGGAAACCGTGATCCAACCGTGCTCGCGCAGTTTATAGCCCAGGTAGACATCTTCTGTGCCGTAGGCCTCGAACTCTTCTGCATCGATACCGCCAATGTCCTCGAGCACACTCCGGCGCACTATCAGACAGTAGCCGCTGCACCAGGCCACCGGAGCGATGATTCCCGGTATATACACGCACTGGATATAGTGATCATTCTTATCGTGAGTATAAACAATGGGAAAAGCGCCGGTTGAGCCGATATTGGGATCATTTTCCAGCGTATTGACCATCACACTCAGAAAATCCGGTCGCTCGACCTCTGTATCATTGTCCATAAAAAGGATAAACTCCCCATCGGCCAGCTCCAGCCCTGCCTGTCGGCCGGAGGGGATCCCCAGATTGCGTGGGAGATTAACAGGCTGGAGCCTCTTATCTTTCCGGGCCAGGGAGAGGAGCAGATCCCGGGTTTTATCCGTTGAGCCATTGTCCACGGCGATAACCTTGAAATCGGGATAATCGGTCTTCTGGAGCAGGCTGTTCAGGCAGCGTCTGGTGTAATCGACCTTGTTCCAGCACAGAACGATAATCGAGACCCTGCCCTTTGGCGGTAAGTGGATCTGGTCCTTGATCCGGGGAAAATCTTTAAGCCGCATGGTTCTCAGGCTTGGGGCGAGCGTCCGGGCCAGCAGATTGAACCTGCCGTAAATCTCTTTGGGATCGAGTTCGGAAATTTTTTTACCCAGAAAATCCGAGGGCATGTTCAGGTAAAGGTTGTCCGGGTCCCACAGATTGAATCTGCTCATCACGGCGTTGATCACCCGGATACCGTCATAGGAAAGCCCTTTGATAAGGTAGAAATAGGCATTCCACCAGGAGTAAGGTTTCTGGTCAATAGTCACCAGCACCTTGTTATCGAGGACCATTAAATCTTTTTCCTCTGGCGCAGAGATGATCTGCTCGGCGAACTCCGACAGCCCGTGGATATCGCAGCCCAGAAAGAGCTTGAACTGAGGGGAGTTCAGCAGTTCTTGCCAGTCATGGACATAAAGGGATTTACAGAGGAGATCCGGGCGGGTTTCCACGGCAATGAGCAACTGATTGGCGGAAAGCTGTCTGAATATTTCGAAAAGCTGATAACCGAGTCCGATACCCAGCAGAATAATCAGGCGTTTACCGCTGATATCGATCCTGCGTGATGATTCCTTAATCAGGATCTTGTGTCTCTTCTCATCCTGTACGAGATATGCGTAGCGGCCGTCCTCGCAGTGATAAAGCCCGTCAAGTACGCCGCTGACAACTTTCTGATTGAGCCTGTGGTGAACGCTCGGATACCGGAACCTGATTAACTTCAGGTTGGTAACAAGAGTGGACAAATCAGTCGACATGATTCTCACATTTTCGTTTTTACTGGCTCAAAAGTAAGTGGTAGCGAGCGGATCTTTCACTTTATTACCTTGAGGCAAGCCACTGAGCACCCCAAAAGCAAGCAAACCAGGTCGAACCTGGCAGGCTGCTCCTGAATCAAGAGGCATGGAAACGGATTAAGGCGAGATACTCTCCCCTCCGGAAAAGTTACCTATATTATATTATCGGATGATTGGCCGATTGATTTAGATTTAAAATCACAGAAAGGAATGCTGGAAGCAAAAAAATAAGATTTGAGTTATTTTTGCGGTTTGACTGGTAGAGCGAGCTTACCCGATTTCCAGTTTAATATGGGAGAATCTTCCACTGGTAATAAATGGAGCGCGTTCTCGATTCCGTGCACTGGTGGATAAGATAACAGGGCAACCGACCTGATGTTTCGCACTTTCAACAGACTCAGGCAAAAATATGCAGCAAATGCTGCCGGATCTGAACCCGAAAGACCATATAAACAGCTAATAAAAATTTCCATAAGGGGTTAACGATGCTATTTGAGGTTATCCATCGCATAAAGGGTTAACGGATTTGTCTAAACTTATCCACAACATAAGGGGTTATTGGATTTTCCTACAGTTAAAAGGCTGGTTGATAATTTGACACCAACTTGCGTAATTAACTTAATTTATTACAGTTATAAAATACCGATTAAACCGTTGCAGGCTTTACCGGGCCCTGTCCGGGCCTGTGGATAAATTGTGGATAAATATCGGGAACCGCCTGATTCACATAAGGCTGGAAGAGTTTTCTGCACTGCCGGAGCTGATCGGTACGGGTCCATTTTCGGGTACAGCTCAGCCCGGATTGAGCACAAAGCTGACTGACCCGAGTACGAATGGAATTTGGGGACAAGAAACTACATTGGCCGCATATAACGAGCCCCTGCGGCGCTTTTTCAGGCAAACAAAAGCCCCTTAAGCGAAAGTATCCTGCCGGATAGTGAATCTACCAGGCGAGGCGCAAATAATTCACACCTCTCCCCCAGCCTGATCTCTTTTCATTGCCCGGATTCAGGCAAGTGTCCACGGAGCCCTGTAAGGCCGGGACAGCATCTTGTTGGCTTCAGGATCGTCAATGAAGCGTTCAGCCTTGACATCCCAATGCAGGCCGCGGCCCAGCCGGTAAGCGAGGTTGCCCAGATGGGGTGTGCTCGAGGCGTAGTGCCCATCCTCGATGTCCGAAATGAACCGCTTGCGGCTGCGCACGCATTCGAGATAGGCTTTCACATGCGTGCCATGCTGGTCGCTTCCGCCGCTTGAGACAGGCATTGTGCTGGCTATGCTCTCCTCGCCTTTATCCAGCATTTCAGGATTCAGGCTGTAGCCTTCCCGGTTGACATAGAGGGTCGCTTCCGTACCGTGGAACTCTATCCCGTAGTCATGTCCGGAAGAAGAGTAGCTTGCTGCCACCCGGCTTTCATAGGTCAGGACAAAGTCCGGGTACCGGAAAGTGGCCACCAGGGTGTCCGGTGTATCGCGGTTATCGAGCAGGGCGAATTTACCGCCTGAGGCGCTTATGTATTCCGGGCCGTTCACCTTCATGGCCCAGTTGACAATGTCGATCAGGTGGGTTCCCCAGTCGGTTATCCAGGCGCCGGCGTAATCAAAGAACCAGCGGAAGCTCGACCAGCGTCCTTCAACCGGAGGTCCGAAGCGGTTGACATTGTACGGCCGCATGGGAGCCGGGCCAAGCCACATGTCCCAGTCAAGGTCCTTGGGCGGGTTGCTGTCCGGCGGGTTGCCGATTCCCTCAGGATACTCATTGACATAGTTCCAGGTCTTCACCCGGGTGATCCGGCCCAGCCGGCCGTCCTGGACGATCTTGACCGCCCGCTGAAAATGCTTGCCCGAGCGCTGCTGGGTACCCACACCCACTATCCGCTTAGTTTCACGGGCCACTTCCACCATCTTGCGTCCTTCGCTCACTGTAACCGAAACCGGCTTCTCCACGTAAACATCCTTGCCGGCGCGGCAGGCCATTACTGCCTGCAGGGGGTGCCAGTGATCGGGTGCGGCTACAATCACGATGTCGATTTCTTTCAAATCCAGAAGCTTGCGGAAGTCGCTGAATGTTTTCGGCTGCGGTTTCCCGTTATCCTGGAGAGCTTTCAGGGCCAGATCCATATTGGTCTTGTAGCAGTCGCACAGCGCCGCTATCTCGACCCCCTCATTCCCTGCCAAAGCCGTCATGTTCGCGCGGCCCATCCTCCCCGGGCCGATAACGCCGACCAGCAGCTTGTCATTGGCTCCGAGGATCTTCCCTTTGCCTGCCGCAACCGCAGGGGCTGCGGCTGAGAGTCCTGCTGCGGCTACTGCCAGGGCGGCTCCGGATTTGAGAAGCTCGCGCCTGGCAATCTTTTTGGCGCCTTTTTTCTCGCTCATGGATCTTCTCCTCGCAATGTACGTTGAAAAAAGTTCGGTTACTTATCCTTTTTTATCGCCCAAAGCATTCCACGCAAAGTCGTGGTCTTGAACCCCTGCGAATTCATGGATTCCGGGTTGTGCCCTAAAACTGTGTGGAAAACCCGGCCCTGGCCATAGGTCTTGGTCATGATTATGGGATAATCGCGCTGTTTATCCTTGCTGAACGCTTCGGCGAGCACATGGAAGTCCGAGTATCTGGTGAGATCGCGGTACAACTCATCTGTTATCGGAAAATCCCCCACGCCGCGGGTGATAAAATGCTCCTGATCCACAATCTTCACGGTTAAAGGGCCGAAATGGTCGTGCCCGGCCTGATGGGTATCATCGATCCGCCAGAGCAGGCCCACCATCTCCTCGAACTCTTTCCAGCCCGGAAAGGAGTTATCGGAGGAATGGATGATCCCGATACCCATCCCACCGGTTACGAGCTTTACCAGAGCCTCCTCCACTGGAGCGGGCCAGCGCTCATCGCTGTTATAAACCATCGCTATCCCATCGTAGCCTTTCATCCCCTCGGTGGTAAGCACCCAGGGCTCCTCGGTCATCACTACGAGGAATCCGCCATCTTCGAGGATCTTCCTCAAGGCGGCGCTGTTATCGCTCCAGTTGTGAAACCTGTCCACGCCGGTCAAGAGAAGGAGTTTCCCTAGCGGAGGTTTCTCTTTCGACTCCTCATTTGTCTTCTGGGCGCTTAGAGTGGCGGCTGTTAGCAGGCAGGCTGCCGCGATGAGCCCAAAGGAAAATTTGCCGAACGGCATCTTAGAGCTCCTTGTTTAAGCTTAATGTGGATTTATTCACCGAACGCTTCATCGAAAACGCGTGAAGATGCCGGAAAGTCCAGGTTACGCACAAAGGCGCAGGCCTCTGCGGCGCCGTGTTCGCGATCCATGCTTGCATCTTCCCATTCCACAGACAGCGGGCCCTTGTAGCCGATTTCATTGAGCGCGCGGATTATTTCCTCGAAATTGACATCCCCGCGGCCCAGGCTGCGGAAATTCCAGCCTCTGCCCGGCTGATCGAAATTGAGGTAGCTCGAAAGAATGCCCGAACGGCCATCCAGAGTAATAACTGCATCTTTCATGTGCACATGATGGATGCGGTCAGGAAATTCCTGGATGAAACGCACCGGATCGATGCCCTGCCACTGAAAGTGGCTCGGGTCGAAATTGAAGCCGAACTCCCGGCGATAGTTCAGGGCTTCGAGGGTCCGCTTTGCGCTGATTATATCAAACGCGATTTCCGTGGGGTGTACCTCGAGAGCGAACTTAATCCCTTCCTCTGCATAAACATCCAGGATTGGGTTCCAGATGTCGGCCAGCATTTTGAAACCATCTTCTATCATCCTGGCCGGCACAGGCGGGAAAGAATAGAACAGGTGCCAGATCGGCGAGCCGGTAAATCCATTGACCACCCCGACACCGAGTTTTTTTGCTGCGCGCGCAGCTTTTTTCTGGGTCTCGATCGCCCAGGCCCGCTTGGCTTCCGGGTCTCCATGACACTCCTGGGGAGCGAAAGCATCCGACCTCTCGTCATCGTTCGGGTCAAGCGTGAGCTGGCCTGAGAGATGGTTTGAGATCGCCCAGACCTTGAGATCGTGCCTGGCCAGGAGCTCTCTCTTGCGCTTGCAATAATCGGGCTCGCTCAGGGCTTTGTCCAGCTCCATGTGATCTCCCCAGCAAGCCAGCTCAAGACCGTCATAACCGAACTCTACTGCCTTCTCGCACATAGTGGCCAGAGGCAGGTCCGCCCACTGGCCGGTAAAAAGAGTGACCGGTCGTGCCATATCGCTCCTCCTTCTTGGGATAACGCCCTTTAAGAAAACTGCAAAAGAATTGAACTTATTGCCTGACAACCTCGCGGTTCGCATTGTCAAAATTTCTTGAGCGGCGTCCACTTCCGGTCGGAACGCCCTGACTCGAGCACTGTCTCGATAAAGGCCATGCCCTCTACGCCGTCCTCGACACCCGGATGGTCGAGGCATTTCTCAGGCTTCATACCGCTTTCAGCCGCCCGGATACTGGCCACTCCACCCATGTAAATATTGGCGAAAGCCTCGATATAGGCCTCAGGGTGCCCCGGCGGGACGCGGGTGGCCAGCCTGGCCAGGTCGCTGAGGTAGCCGTGGCCGCGGCGGTAGATCTGGACCGGCGCTGCGGGAGGGTAGACATAAAGGTAATTGGGATGTTCCTGGTGCCAGTGGATAGCGGCCTTGTCGCCGTAGACACGGATATTAAGGTTGTTTTCCTCTCCGGAGGAGATCTGGCTGGCATGTAAAATCCCGCGCGCCCCGCCGACATAATGTATGAGCACGTTGACATCGTCATCCAGCAGGCGGCCGGAGGCAAAAGTAGTCACATCGGCGCAGAGCTTTTCGATCTCCAGTCCGGTGATATAGTGAACCAGGTTCGAGCAGTGCGAGCCGATATCACCCAGGCAGCCGGCAGGGCCGGACTGTTTGGGATCAGTGCGCCAGACAGCCTGGCGGACACCCTCGAGCTCCAGGCGCTTCAAGAGCCAGTCCTGCGGGTACTCGACAATCACTTTCTTGAGCGTGCCGATCTGGCCCGCAGCCACCATGGCCTTTGCCTGCTTGACCATTGGATAGCCGGTGTAGGTGTGGGTTAACACGAACACCTTGCCGCTTTTCTTTACCAGTTTGCGCAGCTCGAGCGCCTGTTCGAGACTGACAGTCATCGGCTTTTCGCAGACCACGTGGAAGCCGGCTTCGAGGAATGTCTTGGCGATAGGAAAGTGCATGTGGTTCGGGGTGACTATCGAGACAAAGTCCATCCGGGTCTCCGGAGCCAGAGTGGCTTCCTTTTCGGCCATCTCCCGGTAGGTACCGTAAGAGCGCGAGCTGTCCAGGAATAGTTCTTTGACACCGAAAGCGCGGCCTCTTTCCGGAACCTCGTCGAACGCCCCGCAGACCAGCTCGATCTGCCCATCCATCAGGGCTGCCTTGCGGTGCACGGCCCCGATGAAAGCGCCCTCCCCGCCGCCGACCATGCCCATCCTTACTTTTCTGTTTTTGATTGAGATTTTATCCTCTGTCATAGCGAGCAGACCTCATGAAAAAATTGGAGAGAAACGATTCCACCGGAATGCAAGATAATTTTTAATTTTGAAGGCACTTTCAAGTTAGAAACAAGGAGGGAGTTTGTCAACCGGAAAGAGCCAGGGTTCAGGGAAATAATAAATTCCGGCTGCGCAGTCGACTAGCACTACTCAAGGGTAAGAAGCGCGCCCGGAGAAAGTATAAGTCCATAACCCTTCCAACTCATGCGAAAAGTATTGACAAGGCACAAGTAAAAAATTATTTATTACACGCTCCAGAATTCCGGAGATTTGCTCTTTTTTTGAAAACATTCCCCAGTAGCTCAGTTGGTAGAGCAGGTGGCTGTTAACCACCCTGTCGCTGGTTCGAGTCCGGCCTGGGGAGCCAGATAGGTGTCTGAGAACGCATCTCAGGCACACAAGATAATAGCCCTGTTTCAGGCGGACGCCCGTACAGGGCTATTTTTATGCTGTCTGGAGCAAGGATAACTTTGTGGAGGGATAGGCTTAGGAGTTCTTTCTGTTGGTAGGGCTGAAGGTGGTCAAAAACATCGGTGAATTTGTTCAAGGCAAGCATTACCAATTCTTGATTGACGGACTCTTGTTCTATCTCTTCAATCATCTGCTCTAAAGACTCAATGCCGGTCTCTATCTCCTTTCTTCTTTTGCCTAACTGATCCAGCTTGTCTTTGAGGAAGAGGCTGCTGTCTTCGCTTGCCAGGGAGACCCATTTATTCATAATGCCATCGGCAAAATTTTTAACTTCAGTAAGCTCTTTCTGGAGAAGCGTCTTCTGCTCTTTTAGTTGTGGGAGTTCCTTCTGTAATTTTTCGTTGGTGGATTTGACGATTTCCGCCATGATGTTCTTTTGGGAAGAAAGTTCCTTGATCCTCTTTAGGATAACACCCTCGATTTCATCTGCCGGCACCTTAAATCTACAGTCCTTATTTTTGCATATGTAATAATAGTACCTCGCCCCTTTGGCCCCGGTGCCGGATCGCCCTTCCATTTCGTTACTGCATTTATCACACCACAGAAGCCCGCCATTTAAGATATAGTTGTGTTTAACGGGTTTTGCCTCATTGTGTTTTGAGACGCAGTTTTTCTTTAAAAGTGCCTGCACACTGTAAAATTTTTCGTCATCTACAATCGGCTCCCAGACGGCATCCACAGCCCGATACCGCTCACTCTCAAGAAACGTTTCCTGATTCTGCGTTCTTTTCCTTTTATTAATTTCTTTTTTTCCTATATAGGCATAGTTGGTCAAGATATGCTGGACAGAGGAGTAACAAAACTCCTCGGCAGGATGAAACTTATCTCTCCGTGAGGCGTATTCTTTTGTCCTGAAGCCATGCCTGTTTATTGTCTTTGCAGTCTCAAGAATTGAGCCGCATTGCAAGTAGGTATCAAAAGCAAAGTTGACAAGTGTCTGTTCTTTCTCGTTGGGTATGAGGTAGCCCTTTCTATCGGGGTCTAAATCGTATCCCAAGAGTTGTCCACCGTTCCAGAGGCCCCTTTCGGCTCTTGCCATTGTTGCGTCTTTGTTTCTCTCCGAGGTTTGCTCCCTCTCAAACTCTGCCAGAGCCATCATAATCGTTATAAAGAGCTTTCCCTGGGAGGAAGTGGTATCGTAATTCTGCTTGAGGCAGACAAACTCCACATTATACTTGTTCAGAATTTCAAAAAAGTTGAGGAAGTCCTTGACAGATCGGCTGATTCTGTCTAAGGAGGTGCAGATGATAGTATTGATTCTTCCCGTCCTGACGTCCTCAAAGAGCCTTGCAAATTCCTTACTCTTAAAGGAATCCTTACCGGAGACCGCCTTCAGGATATACTTCTCAACCTCAACCCATTGCTCCCCGCAGGCAATATTCTTATATTCCACATGCGCCCGCAATCTTTGAAGCTGGTTTTTAAGAGAGCCTTCCTTATTCTTTGCCTGTCTGTCCGTGCTTACACGGATAACAAAGGCGCATTTTTTCATTTTTTGGCCTCCCTTTTTTTCATAGAAGCCCGACGGTCTTTATCTATCAAATCCCTAATCAAAGAACCCATTGATACACTTTCGTTTTTCCGTTTTAACTCCAGTACCTTCTCCTGAAGGTAAAAATATTGCTCATTGGTGAGTTCTATAGTTGTCTTTCTCATTGGCTCGCCTCCATATTAAAGATAAAGTCATTTCTCCATAATTATATAAATATTCCTTTTGAAAGTCAAGAAGTTCTTCAAGAATTTTGATCCTCAATTTCTTCCTCCGCCTGATTGCCCGCTTCTTTAGCATTTTCTAGGATACATTTTATCCTTTCAGTCCGATCCGAGTTTTCCCTCAAAAGTCCATTCTTTTTGAGATAGGTATAGACTCCCTCCGAAAGAATTTCCGTAATCCTCTTGAGTCTCTCTTTTCCTTCAGTTGTTTCTATATATGAGATTTCAACCTTTTTGAACACGGCAGGTTTCCCTCCTGCCGTATACATACGGAATATTTATAAAATCTGTCGGCGGTATAAACAGAGACAAACCTCCGTGATTACCTCCGTGATTACCTCCGTGAGCCCTCCGTGATTTACCCAATGCCTCCAGGAACGTAACGTTCTATAAGACCCATCTGAGACACCTCAAAAACTTAAGGTCGAGGTATCTCTATGAGTCAGAATTACCAGGGACTTTTTCAGGATTGGGAGATTGCGGTTGCTAAGAAGCTGGTCGATGAATTTCAAGGAAAGTGGACATGTCTTGAGCAGGAAGACTTTGACGATTTATTACAGGAATGCCTTACCAAATGGTTCTTTACCAAGGATGACTATAATCCCTCAAGGGAAACAACTCAAAAAACCTTTATGGGTCGGATTATTCGCAACAAGCTTACCGACCTTGTCCGGGAACGAGAAGCGGATAAAAGAAAAATAAACTACCTCACTGTCTCTCTTGATGAGCCTGTAGGAAACGATGAGAATGCTCCCACCTTAATTGACAAGATTGACGAGTGTGTTATCGCTGATGCTCCCACTGATCCCTTTTTGGAAATTCAGTTAAAAATTGACCTGCCAAAAGTTCTCAAGAAACTCGCCCCGCACCAAAAGAAGCTCTGCCGCTTGCTTGGGGAAAAAGGTTTCACTGTCAAAGAGGCAAGCGAATATCTCAAGACCCCTCGAAGCACCATCTATGGCGAGTTAAAGCGCATCAGGACAATCTTTATGAAAGAGGGCCTTGAGGACTACATCAAATAATCATCCGACACTTTCCCCAAACATTCCGTATATATGCCATGTAAGGGACGCCAGTTTGACTTAAACAAGGAGAAGAAAAATGCCAGCCGTATGCCGATTCAAATTTCCTGAAGGATTGGACAGGAAAATTATAGAGACCCAGCTTGCCCTTGCCATCATTGCCGCCGAGTGCACCTTTGGTCAGCCCAGGGTCAGGATCAGCGCCGCTTACTGTTTTTCAAGGGAAAAACCTCAGGTTGCCGTTGACGTCTCTACCGATGTGGGTGAGCATATCGCCCAGGTGTTCACTGGTTTGATGATCCGCCAGCTCGGTGAAGACAAGTTCACTGTGGACAGGGTAAGAGGCAAAGAATAATGATAAGAGGCAGTTCAATTATGAAAGATTTAGATTTTAAGAGTTTGATTGAAAGGGTAAGAGAGCGGACCGACATTGTGCAGGTCATCGGTCAGCTTATCACCCTTGACCACAACAATAAAGGCATCTGCCCTTTTCATGCGGAGAAAGCGCCAAGTTTTTCCGTAAACCCTAAAGAGCAGTATTTTCATTGTTTCGGGTGCGGGGCCGGAGGAGACGTTTTTAGGTTTATTGAGCTTTACGAGAAGAAGCCTTTCATGGAAGTTCTGTCCGATCTTGCCCAGCAAGCGGGGATTTCTGTCTCTGCTTTAACTCCAGAAGATAAGCAACGTTTGAAGGAAAATCGAACGATTGAAGACCTTCTCACAGAGACCGCCAGGTTCTACCACCAGAGCCTTAATAAAGAGGTTAGGGACTACCTCACAAAAGAGAGGGGCTTTACTGAAGAGACCATTTCCCGCTTTCAAATTGGCTATGCCAACGGGAGGTTACGGGAGCACCTGATAGACAAGCGCAAATTCCCGTTAGACGTTTGCCTTAAAGCCGGGGTTCTCAAGAAAACGGACAGAGGAACGGTCCAGGATTATTTTTATCATCGGATCATATTCCCCAATTACAAAAGGGGGCGAGTAGTTCACCTTTCAGGCAGGAGTTTTGACAGACAGGAGCCTAAATACCTCCACCTCCCTGGAGAGATGCACTACCTTTACAATGAGGACGCCCTATCCAGCAAAGCGGTCTATATCGCCGAGGGGATACCTGACTGCCTATCTGTTATCCAGGTGGGCTATCCCGCCGTTGCCATCCTTGGTTCATTCAGCTTCAAGCCCGAATATCTTCATAAGTTTTCGCACTGCGAGACGGTCTATCTTTGCCTTGACGGCGATAAGGCAGGGGAAAAGGGTGCTCTCAAGATTGGAGAGCTAATTGGAGAGCGGGCCAGGATCGTCCAGCTTCCCGAAAGACTTGATTTAAATGATTATCTAAAAAATCACACAAAAGATGATTTCAAAGGTCTTGTTGCCTCTGCCAAGGACATCATCAAATATGAGCTGAGCCTTATTCCCGCAGACACGGACAAGACCGAACTCCCTCGGCAGCTTGATCCTGTCTTGATGAAATTAGCCAAAATGGAGAAGGCAAAGGCAGAGGCGTATTTGAGCTACGAGGTCAAGCCCCGCTTCAAGCTGAAGAAGGATGATATAGACGGGTATAGGATCATAATCAACAAACATCGGAAGACGGAAAGCGACACAAGATTTGGCCAGTCCTCTAACTCTGATACCGAGCCTGTTTATACCGCTTATTTTGATGGGCTGGTGGATGTCGTAGAGCATAACAGCAGTCCTTCCTTTCTCATCAAGGAGGGCGACACGCTCTCCATTCTACCCCAGGTTGAAATGGATGGTTTCATCTATGTCCCGCCGCCGAAAGAACAAATCCCTTGGCTTCTCCCTCGTGGAGAAGAGGTTCTAACCTTCTATGAGCTTCAGGAGGTGCTTTCCCCAAGGGAGTGGGACGGAGCACTCTACGATGACCTTTTGGACTACCACAAGGGTATCTCCGAGCTCCCAGGGGAGGAATACTATGACCTGATTGTAGCCTGGGATTTCCATACCTACTTATTGGAGGCTGTTCAGTATTCTCCGATCATCTGCCTTTTTGCTGTCCCTGAGCGGGGAAAAAGCCGCACGGGAAAGGGGATGATCCATGTTGCTTATCGGGGCATCCACGTTGAATCACTGAGGGATGCCTATCTGGTGAGGGTGGCCCACAACCTCCGAGCCTCCCTTTTTTTTGATGTCAAAGACATCTGGAAAAAGGCAGAGAAAAACGGGAGTGAGGATATTCTGCTCCACCGCTTCGAGAAGGGGGCAAAGGTGCCCAGGGTCTTATTCCCAGAACGAGGGGCGCACCGGGATATTGTCTATTTTTCGGTTTTTGGGGCAACGGTGATCAGCACCAACGAAGGGGTGCACCGAATCTTGGAGACCAGAGCCGTCCACATCAATATGTGTGAGACAATCAGGCAGTTTGAGAACAATGTAACACCGGAGCTTTCTTTGCCGCTCAAAGAGCGGTTGATAGCCTTTCGGGCAAGACACCTTGGTGAGACCCTTGCCGACATCCCGAAGCCTGCCGCAGGGAGGCTGGGGGACATCCTCAAGCCCCTCCAGCAGATTATCCGCCTGGTCAAGCCGGAGCGGGAGCCTTCATTTTTAAGATTGATAAGGCAGATTGAATCGGAGAAGCTGATTGAAAAGGCGGACAGCCTGGAGGCTCAAATCCTTATGGTCCTGATCGGCCTGGAAGATGAAGTAGAAAGAGGCATCCTCCCAGTGAAAAAGATCACCGATGCCTTCAATGAGGGTAAATCCGAAAAGAGCCAGGTGACCTACCAGAAGGTTGGCCGGAGGCTTACCGCTATGGGCTTTAAGAAGGCCAGGGCCAGCGATGGAGCCTCCACCATCATCTGGGATAAGGAGAGTATAGAGCGGATGAAAGAGACATACGGATTGCGGAAAACATCAGAAACATCAGATAAGTCAGATACTTCAGGCCGATAGAGTGATGATACTGACGTTTCTGACGATACTGATGTTTTTCGGAGCCTATTTTAGGGAGGTATCTCCCACTATGGATATACAAGCACTTAAAGAAAAGATTGAAAGCCTTGACCCAAAGGCACATAAGGCGTTGAGGGATGTTCTGACCTCTGAATATAACCGCCTTGCCGGTGGAAAGGGAAAATCGAAGCCACAAGGTGAGACTGCCTCTGATCCTTTTGCGGAGATGTTTGAAAAAGCAGCAGATGAACTTAACAGGCGGTACATCGAGGGAACACTTGATTATATCCGAAAGAACCATCCTAATCTCTGCCAGAAAACCAATGAAGCAGAGGACAGGCTAAACGAGGTCTGGAAGGCAGGTCTTCAAGCAAAGGCAGGAATTGAAGAGTTTCGGGAGGTGCTAAATCAGTGGTATGTCCTAAACCTTCGGGGAATTAAAACTTACAGCAAGGAGCAGGGAAAGCAACTGCAATAATTAGCAGGAAGGACTGCAACATGAAGGAAAAAACCACATCTATAGCAAAAATTGAGGCGAACAGAAAGAATGCTTTAATGTCAACAGGTGCGGTGACAGAGGAAGGCAAGGGAATTGTATCAAAGAATGCGGTCAAGCACGGCGTATTCGCAAAAGACTTGATTATCGCAAGCGGGGACGGCAGGGAAAACGAGGACGAATACCTGGAGTTACTGCATAATCTCACCGAAAGCCTTAACCCTTCCGGGCAGATGGAACACTTGCTTGTTGAGAAGATCGCTGTTGACTTCTGGCGGTTACGCAGGGTCCTGCGGTTTGAGACCGGAAGCATTCGCAAACATCTTGATATGGTAATTTATGACTATTACAACAAGACCGACTGGCAAGGCAATAAAAAAAACCAGACCAATGACGAGCTTGTCGGGGAAATTGACCAGCGGAAAGAATATCTCGACTGGAATAATGCGTATATTAAAGCGTTAAAAAAAGGCGTTGTGAGCTTTGACAATCCCACATGGTCTGGCGAGGGCTTAGAAAGGGACATTGAAGAAGATTTGATTATGGTTGCCGAAGCACTAAAAGAAAAGGCTATGTCAGAAGACGAATGTATGCGGTTTGAAGAAGGCAAGCTTTCCTTTGACAAATTGAAAGCAATATTCAAAAAAGCGGGCTATTCGGACAAAGACATTGCCGATGGACTTATCTGGCAGTTGAAGAAAGAGAACGAGGACTACAAAAAACAGATATATGACCTTGAACAAAAGAAGCTCAAGAACAGGATCGCCGAAGAAGTCAACGTCAAAATATGCAGTCTCCCCGCTAGCGATGACGCTGAAAAGGTTATGCGGTATGAAAAGTCCATCCAGAAGTCCATTTTCCAGAATCTCGTCATTTTGAAGAAGCTTCAGTCCTTGCCGTAACCGTAAAATGGCTTTGTTTTGCAAGAAAAATATTTGTGGGGCCTACAAAGGGGGGACAGTCAAACAGGCACTTGATATATTGACGGCAAGGTTGTAAGCCTCTTTTAAATTTCCATTTCCCTATTGATTTAGGAAAAAATCAGGAGAAAAAATTTTTCATGGGCCGATGGTCGTATTCAAGTAGATGGACGGTTGAGGAGTGCAAGTCCATTTCGACGAAATTCCTCAACAAGCATCATTATTTTGACGGCGGTGTCCACTGGGGCGGGATGAGCTGGAGCCGGGGCGGTGAAAAGACAGGAAGCAGCGATTTTGTCGTTTCGACGGTTGAAGGCGATGAATATATCCGCTTTCAATATACGCAAACGGACAGGCACACCGGCGAAAAGAGCGAGCTTGACTATAAAGCAAGGCTTGTATGGACGCCGTGTTATTTCGGTGGACGGCGGTGGTGGTTTATTTGCCCTCTTGTGGTCAATGGCCGGGCCTGTGAACGCCGGGTCGGGGTGTTGTATTTAGGCGGAAGTAAATATTTCGGGTGCAGGAAGTGCTATAACCTCACCTACGAAAGCTCAAAGGAAAGCCATAAATTTGACCGTCTGTTTGCAGATATTGCGAGGGACATTCCTGG
>Ga0307379_10002083_pt1 | contig 30163 bp, 19 predicted proteins | sample UN2MG_FD_202237 | JGI IMG/M metagenome (GOLD analysis project Ga0307379, IMG submission 202237) | Soil microbial communities from Risofladan, Vaasa, Finland - UN-2 | ecosystem: Environmental > Terrestrial > Soil > Coastal area > Acid sulfate soil | place: Finland: Risofladan, Vaasa | collected...
GTCTGAAGGTTTAAACTTTATTGGGGCCGGTCCGTTTTTAGATTTAGATGCTGTTTTAAAGAATGATCCCAGTTTGCTGCATCCTATTAAAGGGCCGAGGCAGGTTTGGAAGATGCTTCTGGGCAGTGTCGAATATATCTTTCCTGTTGCTTGCCGGCAGATTGAAAAACAAAGACCTGATATTGTCGTTTCACATGCAATTGAGCTGGCAACCCAGTGGGCGGCTCGCAAGTATAGGATTCCGTATGTAACGCTCAGTACCACACCGTTGCTCTGGTGCCTCAAAGATAATCCGGTTGCCTTTGGCAAACGTCTACGGCCAGCATGGATGAATCCGGTGGCTTTACATGTGCTTGCTTGGGTTTCTGAGTTTTATTTTTCTGTTTCGACACTTAAACTCCGCAAACGATTTCAACTGCCAAGAGCTTATGGGGAAATGAAATCGTTTGTTAGTGAATCGGTTCTGAACCTGGGTTGCTGGTCGGCGTTGTTCCGGCCTGAAACACGCGATGATCCTGTCAACTCGTTAATTACTGGTTTTACTATTGAGCGTGAAAGGGATCCAGGGCGAATTCCCAAGGAGTTGATGGATTGGCTTAGCCAAGAATCTCCTCCTGTGATTGTGGGATTGGGCACTACCGCACGGTGGCAGGGGCGTCATATCTATCAGGCAGTGGCAGAGGCTTGTGCGGAATTAAAGAGGAGATGCTTGCTCATCGGTCCTGAACTTAAAGATTTGGAGGATTTAGAAAACGGAATAAGAACTGTACGGGAAATTCCATTTCGAGAAGTTTTTCCTTATGCATGTGTTTTGGTACATCATGGAGGGCTCGGTACAACAGCTCAGGCCTTGTTTGCAGGGTGTCCTCAACTGGTAGTTCCCTTTGCACATGATCAATTTCATAATGCTGCATGTGTTAAACGACTTGGAGCCGGACTTTCCCTTCCTTCAAGAAAGATCTCTGAGAAGTCTGTAAAGAAAGTGTTTGATCAATTTCTCAATGATCAGCAGATGAATCAGCGAACCAAAGACTTGGCTCTGCAATTTCAGCAACAGCCCTATGGCCCGAATCTCGCAGCAAAGGCAATTCTTGAGGTACTAATCTCGTGGGGCAAAAGCCACCGAGCTTTGGAGTGAGTATTCACAAGTACACCCGGAGCTGGATTCCGGCACAAGAATCAAGCCACCTGCAGGGATTATATTAAGCCAGCAGCCTGGCCGAGTGACTTGAGTTAACTGGATTCCTCTGGTGCTATCGACATCAATAGGATACATCCGTGGATTTGAACCTCGGCCGTAAAGGTAATAGGCCGAGCCAGTCAGTCCTCCGCAACCGTTGCCACCACGATAGATGTAGTATTGCTTCTTCTCACCGGTATGAAGATCAAAGGCATAAGGTCGAGAATAGAGAGTCTGCCCATTGATTACCGGGTGCTGCCATTGTTCGCCGTGTTCGCCACCTGTACCGAATGGTTCGGTCCCGGCAGCATTTAAGCCTATGTAATCAGTCTGCCACTTTTCTTCTCCCGAATCAGCGGTGAAAGCAAACAGACCGTAGTTGACGTGATTCTCCTTGTTGTATGTGCCTGTGAAAAGCAGTGTGTTCTCAGCATAATTGAGAAACATGATATGTTCGTATGGGAATCGGAAAGGGCGTCGCCATATTGTCTCACCGGTTTGCGCATCGAGTGCTACAATGAATAGGTTCTTATCACAAAACTTATCGATTCGAAGCCGGCCGTCATTGTCATCCATTACTTCCGGATTGCGGCACTGTGCGAAATAGATTCGACTATCACCGATAGTAATGGCACTGTTCATTATCGTTCCATCTCCATAGGTCCAGCGGATCGCACCGGTGTGCCGGTCCACGGCAAAGAGATAATCACTTACGATAACTGGTCTGAAGTCACCTTCTAGTACGTGGCTTCCGTTATCGGATTTGCCGTGAAAATCCTGTTTGTAAAATGAGGCCCTGACTTTCTGACCGGTACCTAAGAGGCAGTCACCGAGATTGTTCAGGTAACCCCAGTCGTGTTTGTCGTGATCTTCCGATTGAGGGGCTTTGAGAGTTAGTTTGTGTACACCGGTAACAACGTCGATGGCCCAACACTGGTCCTCGGCAGCAATATAAACATATTCATCGGTGACCAGCATGTGGCCGCTGTCCTTGAGCGCGCCGATACGTCTTGAGTTAGGCACATCAAGCTGCCATAGTTCTGTGCCGTTATACGCGTCAACAGCGATGACACCCTCGATAGTGGGAACAAAGATGCGTCCGTCCTTCACCAGTGACGACATCGGCCGATGGTGGCGGTCGATCATAGACCGAGGCCCAGGTTTGCCGAACCACTGCAGGGCCATTGGGCCGCGGAGCTGGTCGCCGCTACAGGCGGTATGAGCGGCGTCTGCATAAAGCTGGGTCCATTCTCCGCTACCCGAGAGGGGCTCGCGCCTTATGACTGCCCATAACCCATTGTTTCTGTTGATTCTCCAGCCTGGAATCATCGCGTCATTGAGCCAATGTTTGAGGTTGGATTGTTTGAGTTTACTCCTTTTCTTGTCGGCTTCTTTGAATTGGCCTATAATTGCCGTGCCACCACATGGCCTTAGCACGCGAAACATCTCAGACGCGGATGGGGGTAGTTCGCCGGAGATTAGTGTGCGTTCGGAGACAATTAGGTTAGCGAAGTAGGGCGGATATGGAAGCTCGTCCAACTTGCCGTGATGTACAGTGATCCTGGAGCCATAATACCCGGCCGTATGGAGTTTCTTGCGAGCTGTGATTACTTTCTGGGCATCTTGTTCTACTGCGATAACCTGTAATTTCGTGCGTTTGGCGATCTCATACGCAAGACAACCTTCCTCACAACCGAGCACCAGGCAATACCCCTGATGTATGTTTGCCTCTTCAACAATCTGTTGAGCAGCCAAAGAGTACATATCAGTCAAGTCGTCATGAGAATAAGGATCGATTCCAGTTCCTAAATGGACGAGTTCTGGTTTCCCGGAAGATATAATCGAGCGATTGGTGAAGCAGTGAATTGTTCCTTTGTCGGTGCTGACGAATAAACGGCCATTTGCGACGCTTAATCCGTAGGCAGCGCCGTTAACTGATGCGCTCCAGGATTCGCGGCCGTCGGCAGCACTCAGCGCCACGACCTCATCTTTTCCACCGACAAACAGCGTATTGCCGGCCATAATAAGTGAGTATGGATGATCGCAGGCATGCTTCCAGATGAAGCATTGTTCCAATGATTCTTTGTTTTGTCTCAGAGAAAATTGGATATTCCGCAAGTCGTCCTCGAATTTGTTTGCCAGAGGGCTGTCTTTACCGAGCTTCTTAAGCTGTTCGCTAATCTGTTTTTGTTGGCGGCTGAGAGTTGTTCTTTGTCTCGAAAGTGCAAGGTATTTCCTTCGATCAAGAGCAGTAAGCTCTTTCTCCGATTGCATATATACCATATGATCTTTAATGACCATACGCAGCCCACCAAATGTTGCTATCGTCTCCTTCGTTGTGACATCGGCAGCATTGAGCTGTTTGGGGCCACGGCCGGGTCCCGTCACAAGAGTGTCTTCTGTTAATAATGTATAAGCTCCGCCGGCGCTGCCGAATTCTCCCTGTAATGTACCGTTTTCACGCGAAAAGGACACTGGGCCTGTCCGTCCGGTCGGTACGTACAGATTTTGAGTAGAAGCGAGCAAATAACCTTGGGGTGAGATATCAAGTTTTTGCCGCCACAGAACCGCTCCGTCTTCGGCGTTCAGAGCAAATAGAAGCGTACCTTGAATCGGAAACAGGCCCGCCGCGAAAAACACTTTGCCGGCATCGACTACCAATCCGGTCCGAACGGGCAACAACGATATCATCCGTCCGTTGCCCGGCACCATGCTATTTTTAGTAGCAACGTCAAATTTCCAAATCAATGAGCCGTTGTCAGTTGAAAGGCAATATACGCAGCCATCGTCAGATCCGACGTAAAGTCTATTCTCAACTATAGTAGGAGCCAGTCGGACAGGTCCGGCAGTGAAGAATACCCATCGCACCTTCCCGGTTTTGGCGTCTAAAGCGTAAACGCTGAAGTCGGCGGAGGAAGCAAAATAGACAGTATCGCGTACAGCCACGGAATGAAAGGCGCGGTCGTAAATTACGGTTGGCCTTAGTTGGTCGTGATTGTGCCAGAAGTCCTGGGCGGCTGGTGGCGGCCAGGCAGGTTGAGGTGGGTGGTTGACCTGGAACCGCCAGCATTCGGAGAGCGTCAGAGGCAATTGTTCCGAAGTTAAACCGCTTCTTGCTTTGTCGTGGTTATATGTTGGCCAATCATCACCCCAAGACACATTGGCCGTCAAAAGGGTCATAATGCTTATTGACGTAAGCAACCAGTGTATGCTTCTAATCATATATTCTCTGCAGAAGATAGCTACTTTATTTTCGGTAGAACACTTGGTTACACAGCCAAGCTGTCGGATATCACTATGGTACCTGATTTCTTCAAGAGGGACAACTATTTGTTATGTTATGCGCGGCAGGATTTGCCGCCGATATGCTTGTTTTAAAAGACTAGTGTTTGTGTGTTTTACGGCTTCATCTGTGCATGCATACCGACTTCATAAGATGATGGGATTGATAAAATTGTCTTGCCTTAATATTAGTTTATTTTCGGCAGTTGGATAAGCAGTACAAAAGAGAATGATGAAATGGTTTTCTTCTGTACAACGTTAGCCGACCCGGTTAGATTATGTTAGGATTGATCTTCCCACCGAGGTCAGGATTATAGAGGTGAACATTAAGAACGTGACAAAAATATAGCTAATGCCGATAAATTTAATAGTAACATACATTTACTCAAGTGTTCTTCAATTGGCTGAATCTACATGGAGAGTCGCTTATGACTGAAATATCACAATTCAGGTTTCCTACCGATATTCGCTTTGGCGTTGGCGCCCGTTCGGTACTGGCAGAATTCGCTCAAAGATACAATGTACTGCGACCTTTGCTGGTTACGGATTCGGGATTGCCGAAGACCAGGGCATTTAGTTTAGTTGCTGATGAGATGAATCGGATCTGGCCTGGAGCGTATGTGCAGTTTACGGGTGTTCATCCCAATCCTACAGATCAGGACGTCGAGAATGCATTGGACTGTTATGCGCAAGGCAACTGTGATGGCGTGGTAGGATTGGGAGGTGGTAGTGCGCTCGATGCGGCACGGGCCTTGCGGCTTAAGATTGCTTTCCCGAAAACAACTCTAACGGAAATGCCGTTTGATGATTTGCCGCCGATTCTGACACCCATGTGTGCAATTCCGACAACGGCAGGGACCGGCAGTGAAGTGGGACGAAGCAGTGTTATCACAATACAAAAGATGGGACGAAAGGTAGTATTGGGTGCTCAGCCGCTAATGGCTGAGATAGCGGTGCTGGATCCCGAACTTACCATTGGATTGCCGCCGGACCTGACTGCCTGGACTGGTATGGATGCAATGACTCATGCTGTTGAAGCGTTCGTATGCCCGGTCTTTCACCCAATGTGCGATGCTATCGCCCTTGAAGCAATCCATTTAGTGCGGCTGTACCTGCCGCGGGCTTATTCCAATGGAGAGGACTTAGAAGCACGCGGAATGATGCTGGTTGCCGCCGCGATGGGTGCGGTGTCATTTCAGAAGGATTTAGGTGCGGCACATTCCCTGTCGCATACGTTGTCAAGTGAGTTTGGTATTCAGCATGGTCTTGCAAACGCGATTGCTCTGCCGGCCGTGGTGCGTTTCAATGGGCAGCAGGACAGCGCTCAGTATGAAAGGATTGCAATGGCATTGGGCTGCCTGGAATCTCCGGATGATCCAGCCTCCCAGGTAGCTGATTTCCTTATTGATTTTAATCGCTCAATCGGCATTACTCAGCGGTTGCGGGACCTAAAAGTCCCGAGGGAGAGTTTGCCCGAACTGGCGGCTAAAGCGATGGAAGACGGATGTCATTTGTCTAATCCACGACAATGCAAAGAGGAAGATATGTTACAGCTTTATGAGGAGATATGGTAATGGCGACGATATCTAATTGTATGCTCATCAACGGCCAATTGCGTTCAAAGGCTTCCGGAGGCTCTTTAGAGCTGACCGAGCCGGCAACGGAGCAGGTATGGAATGAGGTGCCGGCGGCAGGTAAGCAGGAAATTGACGAGGCACTTCAGGCAGCGTCTGAGGCGTTCTGCAAATCGCGTTGGTCCTCGGCGAACCCGGGATGCAGAACCGAGGCTCTTTATCGTATTGCAGGATTGATCCGTGAACATGCCGAACAATTGGCTTTACTGGAAGCGCGTAATGTGGGCAAACCAATCGGCGATGCGCGTTGGGAGATTAATGCCGGGGCACGTTGCTTTGAATACTACGCGGGAGGTATTAGCCGATTCGGCGGCCGGACCATTCCCGTCGCGAGCGATGGATTTGACTATACGCTGCGTGTGCCTGTGGGAGTGGTCGCGGCTATTGTGCCGTGGAACTTTCCTTTTCTGATGGCGTGTTGGAAAGTAGCACCGGCCCTTGCAACGGGCAATGCAGTCCTTTTGAAGCCCGCAAGTCTGACTCCTTTGACGGCACTGGCATTGGGCCAGTTGGCGATGGAAGCCGGTGTCCCGAATGGAATTCTGCAGGTCGTGCCTGGCCGGGGTGGAGAAATTGGCGATTATCTCGTAAGTCACCGTCTCGTTAATAAAATCACTTTAACGGGAGAAACCAGCACAGGCTCACATATCGTCAAGCTTGCCGCGGATGATATAAAACGAGTCTCCCTGGAACTGGGTGGCAAGAGTCCGAACATTATCTTCGCTGATGCTGATGTGGATGCAGCGGCTAAGGCGGCTCCGATGGCGGTTTTTGCCAATACCGGACAGGACTGTTGTGCACGCAGTCGGGTATTGGTGGAGAAGTCGGCCTATAACAAGTTCCTTGATGCTTTCGTGGAAGCGACGGAATCGCTAGTAGTAGGCGATCCGCTGGATGAGTCGACTCAGGTTGGCCCGATGGTATCCGCTAAACAAAGAAAAGGTGTTGAAGAGTACATCGATATTGCGCGCCAGGAAGGCGGGCGTATCCTCTGCGGCAGCAATCGTCCCAAAGATCCGGGCTACTACCTTGCCCCAACCGTTATCGAGGGACTTGGTTCATCTGCTCGCGTCTGCCAGGAGGAGATTTTTGGGCCGGTGGCCTGTGTTATCCCGTTTAAGAATGAGCAGGAAGCTATCGAACTTGCCAATGATACAGAATACGGTTTGAGCGGGTCTCTATGGACGAAAGACCTCGAACGTGCATTACGCGTGGCACGGGCAGTCCGAACCGGTGTGATGAGTGTTAACACGAACAGCAGTGTTTACGTGGAGGCACCATTTGGCGGCTTCAAACGAAGCGGTTTCGGACGCGATCTTGGAATGGACGCGATGCGACTATATACAGAGGTCAAGAATGTTTTCATATCGGTGAAAGATGGATATTAGACATAACCGGCAGTGGGTAGAACCAGCTTGTTGAGCCAATTGACAAATTCACACTGTCGAATTGAATCAGAGAGCACATCATCGTCAATCGCCAATTGCCAGCGCAGGTCTTTTCGGCCTGGCTCTTTGGCAAGTGCCTCCATACGATCCACAAGGTCCATCAGGTCTTCGTGACCCCGGAAGAATCCTGCAGCGACAAGTCTTTTTTCCCGGGCGATGATGAGCCGGGCCATCTCGTGGAGATCGTACTCACAATGATACTGCGTGGCCCAGAAAGTCCCGTTCTTGTGAGTGACCGCAATCGCTTGAACGGGCGCGAAGCTGTTGCCCGCCAGTAAGATACTGCCCGGAGGGAGCTTGGTTATCATGTCATCGTGGCTTACAAAACCTTCGAATACGCGAGGCTTGCCTTCAAACATGGGGTGGTCGTGTGCCGCGGGTGTCTGATGAATCTTGCGGGCCATTCCCATCTCGCGGCCTTTCGGATTCGCCTCGATCTCGCCGCCGGCAGCGAAGGCGGCCATCTGAATCCCCCAGCAACTTCCGAAGCTGGGCACGCCGACTTCATAAGCGTTCTTAGCTAACTCGATCTGACTACAGACGCTGTGATTGGCTGTGTCATAGATAGTGAGATTGCAGCCGGTCCAGATAATGCCGGCATATTTATGGAGATCTTTTACCGAAGGCATATCCACACCGGGATCGCTTGGAAGCAAAACATCGTAAACTGCCTGAGGCTGGTGCTGCAAAAGCATATCGGCATAAAGTTCCCAAGCAAGCTTCATGCCGGCATCCTGAAGCTCATCCCGGCTGTGTTTGGGATAACCATCAATGATTAGAAATCGTAAAGGGGCTGTCATCCATTACTCCTGTTGTTATTGTTGGTCTAACTTTTCCAAAATGTCAGGCAGGTCCAGAAAATCGCTGCAGACGGCGTCGGCCCTGGTATTTTCACTACCGCGGTCTTTAACCACGGTACACAAAACAGCACGGGCACCAACGGCATGCGGACCCTCGATATCTTTCGGCTCACGGTCTCCTATATGCACAATCTCGCAGGGCTTGACACCCAGATCCCCGGCTGCCGCCTCAAAGACGGAAGCATCGGGTTTGGCGCAACCGATCTCATCGGAGAAAACAAAGGCCTCGAAGAACTTCAGAATATCGTAATGTGCCAATAGCTGACGAAGAGCACGGCCCGGACTAAAGATAGCATCGGAAATCACACCAATCCTGTACTTGCCGTGTAGATTTTGCAGAGCCTCAGCTACTCCGGCTGCCAGATCGGGACGAACCTCCAGTTCCATCTCTTCGTGCAACCGGACCAGTTCATCAAGCTCGGCGGCTGCTAAATCACGTTTCAAAGCCTTGAGAAGAACTGAGAGCCGCTCTCGAACCGTCCATGTGATGTTCTGACTATACCAAACGTGGTGAAATGCAGCATCAACCGTATTGTAGGCCAGTTCCACCTGCTCGGTGGAAATTGGCTCATGTCGCTCCAGGAATTGATGGACGAGATTTCGTCGCTCTGCTGGTTTGGGTAAGAGTCCCTGGGCTGCCCGCTTTGGTTCGTCCGAATCATCGATGAAAACGGTGTCCCACAAGTCAAATGTGATCGCTCGGATTACTGCTCTACCCATCTAACCTTGTCCCTGGATCAAAGAGTGTCCTCTGGATTGCCGGTGTACCATTTGCGGGGTATGTCTTCGCCGGTAGTTTCCTTTATCTCTGTCACGTGTCCATCCAACCAAATTGTCATGGATGCGCCGCGGTGGCGAAAACACTCTTGAACCGTGTCATGCCACTGATCTCCCGACCAAGTGCTGTCGACAAAGCCGTTCCCACCCTGGCTGCTCGGACGCCATTGTGGTAAATTGATACTATCTCCGGGCCGGATGTGAAACATGTCTCCGTTGTCGTCCAACTTCTGCTCGATGTGGTCCTGATAAGCAATAACCTCGCTATGATTTTTGAATTCAAGATCAATCTTCTTGTCCGTGATGTAGCCGTTGAGGCCGTAAGAGCAATACTTGAAGTATTGCTGAGACTGTATTCCCCAGGGCGCCCCCCATTCCGGCCAATCATCCGTACGCTTCATGCCGGGGCAATGGAAAATCTTCTTATTCTTGGCATATGGATAATATGCGATTCCCCAGTAGGCGTAATTCTCATTTGGCCCGTATGGCTTTACAATCGTTGGATGTTGCCACGCGTTATCCCAAAGACCATTATTGGGTGAGTCGTGTGTTTTTCCATCATAATCATCAACATACATCCTCATGGCGAGTACGAGTCCTTTGACATGACCAGTGCAGACAGTTTTTTTGGCCTGGTCCTTGGCAGCTCTTAGAGTAGGCATCAGAATCGCCATCAGAACTGCGATAATAGCGATCACAACCAGTAGTTCAATTAATGTGAAGGCTTTTTTCTTTTTCATTCTGTTGCCTCCTGAAAAAGTATTTTGACCTGTGCATTCATATTATTTCACCCAACTACCGGGCTGAGCTTATTACATTACAATACCAGAAAATGCTGAGTGATTTCAAGCTTTTTTTTCGAATTCATCCTGGCTTACCGGCATAGCAAAAACGCTTTCAAGCTTCATAACCAGACTTTGACTTATCAAACGAGCAAAAATCCTGATGCCGCTCGGCATGAAATATTTAAACAATTTCTCAACTCTCGGGCAAATATCTTTCGGTAATTATCTTGTTTTCCGTAAAAAAGTTAATAATCTCCCTGCCCTGGGCTTTGATATCTGCAAACTGCGAGGCTTTCATTCCTCCGAAAGGCAGATACGCAACCGGCGCCGGAATGCCGACATTTACGCCGATCATCCCGCACTCTGTTTCGAGTTTGAACTTGCGGGCGTAGTAGCCGTTTTGAGTGTAAATCGATGCGCCGTTGCCATACTCAAGGTCGTTTATGATTCCTATTGCTTCGTCGAGCGAGCCGGCCTTCAGGACAACTACCACCGGGCCAAAAATCTTGGTACTGTGAATCTTCATTCCAGGCTTGACATCGGTAAATACGGTCGGTCCTACGAAGTGGCCGTTTTCGCAATCGGGTACTGTAATGCTGCGTCCATCAAGAGCGAGAGTAGCTCCTCCCTTGATACCAGTCTCGATCATCTCCAGAATGAATCGCTTTGACTTGGCTGAAATCACAGGCCCCATGACCATAGGTTCATCAGCTACTTCAGGGTCTAGAGGATTGGCAACCAGAACCTTTCTGGAAGCTTCAACAAACTTATCACAGACAGTCTTGTACATGTCATTGCCTACAGCTACTATCGCCGAGGCTGCCATACAACGTTGTCCGGCACAACCATAACAGGAAGTAATCATATTGCGGAGCATATCGTCGACCTTGGCGTCGTGCATAGCCACAAGATGGTTTTTTGCTGACCCCATCGCCTGGCAACGTTTGTGGTTTTGGGCGCACTTTTCGGACACGATCCTGCACGTTCGCGTCGATCCAACCAGGGAAACACCTTTCACTGCGGGATTTTCAATAAGGGCCTGCCCGACAATCTTATCTCCATTGACAAGATTGAAGACACCTTTGGGCAATCCGGCCTGGTCTATAAATTCCGTAATCAACTGCATCGTCAAAGGCACCTGTTCCGAAGCCTTGACCACGTATGTATTTCCTGTAGCAATAGCATAAGGTAAAAACCAGAACGGAACCATGGCCGGGAAATTGAACGGCGCTATCATTGCAAAAACACCGATTGGCAGCCGAATCACTTCGCCGTCAATACCGTAGGAGGCGCCGATGAGTTTGTCCCCCTGCTGCAATACGGGCATAGCACAGGCAACTTCGATGTTCTCGAAGATCCGCTTCATTTCAGCCCGCGCATCCGGCAGGGACTTTCCCATCTCCTCGACAAGAGTCCGGGCTATTTTTTCTTCGTTTTCACGAAGCAGCGCATCCAATTTATACAAAGGCTCAACCCGGCGGGCCACCGGAGTCCGGCTCCAGGTCTTGAACGCCTCGCTGGCGGAATCGATAGCTCGATTCACTTCGGCAACGGTTGACAGCGGTGTTTTGCCAATGATCTGCCCCGTACTTGGATTCTCAATATCCAGATGGCCGCTGTTATCAGGTTCGATCCATTTGCCGTCAACATAGTTCCTGACTATTTGTAAGGCCATTATTCGCTCCAATACATTAGACAACTCCTAAGCCCTTATGGCCTGTCGCCCATCTTTAGCCTCTGTTCGATTTCATCGATGACAGGAGGCACGTCTGAAATGGACTCGACAACATAATGAGCGCCGGATTTGGCCAGGCCGTCCGCAGCTATCTCTACTTTACGTTTTACTTGCTCGGCAGACAAAGCGGCCAATTCCTTTTCATTGAGTCCTACTTCGTTGCCGGTTTTAGACAGGCCGATAGTCCAGGTGCCGGCATTTAGCCCTTCTGCAATACCCGGCTTGGTATCGTCAATTTTCACGACGGCCTCCGGAGGAAACACGCGGGCTTGCTGCATATTGCTGATCACCATCCAGGGTTCGGGCCGGCCCGCCGGAACGTCGCTCGCGCAGGCATTCACATCAGGCACGTAACCCTGTTTTTTCGCTTCGCGGAAGTTGATCTCCATAGCTTCAGTAAAGTAGCCGGAGGTGGAGCCGATTATAATTCCCCGCGTCTTCAGTCCTTCGACAACTTCGACGGTTCCCGGGATGAGTTCGCTGTAGTCGGCAATGCAGGCAACTTGCAGGGGTACGAAATCTTTCTCGAACATATCCTGAACGTCCGCTTCGGTACAGGCTTTGTCATTTACCTGTTTCCAGAGTGCTGCAACTTCATCCTGCTGGGAAATTGCCCTTATGTGGTCCACTTTTTTCAGCCCCATAGGCCGCCGGGCCTGCTCCATCGTAATCTCCACTCCACGGCGTTTGAAAACTTCAATGAAAACTACCGCCGGGGCATAACAACCGTAATCAAGAGTTGTCCCCGCCCAGTCGAAAATAACCAGCTTCACCGGACCTTTGTAGGTTCTGTGGTACACAAAACTCATAGAACGTTCCTTTCATATTTTTTATAGTATTGCTTTTAAGTTCATATCAAGAGCTTTAACAAATCCGTCCTTAGTCACTGCCTAAAATCAAATCCCATTGCTCGCAGCTCTTCTTTGACCTCACCATAGAGACTTATATACTCCTGACAGGGTAAACCAGTATCTATATCATAACAATCCTGATATCTCTTGCCAACGGGCGCATTATCTATTTTGTCCTCATACTTACGCAGCAGCTCTATAGCCAGCTCATTACCCTGTGTGCGACTCATTCCAACACAGGCCTCATTAATCTCAACAGAACCTATCATCTCCATCGGGGTAATATAATCATTGAGCACAGCTCTTGCCGGGTGCGTTGTCTGAGCCGACACTCCCGAAGGTATCGCCGCAGCAAGATATGCAGCAGTCTCATAGAAGAACTGCTTTGTCATCGGGCCGGCAGCCACATATCCAAGCGACCAGACCAATTCCTTTGTGTTCCGGCTGATGGCTTGTGAGCTTACCGCCACACACCACAAAACCTCACGGGCAGTGCTACACGACCTGGTAATGTGAATGGGAAAGGTAAGATGGTAATCGCAATCAAGTACCAGAATACCAATCAGTCTATAGGCTACATTGAGGATGGCTGTTCCGGCAGGACCTCCGGCATAACCACCAACCAGAGGCCCTGATTCATTCCCGATATTGGCGCCCCAACTCGACAAATATGCTGTCTTGTTTAGGGCGCTCATATTGAACTTCATCTCAGCAAGCGCCCCTACCAACCATCCATCTGAAGGATGAAGCCCGAACTGAGGACTACTGGCTGCAATGGTCGCCAGGGCGGTTCCTGCGGTGGAGATACAGTTGCCGATAGCCAAACCAGGCCGACCAGCGTAATGCAAAGCATCGCGGGCAATCTTTATCCCACGGATTGCACCAAGCACTTCCGTTGGTGTGCCCGAAGCAACCATCAGACCATCGATTGTTTCCAACGCCGGGACACTAACAGAATTAGCCTGCTTAATCTCGGCGTATGATTTCACAAGATTAAAGGCGATACGTTCGTCAGTGTTGATAATACCGGTGCCGACATGATACCAGGGCTTTGTATCGCTGTCAGGCAGACGCGGCGTCCATACGTACCGGTCTTTGCCCTCGCCCATTATGCAGCGACCGCGAGAATTGGCCACGGCATCTAAAACTTCGTCCCGCGTGAATCCGATTACGCTGCTCGTATTCGGGCAGTAAACGCCCGTTTCCACCACAAAGTCAACGGCAGCCTGAAATGTTCGGTCAGCTAAATCGTTATCTGACGGCACAGGATTCGTTGGATCATATACAATCCTGTACTTCTCGGACAGTATCCTCGCATTGGCGTATACGACATCCAAATCGAAGGTCTCCGCACTCATTTTGGGCCCGGTTTCAAGGCGGCGACAAATCTCTGAAATACCTGCCATCCAAAAAACTCCGAAAATAGAGTCCTCTCTGGAATAACTATCGTTCAACCTCTTTAAGACATTCATCCAGAATGTCTAAGGCTCTGTCGATTTCCTGTTTGGTAATTGTTAATGGTGGTGTTAGGGTTATGATACTACCCATTGATAGTTTAAAGCTAAGCCCTTTGCCGAGCGCATTGTACATCACCTGCTCGGCTTCTTCAACCGCCGGCACTTTTGTTTGACGGTCTTTGACCAGCTCTATCCCCATCAGCAATCCGAGACCTCTTACGGCTCCAACCATTTCGTGTCGATACATCATCTCTTGCATACGATTCATGGCATAACTGCCCATTTTTTCGGCGTTCGCCGCCAGATTTTCTTCTTCCAGACATTCGATTGTCGCAATGGCCGCGGCACAGGCAACGGGATTCTTCTCATGGGTATAATGGCCGAGGGCACGATCCGGCATTATGTCTAAATCCTCACGGGCCATAAGTGCAGCCAGCGGGAAAATTCCTCCTCCCAAACCCTTGCCAATCACCAACATATCCGGAACAACATCAAAGTGCTGACAAGAAAACATTTTTCCTGTACGGCCGAGGCAGTGCGGTATTTCGTCAAGAATCAATAATGCTCCGTGTTTATCACACGCAGCGCGGATTTTCTGCCAGAAGCCGGCAGGAGGGATGATCGAGGTGCTTCGCACAGTCTCTGCGATCACGGCCGCGACATCACCCTCTTTAGCCAAAACATACTCGATGTAGTCGGCACATTTGAGAGTGCAGTTATCTTCACATCCCCAGAGACACCGGTAACAGTCCGGGGGCGGTACATGCTCGGTACCCGGCAGGAGCGGTCCGATATCCTTGCGAAAGATGGCCTCTCCACCGACGGAGATAGCATCGAGCGAAGCACCGTGGAAGGAATCCCACATCGAAATTGTCTTGAATCTGCCTGTTGCCATGCGCGCCAGTTTCAGGGCCATTCCTATTGCCGCCGTTCCCGCCGGCGCAAAGAGAACCTTGTTCAATTTTCCCGGAGCTAACTGGGCCAGCTTTTCAGCGAGTTTTATCGCAGGGATGTTGGTATAGCGCCGTGTGCAGAAAGTAAGCTCTTCCATTTGTTTTTTGATAGCGTCAATCACCCGGCGGTTTGCAAATCCGACCTGATGGACGTTGTTGCCGTGGAAGTCCATGAAACTGCGGCCCTGAAGATCCTCAAGATTGATGCCTTCACAATGAGACAGGACGTTCAAACAGGGAGTTGAGAGCGATTGATGCAAAAAATACTCGGCATCCAAATCGAGCCAGCGCCGCGTCTCGGCATCAATATGTTCTCTCATCCAGACCTCGCGACGCGGCGAGATATTGAGGTCACCTTCTGACCGCAGGCTGTCGATATCTTTCTTTTCAAATCTCATTTACTTGAGTTTAACGCTCATCTCATTAATCGTTTCGGCGATCGCTGCCAAGAGAGCTTTAACATCAGCCTCGAAGATTCGCCCGATGTTGCCGATCCGGAAGCAGTTGGCATCACTGACTTTACCAGGGTAAATCACATAATCTTTTTGATTTAGACTTTCATATAACTTCTCGAACGAAAAATTCGGGTCATCCGGATACAAAAATGAAGTAATAATGTATCCCTGATCCGCGGGTTTTAGGTATTCCTTAAATCCCAACTGTCGCATACCAGCTACGAGAGTCTCATAGTTTTTGCAGTAACGCAAGGCTCGACCGGGGACGCCGCCTTCGGCTTCCAACTCAGCAAGGGCCTGCCGAAACGCCGCCAAAGCGTGAGTTGGCGGTGTAAAACGGAACTGACCGTTCTTCTCAAAGCCCTGATACTGGCTGAGCAGGTCAAAGCTCAAGCTTCGTGCATAGCCGGCGGTCTCCTTGAGTGAGCTGAGTTTGCACAAGACAAATGAAAAACCAGGCACACCCTCGATGCACTTGTTTGCAGACGAAACAAGATAATCAATACCGCACTCGGCAAGATCAATCGGCACTGCACCAAAGCTGCTCATAGCATCGACAAAATACTTACGGCCGGATTTGGTCACAATCTCGCCAATTTCCCTGATGGGATTGATAATTCCTGTAGTGGTTTCGCAATGTACAACTGAAACGTTGGTGATTTCGCTGTCGATCTTTATCGCATCTTCGATTTCCCGGAGATCAGGCGTTGTGTTTTCGGGGTATGCGAGCGTCACAGTTTCTATTTTTAGCACCGATGCGATTTTGGCAAGTCGTTTCCCATACGCACCATTGATGATTACCAGTAGTTTACCGTCAATCGGCACTGTCGATGAAACGACTGCCTCCATGCCAAACGTACCGCTGCCCTGCATGAGGACGGCTGTATATTCATCCGGGCTGACTTGCCCAAGTTTGACAAGCTTATGCCTGATATCCTTCACTAATCCAATGAATTCAATATCGCGTGATCCCAGATCTCGCAGCATAGCTTGCTTGACGGTTTGACTTGTCGTTAGAGGCCCCGGCGTAAATAGGATTTTGTCTTTCCAGCCGGGAATCTGCTTTGATGTTTTCATCCTGTGGACTCCTTGCTTTCAGCAGCTTTTTTGTGAGCTTCAGGGACCCAATTCCATTTTAAGGCGAGCAGGCAGCCTGCTACAGCGGCAATCGCCACAAAGAAATAGAACAGGCTGTCCCAACCGAATGCCCTTGCGATATAAGCGACGATAAAACCGGACACCATTTGCCCGAGGGAGCCGACACCATTTATGACGCCGGCGGCTAATCCGGCCGCCTTTGGCGAGCCTGTATCGATGGCAGCAGCGCCCGACATCAAAGCGTCGGGGCCATAGGTAAAAAAGCCTATCAGAGATATTCCGATTGCGTTGCCAAGGTGACTCCATGCAGCTAATTGAGGCTGGAACAAACACGTTATAGCCAGGCCCCACATTCCCAAAGCCCCCACAGGCATCCGCCGAGCCTGGAAAATTTTGTCTGAAACGTAACCGGCGGCAACGATACCGACAAAGCCCGCTGCTTCATAAAGAATTGAAGTGTAACCGGCCTCGGCAAGGCTATAGCCGAGATGCTCGACCATGTACAACGGCAGCCAGAAAAATATTGCATATCGCCCCATCTTTGTGAAGAAATACATTGTGCTGATAAGCCATATTACGGGATTCATCAGGACAAGAGCAAGAATCTCTTTCGAAGACGGCTCCGTGGCACTTTTAACGCTTTGCGATGATTCGCTGTCGGCCGAGTCATCTTCGGCAATCTCCGGAAGGCCAACATCTGTGGGCCTGTTGCGCGTGAAAACGACATAACACAATGCTATCAGAGCCAACAGAACAGACGGAATCCAGAAACTGCGGCGCCATCTCAGCTTGAATTTGTGTGGATACGTTTCCTGCAGCAAGACTTTGTTCATGGAAATCAAATTGCTGCCGTTAAGTTCTTTTTCTCGCTCGTCACGCGTTTTCTTGAGCATATTCTCTATGTTACTGCCGGTTCTCTCTGAAAGCTGGATCCCGTCAAAGCGCTGTTCACTGTAAAGCCATGGCCCCTGAAGTGCCGAGTTTAGTTCTTTCACCATTGCCCTCTGGAGCGGTTCCGAGACGGGACCAGGTTCCTGATACTTCTCAAGCAGTTGACGGTTTTCGGCTGAAAACTGCGATTTGAGATGTCTTGAGAGCAAATTGTCGTCGTCGCGCAATTGAATTACCAAACCGGACGGATCGTTCAAATCGCTCGTTTGAAACAGTATTGGTCTGGTCACAACAAACGTCGCAAGGCTGGTTGCTGCGACAGCGCCTACGACATAGCAGGTTGACCACCAGGACATGACAATACCCCGTTCCTTGCGCCGAAACCAAGGGGCCATATTTTTAACTGTTCCCGACCAGCCCGTCGATTGTCCGGTTCCGTTGATACACAGTAACAAGCCGAAAACCAGCAGGGCTGTGCCAAAGCCCAGGAATATGTTTGCCAGCACAGATAGAAACAGACCGATGCCAACGATCAGGCGTGGACCGAACTTGTCGGACAAGAATCCGTTATAAAACTGGCCCAGTGCATAGAAAAGACTATAGAAGAACAGAAGAATTGCAAAATGATCTTTCGTAAATCCAAGATCCTGATCAAGCAGAGGCATAGCAATACTGAAATTCTTCCGGCACAAGTAGAATCCTCCATAGGCCAACCATGACAGCACAAAAATCCGATAGCGCCAAAATCGATATTTTCTATTGAGGATTATTGCCATATCTTCTATCCACCTCGCCTTGCTGCGCTCGTCGCAGCAGGCAATAGCCAATGTCGCACGACTATTGTACGGATTCAATAGGCTTCCGCAAGGCTGTTCTGTGTTTGTCGGCTGCGTGAACCATAGATCGCCATTGCCAAACGCTGTGAATGTGGCCGATCAATGGGCACGGCCAAACATATGAATGTTTCCGGTATCCGTGCTGACAAAGAGACGTCCGCCGGCAGCAGCCAGGGCCCGAGCGCGACCATTAACGACCCGGTTCCAGGTCTCATCCCCATTTGTTATGCTATAAGCAGCCACCTTGTTCGTACCGCCTGCGAAGAGGACATCGCCAGCCAGAATCAACGCATGCGGATAATCACACGGAACCGACCATCGCACGCTGCCATTGCTTCGGCGAACAGCCAGAAGGGAAGTATATGTGAGTACATAAGCCGTATCTTCCGAAACGACAAGGCGACGAGCATTCGGATGCGTAGCAATGCTATCTTTGGTAATTGTATCGTGCTCTGTAAGTTCATAACCTGCGGCGTGGACCTTCGCGTTGCCGCGTACAAAACGAGAATCCGAAGTCAATAGAGCGTAACAACCGCTCTGGCCCCGCTCACCAAAAGTACCTGAAACTGAGCCGTTTGAGCGATTGAAAGTGTACGGGCTCAGTCTGCCCTGAAGCAGATAGAGTTTCGTTGCCGAAGCCATAATAGCTCCCATGGGTGTTGTGCCGCCTGAAACACGGTAAAGACCTGTACCGCTATCTGAACCGGTCTGAGCATCGAGGCTGCAAAGATAGGAAGTCTGCCAGTTAACAAGCGATGCTGCAAAATATACTTTTCCATCCAGCACAGCCGTGCCGGTTCTTACCGGCCACATCGGTATCAAACTGCCATTGTTACCTATCAGGCGGGTATCTTCGGAAGGGCTGTATTTCCAAATGAAAGAGCCATCGATTACATCGATACAATAAGCATGGCCGTCATCAGAGCCAAAATATAGTTTACCATCATCATAACTGGGTGGATAACGAACCGGGCCTTCCGTGGTGAAAAACCATTTTTGTTGGCCGGTGCGAACATCGAGACAGTGGACGGAATCGGTAACGGAGGACCCAAAATAAAGCAGATCCCCGATAATCGTAACGGCAAATACAAAATCAAAGTCTCGCTGCGGGGTAAGCTCGCAGATGGTGGTGCCACTGGATCGATAGGAGTCCCACGGCGCACCTCCATCCCAGGCAACCTGAGGCGGTATAGGTGAAACGTAAACCCAACCCTCATCCAACTCCGGAAGAAGGTTCTCAGCAGTCACACCACTTCTTGCGTTATCGTGCATATACGTGGGCCAGTCCTCGGCATCGGCCACACCGAAAACGCAAAAGACGATAAGAGCCACTAAATGCAACCTGCTGCATGGAATTCTGTGGTGTATCGGCAATGTTGCTATCTTCTTCATCTCGTATCTCATTGCACTTCCTTATATCACATCCTTTTACCTGGTCGTTGGCATTGTCATACCGCTCACGAAGCCTATAGACGTATTCAACCAGCCATTGCAACTGCACCCGCCACCGCCTTCCGGCGAGAGAACCATTCCGCCACCTGGAATAGTGCTAAGCCAGCAACTGGGGCGTATGCCCGACCATGTGCTAACCGCAGTTGAATCGATATCCCACATCGCGATGTTGCCGCCTGAACCACGGTAAATAAAGGCCCCGGTCGTACCGGCGTAGGTGGCGCAACCTGCGTGACGGCCCACTTGTGCGGTTACAAGATTGCCCGTGCTCAGATCGTAACCATTGGGCTCAAGGTATATAGTGTTGCCTGCAATCACGGGATGTTGCATATGACCACTATGATTATCTTTAGTCCAGGGATGATTCTGTGACCATACAGAATTCCCATTCGCAGCAAGGTAGGCGTATATGTCATAACGCGTCCCTGAAGACGTAATAAGCAGCTTTTCGTTTTTGTACTGCATGTAGATGACCACTGTGCCATCGATGATGTTGATCGGCTTCTCCCAGAGCTTCTCACCTGTATCCTGATCCAGGGCGACAATGTATTGATTCCTCCACAACTCGGGAATTCCTATTCGCCCCGAAGGATATTCCTTTACTGCGGTGTTGCGGCTCTCAACAAAATAGGCCCGGCCTCCACCGAGGGTAATCGTCGAGTTGATAATGACGCCGCGTTCGGGGCGGTTGTCCGTCCAGACTCGGCCGCCGCCGTCTTTGGCGTTGGCAAAGATATACTTGCTACAAACCTTATGGGTAACATCACCCGAGGTAGCATCGTACCACCCTTTGCTCGAACCGCCCCAGATATTCGTGTAATGAGCACCGTCGAGTTGGGCGCTGCCATACAATTTATCACCTGAAATGCCCATATAACCCCACTCAAAGCCGTCGTCGTTCAGTCTGTATGTCTTTCCTCGATCACCCGTATCTCCATCAAGAAACCAGCAGTCATCGTCAACCGCTATATATAATCCATCCGCATCTGCCGAGACATAACCGCTGTCCCGCGGCATATTAACCCGCAATGATTTGGGGATCTCCAGTGACCAGTATATAGCTCCATTGTAGGAATCCATGGATAAAACTCGGTCCAAACCCTGATGATACAACCGGCCGTTGGCCATCACCGGAGCTGGCATACGTGGATTACGATCTGCTCCGAAATCTGCACCAGGTGAGCCGATCCATTGGATCATCATATGGCTGGTTTTTGTGGCACCTTCGAGTGTGTCGCCGGCATTAGCGGCATTATCCGGATTACCATACTGACGGAGCCACTCTGCCGTACCAGGCAACGGATCCCGAATGACTGTGGACCAGAGCCCGTTGCTGTCAATGATATTGGTATAGGACAGGTCTCCGGCCTCCAACCAGGTTGCCAGTTCGATTTCAGTAAGCTCGTTGGGACAATCGTTTGGCTGACCCATATATACAACACCACCGCTGGGCCGCAAGACCCGGAACATCTCGGCTGCAGAGCCGGGACACACACCTTCAGACAGAATTTTATCTGAGACTATCAGATTAAAGAAATACTTGGTGAACTGGAGATTTTCCAGCGAGTCAACCTTTCGCACTTTTATTCGAGCCCCATACACTCCCACCTCCATAAGTCTAACGGTCGCCGTGCCGATCTTCGCCGGATCAGTATCCACTCCAACAATAGTCAGGTCACTGCGCCTGGCCAACTCGAACGCCAATCGTCCCTCACCGCAACCGTAAACCAGGCAATAGCCTTTCTTGACGCCGGTTTGGTTGATTATGTGCTCTGCTGCCGTCTCGTACAATTCGCTGAGAGAATCGACCGGGTAAGGTGAAGCTATATTCGAGCAGTCCAGGCGAGTATAATTTATGGCATTATCAAACGTATAGACGTCTGTGAAAAGTTCTGTTGCGCCGCTGGTATAACCGACACGATAATAGTACCGTGTCCTGTATTGCAGGTCACTCAAAGTTATCTCATGAGTGGTAGTAGCTGAAGAATCTTTTGTCCGCAAGCCCAGTGATTCGATCGTCCAGTACTCTACGATGGAGTCACGCGTCTCAGGCGTATCCCAGCGAACCACTGCCGTACGTGACCCTGTAAATTGTACGTAGGGCCCTACATCAATGTTAACTGTCCCGATCCGAGATATTGGCAAGCCTTCACTCCCCTGCAAATCAGACTGAACAAGCGTAATAGTGATGAAAGCCCATATTAAAGTTATAACCAGGCTGAAGCGTCCTCTTACTCCGACTGCCCCAACTACTGATTCTAATCGTTCGAAACACTTGTGCATAACAATTTTTCCTAAGCCCTGACTCTTGTCATTTCAGAAAACTATAGAATGTGACAACTATAATCCGTGCAATCTTCATCTCCGTCAGCAATAGTATAGGCGAGGATATGTATCACGGTTATACGGCCAATAACCGCTAAGCCCATCCTGAGAATAAGGTGAATCGATACCTACGATGTAGATGCCTCCAAAGGCTGCAGAAATAAAAACACTCCTAAATACCGCCATTACAGGTTTCCTTTTCTGAGGCCTTATTCATCGCAATATAGCTGATATTCAGACAGGTTTTGTCATTCCGTTGACTTACTCTGTTTCCAATCCTTATAAAATCATTATACACTACTACCAGATGGAATATCAAGAAAAATTTATAATCCGAATATCGCCTATTTCTCGTTACGTTAGTCATGACAAGTCCTGTCGATACTAAAACTAAAATCCCATAAAACACCACTATTTAAAAGAATCACGCCTTTTTTTATACAAAACCTCAAAACGGAAAGAGCTCAATATATTTCGAGGATTTATAAGAATTCTTCTTGACAAAGACCGGATAATTTGATAAATATAATTATTGTGAGTTATGTGCCTAAGAAGAGGTCTGTCCTCATTGGGCAATAATCAGGAGATATCTATGCCGTTCAGGTCATTCGAAGCATAAAATTCAGTCTTTTTAAGCATTTTTTCAGAAAATACAAAGCAACATAATATAAATAGAACCGTCGGAATCGTATGCTTAGAGGATAGCGTTTTATCTCGTCAGTTATCGGTTTGTTTCCGAAGGTAGGAGGTTATGTCATTTCATGAAAGATTAGTTCAAGGTATACGTTGACAATATTTATTAATGGTGAAAATATTGTCGTTTGTTCTTATTGTTAACTTTTTTTACAGGAGGATTAATCATGTGTAGAAAACTTTCCTTTTTAGCCTTTGTTCTGGTGCTTGGCCTGGTTCTTGTAAGTGCAGCCAATGCTGACAGTCTTGTCGGCTGGTGGAAGTTCGATGGTGATACGCTGGACTCGTCCGGTTTGAATAACCACGGCACCGCCGGTGGTAACCCGACTTTCGTAACCGGTACAGTTGGTTCTCAGGCCCTGGATTTTGATGGGGACGATTATGTGAGTATGGACGGTGTGGTTGACGATATACCGAGTGACGATATTACCATGGCCGCCTGGATAAAAACAACTGCCACTGGTGAGGGGGACTGGTTCTCAATGAATCCGCTTGGCGGAAATCAATTTCTGCTATGCATTCTTGATGGTGACATCCTTTTTTGGGAAGGCGGATGGCAACCTTCGGCCGGTGTGTCGATCAACGACGGTACATGGCACCATGTTGTTGCTACCAGGGAAAACATGTATGTCAGCATCTATGTGGATGGCATTTATCAGAGCGATGGTTCCTATACTTCAGGGGTAGGCTTTGGCCCGGGTGATCGATGGTCCATTGGCCAGGAATGGGATGATGAGACGCCCAGCGACTTTTATACCGGCAGTGTAGATGATGCCCGCTTGTACAATCGCGCTCTGTCGGCCGGACAAGTCCAGGACCTGTTTAATGGTATCCCTCCCGTTTTCCCACAAGCCGGCTTCCCCAGCCCGGCGGATGACGCGGAAAATGTGACCACAGAGATGCTTGAGTGGGTCGGGGGTGACGCTGCTGCGTCGCACGATGTCTATTTCGGCACCAACAAGACCGAAGTGGCTGCGGGTACCGGAGACACGTTCCAGGGGAACCAGACGTCAACAAGCTTTGAACCGGAAACGCTTTCAGTGGGGACCACCTATTACTGGCGCATTGACGAGAAAACATCCGACGGGTCGATCACACCCGGTGAGATCTGGAACTTCACGATGGCCGAGTACCTGGTTGTTGATGATTTCGAGGACTACAACGACTATCCACCCGACGAGATCTACACTGCGTGGAAAGACGGATATGAGATTCCGGAAAATGGCTCCCAGGTAGGTTACCTCGCAGTTCCTTCTGTCGAGGATCAGATTGTTCACGGCGGAGCCCAGTCTATGCCGTTTTTATACGACAACAGTACCGCTTCCTATTCTGAAGCCGTGCGCACATTTGACACTCCCCAGGACTTCGCCGGCGGTGGTCTGAGCGGACTGACACTATGGTACCAGGGCCAGCCGGCCCCCGTAGGCGGCGTAAGCGTTGACGCGGCAACCCAGACATATACCCTGACCGGCTCCGGGGCGGACATCGGGGGCATATCTGATGAATTTCACTATGCATTCAAGCAGCTAACCGGTGAAGGCTCTATCACCGTTAAGGTCGAGAGCATTACTGATGCTCACTCCTGGGCCAAAGCAGGGGTGATGATTCGTGAGACGTTAGAGGCGGATTCACTCTACGCGATGGTAGTGGTGACACCGAGTGGGAGAGTAGCCTTTGGATTTAGGTCCACGGTCGGCCTCGATAGTCACAGCACACACACTGCCACAGGTACGATCAGCCTTCCGCTCTGGATCAGGCTGAACCGCTCGGCCACCAATTTACTCAGCGCCGAGTACTCGGTTAACGGTGTTACCTGGCTACCTGTCGAAAGCAGTGATCCGGCGGATCCGTCCGCCTGGAACGTCATGATGAAACCGGATGTGTATATCGGCCTTGCTGTGAACGCTCACGACACTGAGGCGGTCTGTGAGGCCACGTTCTCTAATGTCACGGTAGCCGGTAACGCGTCCCCGGGAATGTTCACAGAGTCACAGGATGTGGGAATAGGCAGCAACTCTCCCGAACCGTTGTATATAAGGCTTGAAGACGATGCCGGCACACCCGGTACAGTGTACCACGAAGATGGACCGGATGCAGTTATTACTACCGACTGGCAGTTGTGGGCGATCTCACTGGAAGACTTCCAGGCCAAGGGCGTGGACGTCACGGCGGTCAGGAAGATCGCCATCGGCGTCGGTGACAAGGACAATCCGCAGCCCGGAGGCACCGGCAAGCTGCTCGTTGACGATATTCAAGTGGTTCGTCGCATGCCGACAATAGCAGGAAGAGTTCTGCTATTTGAAGAGGATTTCGAAAGCCTGGTTTTGGGTCCGAGCGTGGATGAAGATGACGCCCCTGCAGACAATGAAGCCTGGACAGAGACACCTCCTGCCGGCTGGGTGGTCGACGACAGCGGCGTTCCCGGAGCCGGAGATCCGGCCAATGACGGCGCCACCGAGTGGGCCGGTTGGAGCTTTGCAAAGAAAGACTGGTGGGCGCAAATCGGGCAGGACCGTCAACTGTTCGACCTGGCAAACGGCACAGTGGCAGTTGCTGATTCCGACGAGTGGGATGACTTCGATCATCCGCCCGGTCTGATGAATGCCTTGCTCAGCACGTCTGAGATCGACGTGTCTACCATAGAACCCGGAACGGGCACACTGCAACTCAAATTCGATTCGAGCTGGCGCCGGTATGCTAATCAGACCGCTGTCATCACAGTTCAGTTTGATGACGGTGACTCCATCGAGGTCCTTCGCTGGGAATCCGAGGACGGAGACCCAGCCTATCTGAAGGACGACGCCGTCAGCGAGACCGTAACCGTCAATATTGAAAGACCAGCAGGGGCCAAAAATATGGTCTTCACGTTCGGCATGCTTGACACTGTAAATGATTGGTGGTGGGCGATTGACAATGTGGAAGTCAGCGGCATTCCCAGGGAAAGAACCATAGTCTTAGCAGAGGATTTCGAAGGATTGGAACTGGGTCCAAGTGTAGAGGAGAGTCCGGGTGTTGAAGAAGCCTGGACGGACACGCCGCCCGCCGGTTGGATTGTCGACGAAAGTGCTGTTCCCGGAGCCGGTGATCCGGCCACTGATGGTGTGACCGAGTGGGCCGGTTGGAGCTTCGCTAACAAGGAGTTCTGGATCAATACCGATTTCCAAAGGCGCGATGAGTTCGAGTTAGGACAGGGAACTGTTGCTGTGGCCGATTCGGATGAGTACGATGACGCAGATCATCCAGCGGGCAGCTACGATACCTATCTCACTACGTCTTCAATTGACATCTCCGGTTTTGAGGCCGGTACGGTTCAGCTCAAGTTCGATTCGAGTTGGCGTCCGGAAATTATTCAGACCGCCAACGTCACCGTCCAGTACGACGGCGGGGACCCCATAGAGGTCCTCCGATGGGAATCTCAGCCTGGAGCTAACTACAAGGACGACAACTCAACCAACGAAACGATCATTGTCGATCTGGACAATCCACCAGGGGCCACGAACGCGGTTCTCACCTTCGGCTACTTCAACACCGACAATAACTGGTGGTGGGCGATTGACAACATAGAGGTCAGCGCCCTTCCCAGAGAGAGAGTTTGTGTGTTCACCGAGGATTTCGAGGGCCTGCCCCTGGGTCCGAACGTGGACGAGACTGTAGCCGGTGACGAAGTCTGGACCAAGACAGCCCCGGAAGGCTGGACCCTTGACGACAGCGGCGTGCCAGGTTTGGACGAACCGGATAATGGTGTGACCGAGTGGGCCGGATGGAGCTTCGCGGACAACGATTGGTGGGCCAGTGTGGACGATCAAAGACGTTCGGAGTTTGAACTGGCTATCGGTACCGTTGCGGTCGCTGACTCTGACGAATACGACGATAAGGGAGATCCCGTAGGTACATTTAATACATTTATGAGCACTCCGCCAATCGCCATCTCGGATCTGGAAGCCGGCACAGCCGAACTCACGTTCGATTCAAGTTGGCGTCCGGAATCGTCTCAGACCGCCGGCATTACCGCCTCCTTTGACGGTGGCGATCCCCTTGAAGTGATGCTTTGGGTATCGAATTCCGGCAATCCGTTCTATCACGACCACAACACAAATGAAACGGTTATCGTTCCGTTGGACAATCCCGAAGGGGCTCAAAACGTGGTCTTGACCTTCGGTTATTATGATGCCAGCAACAACTGGTGGTGGGCGGTTGACAACTTGACTGTCTGCGGTTTTTTGAAGGGCGAGGCTCCCCCTGTCCTGATCTTCTCTGAGAGGTTCGACGGGGTGGCCTTGATTCCGAGTGTAGACGAAGCGCCTCCGGGCAATTTCTGGAGCAAGACGCCCCCGCCCGGCTGGGCAATCGATGACAGCCTTATGGCCGGGATAGGCGATCCGGCGACAGATGGCGTGGCCGACTGGGCCGGATGGAGCTTCGCGGACAAGGATTGGTGGGTTCTGGTTGCTGAAGATCAGGACCGTTCCCAATTTGTCCTGGGAATCGGTACCGTGGCCATTGCTGATCCGGATGAGTGGGATGACCTGCCCCATGCAGAGGGCACGTTTAACAGTTTCCTCGATACGACCTCGATCGATATCTCAGGTGTTGAAGCCGGCACGATCGAGCTGAAATTCGATTCAAGTTGGTTTCCGTATGATCAACAGACCGCAGAGGTAGCGGCTTCCTTCGATGGAGCACCGTGGATACAGGTGATGCTGTGGGAGTCGGATGGAAGTAGTCCAAACTACAAGCCGGATGCCCCTAATGAGACGGTCACTATCAGCATCGATAATCCCGCAGGTGCTCAGAGCATGGTTCTTAGCTTCGGTATGTTTAACGCCGGAAACGACTGGTGGTGGGCGATCGACAACGTGGAAGTGAACGGCTCTTCCGGGGGCAGCCCCGTCCAACTGCTCATGGAGGACTTTGAGGGCGTGCCTCTTGGTCCGAGTCCCGAGGAGGCGCCTCCGGGCAATTTCTGGACCGACGCCCCGCCGGAGGGCTGGATCGTTGACGATAGTGGCGTTCCCGGGGCCGGTGATTTGGCCAATGATGGTGTGACCGAATGGGCAGGATGGAGCTTTGTGAGTAAATCCTGGTGGGCTCAGGTCGCCGGCGATCAGGACCGCTCGCTATTTGACAACGGTAAAGCTGTTGTGGCTGTGGTCGATCCGGACGAGTGGGATGACGCTGACCATGTAGCTGGCTTGTACAATGCGCTGCTTAGCACACCTGTAATCGATATTTCCGGCGTGGATGCTGATACGCTGCGACTCACGTTCGATTCAAGCTGGCGCCAGGAAGACACTCAAACTGTCAGTATCACCATCCAGTATGACAATGGAGTGCCAATCGAGATTTTACGCTGGGAATCTGAACTGGGAGATCCTGCTTTCCTCAAGCCGGATGCCACCAATGAAACAGTTAGCGTAGAATTGAACAATCCTGAAGGTGCCCAGGAGATGGTCATTACATTTGGTATGCTCGACGCTGGAGACGACTGGTGGTGGGCGATTGACAATGTGGAAGTCATCAGCATTCCCAGCAAATAGCGCTCGCGCTCAATAATGACGCAGTAATTTGTATTAATCGGGATCTATGCCGCATGATCAGCATAGATCCCGTTTTCTATGAATGTTGCAACGTCGATTGCGTTCTTGCTATTATACTTTGGCTGCTTGAAGTCTGAAGGATGGGCTACACCCAAAGAGATGGCACCTCGAAAGAGTTAAAAATTCTTTTTATTAGCTTCGTTCATTGAATCGATTGCATTTTCTGATGTTTTTGTAACACCTTTTTTCAAGAAGGGTTTATGAAGATAGCAATCTTCAAAAATTGGCAGATAAGGGGTCGTAAAGTTGTGGAATGGTTGTATAGATTTCCTCTTGAAATTGATGCCATTTTGAGTAGATTCTCTTGTGATTCAATGCGTCTCCGATTGTCTGGCTTGAACGATCCTGAAAATATCTGGTCTTCATAATGAAAGAGGTAGCGATGTATAAGAATCCACTCAAATATGTCACGCTCTTAGAGATTTTATTTCTTTATCTCTAGGAGCTTCTTAAAACGGGGGTGACTGCGCAAGGAGTCCCAAGCCGGATCAAGCTGAAGTAAAGGAATAGATAGTTCTGACAGTATTGAAAGCAGATATTCGAGTTTTTCTATAGCGAGATCGTGTTCGTCAACCATCACGTAGATGCGCGCTAAGTCTTCCAGTCGCCAGCCTTCTGAAACATCTGCAGGGCGAAGCGGGCATTCTCCTCCTGGCCACATCCTCGCTCCATATAAGCATTGCCGCGTAAGTAATAATCGTACGCCTCCAGATTCTCCGTGGATTGTGACTGGAGTACCTGTCGCTCCGGACCAAGAACCGTAATGTCCAAAGACTTCGCTACTCTTTCTGCCAGGTCGGATTGTATGCGAAACACTTCCGTCATATTGCTAACCAGATGGACTGAGTGGGACATCGACCTGGAAGCCTTTGCTGATCAGGGCGTAGACCTAACGAACATCAATACAATTACAATTGGCTTCGGCATGAAAAACAGTCCGGGGATGGGCGGTTCGGGCAAGATGTACTTTGACGATATCCGCATCCGTTCGGCTCCACTCAGGACAGGTTCTACAACCGAGCAGTGAAATTATAGTAAATCATGGACTTGCCGCAGTAGGCTATATCATAAAGAAAGAGATACTGTCAGCCCTCGTTACCTATAAATCATGCTACATCTTCTTTGCCAATGAAGTGTTTTCTGCTACTCTCGATTACTCTGTCAGTTTGTTCAGAAACATCTTGTACATATCGTGTTGCCATCGTCAAATCAACATGACCGAGAAGTCTTTGAACTGCAAATGGATCTCCAGATCTTGCAGCTATTGTGGCAGCCGTTCTGCGAAGGGTATAGAAACCAGTCCCCTTCAGTGCTTTAATTCCAACTTTCTTCATCAGCCTTGAGAATTTCGTACTGATTCGATTATCAATTATGTACTTGGGCTCTCCATTGTCATTTGTTGTGGCCGTCGTCCGAATCCAAGAATGACCCTTGGAATTAGTGAATACTAATGCTCCTGATCTTGGTATTTCTTTCAGCGCCTTTATTGTCTCAGGCCACAGTGGGAGATTTCTGCCAATTTTCGTTTTGTTCCTGGCAAGATTGACTCTGTTGTTCTTAAAATCAATGTCCTTCCATTGCAGTCTGCTGCAATCGGTACATCCAAATCCACAATTTAAACCCAGCCATATCATAGCCTTCATCTTTACATCTGCAGTTGACAGCAATTTACGAATCTGCTGTTTATTGAACGTATACTTTTCCTTATGAACAACTCTATCTTTTGAAATGGCATCAATATTCGGGATACTTTCGAGAACATCATTCTTTCTTGCCCAGTGAAACATGGCCTTCATAAGGCCTATGTGAAGATTCTGCCGATCGATCGAGGGATATGAACTTTGAAGTTTGCGT
>Ga0307379_10002085_pt1 | contig 30159 bp, 21 predicted proteins | sample UN2MG_FD_202237 | JGI IMG/M metagenome (GOLD analysis project Ga0307379, IMG submission 202237) | Soil microbial communities from Risofladan, Vaasa, Finland - UN-2 | ecosystem: Environmental > Terrestrial > Soil > Coastal area > Acid sulfate soil | place: Finland: Risofladan, Vaasa | collected...
TATTATCCAGAAACCATGGAATTTTTCAAGGTCCCAAAATAATTAGCAGTCGAGTTGAAATAATTTTGATTGGGATTCATCTCCCGCGCTTATTACTGTCAACACGAAAAGCCTGCTTTTTATTATCCTCTGAAAATACGGGCCAGGATAGTAATAATCACGCTTAGAAGGATACAGGTGGTCAGGGGAAAGTAAAGGGTGAAGTTGCCGCGCCTGAGGACTAGATCGCCGGGGAGACGGCCGAGCCAGGGGACCCTGGGGCCGTAGGTTAGCAGGAGGCCGACAACGACGAGGACCAGGCCGAATATCAGGAGTGTCCGTCCCAGGCTGCCGCTCAGGCTGCCGAAATCCATCTTGGCTCCTTTATCGAAAAATCTCACTGGCCAGCGAAAAGGTTCCGCTGTCCGGGAAGCCCCCGATGGGCAGGAGGCTCAAGGCCCAGGTGCCTGTAAGCCAGATCAGTGGCCTCTCTTCCCCTGGGAGTGCGGTTGATAAAGCCGCGCTGGATAAGAAACGGCTCGTAGACTTCCTCCAGAGTATCCGGCTCCTCCCCGACCGAGACCGCAAGAGTTCCCAATCCCACCGGACGGCCGCTGTATTTCTCGATCAGCGCCCGCAGAATGGCCAGGTCCATTTCATCCAGGCCGGACTCATCCACCTCGAGCATTTCCAGTCCCCGGCTGGCAACCTCGCGGCTGATCCGGCCATCGGCCCGCACCTGGGCGAAATCGCGGATCCTCCGCAGCAGGCGGTTAGCGATACGTGCCGTGCCCCGGGACCGGCGGCTTATTTCCCCGGCCCCCTCTGTATCGATCTCCACCTCGAGGATCCGCGCCGAGCGCTGGACAATCTTTTGCAGCTCCTCATCGCTGTAAAAATTGAGCCTTCCCACCACTCCGAAGCGTGAGCGCATGGGGCTTGTCAGGAGCCCGCTGCGGGTGGTGGCGCCGATCAGGGTGAAACGCTTCAGGGGTATTTTCACACTGCGGGCATTGGGTCCGGAATCGATCATGATATCGAGAGTGAAATCCTCCATTGCCGGGTAGAGGTATTCCTCGACATTGCTGCGCAGACGGTGGATCTCATCAATGAACAGGACATCTCCCTCTTCGAGGTTGGTCAACAGTCCCGCCAGGTCGCCCGCTTTCTCGAGCACCGGGCCGCTTGTTACCCGGATCGAGGCATCCATTTCCCTGGCGATAATATGGGCCAGGGTGGTTTTTCCCAGGCCCGGGGGGCCGCAGAAAAGGCAGTGGTCTAGCGCTTCATCGCGGCCGCGCGCAGCCTCGATAAATATGGCCAGTTTCTCTTTGAGCTTGGGCTGGCCGACAAACTCCGCCAGGCTGGCGGGTCTCAGACTGCCCTCGAAAGTCAGCTCATCCTCGAGCACGCCCGGACTCGTCAAATCGATCCTTTTATTTTCTTTTTCGGCCATTTTATAAACCTGACATTGATACCCAGGCGCAAACCTTCGCTTTCAGGATTCGCGCATCTTGCGCTTAATGGTTTAAATCACTGCAGCCTGTCAATGATAGAATCGTTTTGCTCTTTACCCAAGCCCCGCTTTACTGGACAGTTCGATGAACTACTCCACGGCAAGCCACGAGGTATCTGTTAGGAATTCGATTTATGAATCTGGTGCCACAATTTCATCCGCACCCGCAGCGGGCACGGCATGCCGTGCCCCTACACCTGACATCAGCAGCTACCCGAAACATAGCTCCGAGGAATTCCTTTCGATTAAACAAGAACCGAACTGTCTTATCGGCCAGCGGCTGACAACAAATTTTACATCCGCGCCAGGGCCCGGCGCACCAGGTCTGTGGTGTCGATCCGTTCGCCCGCTTCCTCGACTGCCCTGAAAACGGCTTTTTCGGCCTGCAGCCTGGAATAACCGAGAGCAACGAGAGCAGCCACAGCCTCCTCGCCTTCACCGGGCAGCGCACCGGCGGAGGCCGCCTCGGCGATAGGAGCGATCTCCCCGAGCTTACCCTTGAGCTCCAGAATTATCCGATCCGCGGTTTTTTTCCCCACGCCTGGAATCCGGTTGAACCAGACAGTTTGCGAGCTTTCCACTGCAGTGACCAATCGCTCGACACTCAAGCTGCTCAAAATTGCCAGGGCCACTCGAGGGCCGACCCCGTTCACGGTAATGAGCTTTTCAAATGCCTGTCTCTCCTTGCGCGAGGAAAACCCATAAAGCTGAAGGGCATCATCCCGGACGTGTAAATGGGTATGCAGGCTCACTATTTCGCCTGCCTCAGGCAGTTTATCGAAAGTGCTTAATGGTATGGAAACCAGATAGCCCACCCCGCCGGCGAAAATAACGACCGAAGCCGGGGATTTCTCAAAGATTTTTCCTTCCAGGAGAGCGATCATTTTATTGAAACAAGTCCTTGTGCAGTCAGTAAAACGAGCTTTTGAAGCATGCCATTAGCGAAAAAATAAAAAAAATTAAAAAACCCGGCGATGGGAATGACAGAGGGCAATTGCAAGGGCATCAGAGACATCATGGGGTTTTGGAGCGGTTGTTAGACCCAGAACCGCCTGGATCATTTTCTGAACCTGTTCTTTGGAAGCATCCCCCCTCCCAACCACAGCCATTTTCACCTCACGGGGACTGTACTCGTAAATCGCCACCCCGGCCAGCGCTCCGGCGAGAATCACCACCCCGCGCACCTGCCCGATTGATTTAAGGCTTTGTACGTTTTTTCCGTAAAATATATCTTCGACAGCCAGAACATCCGGCCGATACTTATCCACAAGCTCGGTAACGAAGCGGTAGATCCGGCAGAGTTTATCCGCTAAATTCTCACCCCGGCGGGCACGGCTCTTGCCGCAAGCGATCAGGCGGGTGACATTTCTTTCGCGGTGGATAACTCCGAAACCTGTCACCTCGCCGCCCGGATCGATCCCCAGGATGGTCTCACCTGCATGCAAAGTGTCTGCGCTGTCAGCTTTCAAACTTGCGCATCACCTCTTCGTCAATGTCGAAATTCGAGCTGACCCGCTGAACATCTTCGTGCTCCTCGATCAGCTCCATGAGCTTCAATACTCTCACTGCATCCTTCTCGTCCAGCTTGATCGTGGTGGAAGGCAGCATGACCAGCTCAGAGTCCTTGCTCTGAATTCCTTTCTTCTGCAGCCCCTCTCTTATGGCTGCCGAATCCTCTGTTGCGGTCGTTATCACATACAGGCCTTCCTCGGTCACGACATCCTCGGCGCCCAAATCGCTGGCCTCCAGGAATACGGTTTCCTCATCGTAGGCTTTCGCATCTACGAAGATCTGCCCCTTCTGGCTGAACATCCAGCTCACACACCCTGTTTCACCCATGCTGCCGCCGTTTTTGGACAGGATATGGCGTATCTCGCTTACCGTGCGGTTTTTGTTATCGGTCAGGACCTCGATATACAGGGCGACTCCACCCGGGCCGTAACCCTCGTAAACCGATTCCTCATAGTGCACGCCGGGCAATTCTCCTGTGCCTTTCTTGATCGCCCTCTCTATATTGTCCTTGGGCATATTAGCTGATTTGGCAGCTTCCATTGCTGAGCGAAGACGGGGGTTGTGTTCAGGATCACCACCTCCCATACGGGCAGCCAAGGAGATTTCCTTGATCAACCTGGTAAATATCCTGCCCCGCTTCTCGTCTTCCTTGCCTTTTTTCCTTTTAATTGTCGACCATTTAGAATGGCCAGACATAAAAGCCTCCTGAGGTGCTACAAAGAATTCGGGGTTGATAACTACTTTCAAGAGATTCCATAAATCAGGTGATATTTTTTAACTTTTACCAGCCTGCTTTTCGACTTTATCCTCCGCACTATGAACTCCAGCCAATCATCCTTTAAATCCTTATCTGTCCTGCATTCTAATTAAGAAATCCGGCTATAAAATAATATATTGATCCAGAATATAAAACGCAATCAAAATAAGAATTCAAGCTTTGGCTGCGGAAGCAGCCAAGCAGGTTGTAAAAAAGTCATATTTTAATTATTTTTATAATTTATATCTAAATTATTAACGGGGACCACGCCTTTGAAGACTGTTCGAACAGTTATTTTCGCTGAGGGCTCATTTGCCGATGATATTCACTGCAAGACCGGCTATGGTGTCCTTCGGTATGCCCCTGATACTGTGGTGGCCGTAATCGACAGCCAGCTCGCCGGGCGGGACGCTTATGAGATAAGCCGCCTTGGCCGCGGCATCCCTGTGGTTAGTGATCTGACTTCCGCCCTCAGGTTCGAGCCCAATCGTCTGTTGATCGGTGTCGCGCCGGCCGGAGGCGCACTGCCTGAGTCCTGGCGCCAGGAAATCCTTTTTGCTCTGCGAAAAGGTCTTGAGGTGTTAAACGGCCTGCATACGATCCTCAGTGAAGACAAGGAGTTTGTGGAGGCAGCCGAAACTGGCGGCGCAAGGATTATCGACTTGAGGAAAGAGCCGGATGATCTTGATGTGGCTCTTTGCCGAGCCCAGCGGGTCGAAGCCAACGTGGTCCTGACTGTTGGTACGGATTGCGCTTGTGGAAAGATGACCACCGCATTGGAAATGTTGTACGAAGCCCGGAGGCGCGGAATTCCCTCGGATTTCTGTGCCACCGGTCAGACCGGAATCGCCATCGCGGGCTGGGGCATATCCGTAGACCATGTGTTGAGCGATTTTACAGCCGGAGCGGCTGAAAGGCTTGTTCTAGAGGCCGGAGCGGATAAAAATGTGAAGCTGATTTTAGTCGAAGGCCAGGGCGCACTGGCCCAGCCTGTTTACTCTGGAGTAATGCTTTCGCTGATGCACGGAAGCCTGCCCGATAATATGATCCTTTGCCATCAGGCCAATCAGCAGCTTGTCGAACTGGTTGACCGGCCGATGCCGCCACTGGCGGAGCATATCTCCCTTTACGAGGAATCCATGCGGATTATAAAGCCGGCCAAAGTGAGAGCCATATCGCTCAAAACGCGAGGAATGGATGAGAATGAAGCCAGGCGCGTGATCGAGGAAACCGCCATCGAGGCCGGCCTGCCTGTCACCGACCCGGTTCGTTTCGGCTCCGGCGTGCTGCTGGACGCTGTCCTGAATGATTGCCCGCAAAAAGTTCCCCTTTCCGGCGAAATGGCCCACATAGATTTGAACCCGCCGTTTTAAAACGCGCTGATCTCTTAAACTCAATCTACGGAATATTACTCGAATGGTATTAAGAAGAATGTTGGCTTTGTCTGTTATCACGCTTTTTACGACTATTTGCGCCTGCCAGTTGCCGCCTGAAAAAAAGGCGCTCCAGGAGGCGGAAATGTACCGTAAAAGCCTGCAATATGAAAAAGCTCTTGAAAGTTACCGGAAAGCCCTAGAGATCAATCCTGATCTTACGGATGCCGCTCTTGGAATCGGCTTTTGCCAGATTGAGCTCGAGCGGTTCGATGAAGCGCAGAAAACCTACCAGGAGTTAGCAGCCAGACATCCCGACATTGAACAAGCCCACTTCCGCCTTGGGCAGCTCTACCTGCATCAGAAAAATTTTCAGGAAGCGATTGCCGCTTTCCAGAAAGCGCTTACGCTCAATGACCGGTTCGCGGACTCACACTACAATCTCGGCATGGCTTACGGAGCAGTGAAACAATATGATAAAGCACTCAAAGAGTTCACGGCATGCGTGGCCATAAACCCGGGTTTTATTGACGCATATTACAATATGGGCAATGTTTATACCCGGCTGAAAAAGTACGAAAAGGCGATCGAGGCTTATGGGAAAATCATCAAGAAAAATCCCAAACACCTCATGGCCCTCTACCTGAGCGGGGATTCCTACTTTGCCCTGGGCCGCTACGCGGAAGCCGAGGAAATGTTCAAGAAAGCTCTAGAGGTGAATTTCGGGTTCACCGCCGCACAAATGGCTTTAAAAAAATGCCAGGAAAAACTAAATCCATTGCCCCCGGACTCCGGATCGGCTTCTCCCTAAAAAATCAAGTTCCCTGCCTTTTCAGCCGATAAATTTTGTAAGGCGACTCTCTCTTGAACCGATATTACTTGAAATAAAAAAAAGATTATGCTACCATAAGGCTGCTTGTATAAACGCTGAGGGGATTTTTTATGCCAATAAAGACCGGGACCGGCGGAATTTTTATTCTGGCGTTGTTCTTTGTCTGCCGCCTGACTGCACCGGCACTGGGCGAGGTTTACAGCTATACGGATGAGAACGGCGTAATCCATCTTGCCAATCGACCGGATGGAAAGATTAGGCCGTTCAATAAAAGCTCTGTCGGCTTAAGAGTTCAGAATTCCGCCCGGTCAGGCAGGCCGAGGATTTCATACGTCAGGAGCAGTTACGATCATCTGATTCAAGCTGCGGCGGAAAGATACGGGGTAGGTTTCGGTCTGATAAAAGCCGTCATTCATGCAGAGAGCGCTTTTAATCCCCATGCGGTAAGCCGCAAGGGTGCCCGTGGCCTGATGCAGTTGATGCCGTCCACGGCCGGATATCTAGGGGTCCGCAACTCTTTTGATCCCGAAGAGAATATTTTCGGCGGCACGCGCTATCTCAGGGAAATGCTCGATCGTTACGACTACGATCTCAAACTGAGCCTTGCTGCATATAACGCAGGACCTGAGGCAGTGGACCGGACAGGCGGCATTCCGCCTTATCGGGAAACCAATGACTACATCCGGCGCGTCTTCAACCTGATGAGTCATTACAGCAGTGTCGGCTCAAACGGCGGTAGAATTTACAGAGTGATTAAAAACGGCAGAATTTTGCTTACCAACCGGCCTCTTCCCTGAAACCATCTCTTTCCTCTGTCTTCCCGGTTTTACCTGTGTTTCCGCTCATCGTAAGCCCGGTCGAGAAGCTCCTTTATACCGGAGAGGGTTTCTTTTCGCAGGCGGGAGGCCACCCGCGCTTTCAAGCGGGCGATAGTCTCCCGGCAGGATGGACAATAAATAACCAGTCCGCCCATGAGGAAAAGGTCCTCGTCTTCCAGCTCTTTCTGCAGTTGGTCATCGGCGGTAATCTGCCCGCTTTCAATCTTTTTCTCAATCCCGGCATAATCGATCTTGCAAGCAGGACAACCCATTAAGATTTCCCTCCTCAAGATTGGGCGGCGAAACCCTTTTTATCATTAAAAATAAGTGGATTGGGAACTAACAGGCGACAAATAATAAAATTATTCAACAAGAGCTATATCTAAGTTATCGAAATGAAAACAGGTGGGCTTTAATTTTTTACTCCGGGTTTTCCATGGCTCAGGAGAGCAAATCCCGGGTGGTCAGGATTTTTGCATACCAGAGGGCGAGAGTGCGTAATGCACCGAGATGCAGTTCTTCGTTGAGCGAGGCGCAGGCATCGGCTGGTATGAAGACAAAAAAGTCGTGCATGAAAGCATCCCGCACAGTGGCCTCGACACAGACATTGGTGAAAAGTCCGGCGACTATCAACTGGCGGATTTCCATAGTGCGCAGGGTAAGCTCGAGGTCGGTCGCGTGAAAAGCGCTGTACCTTCTCTTAATGATAACTTTCTCGCTCGGCAGAGGCTTAATTTCCCTTGCCAGCTCGGTATCCCGGCTGCCTTCGAGCGGTGTCGCGGGCCACCAGACCCTCAGCACTTCACCCCGGTCGATAAATTCACCCCTGTTCATCTGGGCGGCGAAAAGCACTGGCCTTTTCTTTTGGCGAAAGTTTTCTATCAGGAGTCTCAGATTGGGAATAATCGCCTGGCCGTTTTCAGTATAGAGGGGATAGGCGGGTTCGAGAAAACAGCGCTGCATATCGATAACCAGCAGCGCGGCCTGGTCGATTTTAAAGGGGATCTCGCGGTGGTTGTAATGTGCGATTAGTTCCAGGTACCGTTTTGTCTTTCGAGCCAGGTTACCCCGGGTAACATAAGTTTCACGAAGATCCTCGATAGAATTGGATGTCATCGAATAAACTCCTTCAAGCTAGTGCCCGGAACTTTTTTCTATTTCATCGAGAAGCTTTGTGATATACTCGTGGTCCCTGACTGATATGCCTGAAAAACGGATCCCCGCGTTGAACTGCCCGCTATCCGCCTGCCTGACCCAGCGCACCATTCCAAAACACGTCACCACTGTGTTTTTGTAAGTCTTTTTCCCATCCTGATCAACCTCAAAAGCATTTAGATCCGGCAGCTCGATCCGTGCAGTGAGCTTATCTTTAGCCTTTAACTCCTCTTCTGTTTCGATACGCGCCCCGCTGATACTGAAATCGAGTGTCCGGGACTTGATTAATTTCAACATTCCCGAACCGGAAAGAACCGAATACTCAACCACGAATTCCAACTCGTGGCGCGGGTGGCGGCGAATATCCTCTTGTACCATAGTAGGCTCCATGTGAAGCGGTTTGTTTTTTCTAAAGCTATTTATAAAATATTCAGCAAATAGTCCGTGTGTCAACTAATTACTTAGAATCCGGTTATTCTTCCTCTCTTTTCTCGTTCGTTTGCAGAATGGTGGTAAAGGCGCTGTCTCTTTCAATCCGCGCCTTGCAGATAATCTGCCAGCAGGGCTCCCAGCGCGAAAACCCCCGGCTGAACCAGCCCAGCGGAGGCTCTTTTTCCCCACGGTGCAGGCTGACCAGACACCGCTCATCCGGTTTCAGGCTCAAAGAAAGCGGGCCGTTTGCTATCCGGAGCAGACTGTCACCATTGTTTCTCTCTTTTACGCTGCAATCCGGATGCAGAATAAAGCTTATCCAGACCTCATGCGGTTTGCCGGTCCGGAAAAAATCCCCGATCTCGAGCCGGCCCGGACCGCCAAGCAGCCTGATCCGCCTTCTGTGGAGAAGTCCGGCAGACTCTTTTTTACCTTCAAGATATCCCCAGTGGGTTCCTTCGAGAACTGTTTCCTCAGTTCCTTCTTCCAGGCTGGTGAGCTTTGAAATAACGGATGAGCGCCACAGGAAACAGGCCAGGGGCTCGCCCTGCGACCTGCGGTCCACAGTAACCGTATTGTGGGCCAGTGTCGAGCGGAAGTACTCCCGGAACCGCCTGTCAGCCAGATAGGCGCCAGTGCCCGAGTCGATAAAGAAAGGCCGGCTGTCGAGAAAAAGCGAAAATGAAAGGCGGTCCGCGTGTGAGTGCGCCCAGATGCGCCCGTCACCCCAATGCCCGCACTCAAAGCGCAGGAATATCTCCGGTTTGCCGGGCAACTGCGCCTTGTTGGTCGAGCTTCCGGCGGCTGCCCTGAGCACATAGCGGCCGCTGGTGTCGAAACGCTCAACGCGCGGAAGCCTTTCCGGCTCCCTGCGGGAGGCTTCCTGATCCAGGGCGCGCAAGCCGAAAAGCCAGATACTTTCCTCATCCGGCTCGAAATGATGTGCCAGCGGCTCTTTCTCAAGAAAAAGCCAGAGCAGGTTAAAAGTGCTTCTGTAGCGCCTGACAATATCAGTCGGGGCAGGCGCTGGCACCGAGGCGTCATCGCTGTCCCCGAACTCGCTGACAGAGCCTCCACGGTCTGTTACCGAGCATAAAAAGCGGTAAGCCAGGGCCAGGCGCCCCCGGGCCTCTTCTGACAGCAAGGGCTTGCCCTCTCCCCGGCAGAGAACTGCGGCCACCACAGCCAGCCGGCAGACAAAAGTTAGATAGTGGAGAGATCCCTCGAGCGGCCCGCCGTCGGACAAAATCAGGCGTAAAACGGTTTCTTCGAGAGTTTTTTCGCCTCTTGCGCGCCATTTCTCCGAATCCGGCATGCCGGGCAAGGCGCTTCCCAGAACCGCCATAGCAGCGGCTTCCCCAGCCGCATGATTGAAACCGGTCGAGCCTTGTGAAAAATGTCCGGACAAATAGTGTGCATGAAGGTATAACAGGCGCGAGAGCCGCTTGATAAAATATTCATCCAGGACTGCGCTGCAGCCGCGGATATAAGATACAGCGAGCAAAATTGAAATGCTGCGCAGTCCGACCTCGAGAGCGCTCGACCAGTTGACTGTCCGCAAGTAGGGATTGGCCGCGGTCCAGGTTTCGATTACCTCCCGCACCCTGTCTGCATAGCGCTTCTCGCCGGTCAGGCGAAAAGCCCTTCCCAGATCGACCAGGCCCTGGAGACGGTTTAACTCCCAAATGCTTCTGATATCCGCTTTCTCCCTCCGGTAAATCCCGCTCCAGAGGCTAAGCCGGCTGGAGCTCTCCAGCCTTTTTCCCCCGAACGGTTCTGCGAGCCAGTCTACAGGCCAGGTCAAATCCGCCGGCCTGCCGAACAGAATCCAGCGGCCAGCCAGCAAATTATCAGCCCGCGCAACAAGGCCTGTCGACTCCAGCGCAGAGCGCATCCTCGCAGTGTCCGGCTCACAGGTCAAAGGCTGCTCAAGCAGAGGCCGAAAGTACTCTAATTTCCAGTCCTGGTCAGTCCACTGGGCCTGTAAAGCGCGAATCCAGGAATCAGCGGCAAGACAGGCTGTGCGCTTAGCGATTTCAGCTGGGGTCATGGCCCGCAGACGGTAATACAAAGCAGTAATGTTCATTCTGAGGGAAGACAGAGTAAATAGACGGTTAAAAAGCTTGTCAAGGTTTAAATTATCCGGAGATTTCCCGTTGGAAAATATAAGCTGCCCCCTTGTGAGCGGCAACTCATTTGCGCTGAGTTATTGACTGATATTATTGGAAAATCAATCCCCGATAGAAATAAAATAGAGCCGTGTCTGACCCCGACATTGGTGATAATGCAAAAGACTGTCGGCCCGCCCCGCCCATCTGCAGCATGAGAATACATATTAGGAAACATGGTCCATCCGCAATGACTTCTAACCCCAGGTGCGCAATTTATCAACAGTTGATTTATTACCGGCAGCCTGTTATTATAGAGCCAATTCAGTCTATCACTTTGTTTCACAATTCTTATCCGATCATTTTTTAGAATATGAAGCCAAAGGGAGCTCATCCGGAATCCGTGAGTATTCCCGTTCACTTAAAAGGCTCCACTTAATCCCAAAGCCTTATTCACCCCCGGGGAATCAGGCATAAAAAATAAAAAACCACATGTGAGATAGAGAGCGATCCATGCGAATACTGATGATTCATACCGCTGAATTCAACTACTGGGTGACTGAGCGGACAAGCGCCGTGGGAAAGGGTGAGGAGCTCGACTCTGAGCTCATGAAGGGGTCTACCGGCGATTCCCTTGTGGTTTTCTGCTGCTCTGAGAAGGGGGATGAAAAAGGGATCGATTCGGTGGCCGCACAAGTGGCGAAAACCTCGGCAGACCATGCCCGGCGCATCAATACTGATACGATTATGGTTTACCCGTATGCCCATCTTTCGAGCAACCTCTCCAGCCCCCGGGTGGCGACCCGGGTTTTAGACAGGATTTACGTTCTGCTGCAGAAAGAAAAAGAGCTTAAAATCAAGCGTTCCCCTTTCGGCTACTACAAGGGATTTTCCATAAAATGCAAGGGCCACCCGTTGAGCGAGCTGGCGCAGACAATCACCCCGGAGAAGGATAAAAAGGCGCCTGCAGACACCGGGGAAACCGAGGCTGTCAAGGCGGAAGGAAGGCTGAAGAGTGAATGGTTTATTGCCGAGCCTGGTGCGGAGTATGTGCCTGCCGAGAAATACGATTTCAGCAAGCGGAAAAGCCTCCAGAAACTCTACCGCTATGAATCCGACAAGGACCGGACCTCGGCCGAGCCTCCGCCGCATATCGAGCTTATGCGGCGTCTCGAACTGGTGGACTACGAGCCGGGCTCAGATCCGGGGAACTTCCGCTGGTACCCGAAAGGTCAGCTTATCAAGCAGCTCAGCGAAGAATTGGTGAACGAGATTATCTCCAAATACGGCGGCATGCGGGTGGAAACTCCGATCATGTACGACTACCAGCACCCCAAGCTGAGCCGCTACCTTCAGCGCTTCCCGGCCCGCCAGTACGTGCTGCTCTCCGAGGACAAGGAGTATTTCCTTCGTTTTGCGGCCTGCTTTGGCCAGTACATGATCCAGCATGACATGCAGCTCAGTTACCGTCACCTGCCCTGCCGCCTGTACGAGCTGACCCATTACAGCTTCCGCAGGGAGCAGACAGGGGAGCTCGCCGGGCTGAAACGCTTGCGCACTTTCACCATGCCTGATATGCACACCCTGACCAGGGACATGGAGCAGGCCAAAGAGGAGTTCGCCTCCCAGATCTCCCTCTGCAAAACCTGCATGGAGGCTTTCGAGCTGGATTACGAAGTCGCTGTTCGCTTTGTCCGGGATTTCAGGGAACAGAACGCCGGGTTCGCCGAGAAGCTGATCGAACACTGCGGACAGCCGGCCCTTGTCGAATTGTGGAAGGAACGTTTTTTCTATTTTGTCACCAAATTCGAGCTAAACTTCGTGGATGCTCTGGATAAAGCGAGCTGTCTGTCGACAGTGCAGATCGATGTGGAAAACTGCGAGCGTTTCGAAATTAAATATATCGATGAAAACGGCGAACCGAAGCATCCATTGCTCTTGCACACCTCGATCAGCGGCTCTATCGACCGCGTGCTTTATGCGATTCTCGAAAAGCAGGCTTTAGTGATGAAGAAAGGGATAAAGGCCCAGTTCCCGCTCTGGCTTGCCCCGACCCAGGTGCGTCTGGTACCGGTATCCGAGAATTTCAATGAGGCTTGCGAAAAGCTGATGGCGGCTATTTCTTTCCGTGTCGACCTGGACGACCGGGACCTTACTGTAGCCCGGAAAATCCGCGAGGCTGAAAGAGAATGGGTGCCTTTCATTGCGGTGGTCGGCGAGAAGGAGCTCAAAGAAGAAAACCTTAATGTCAGATCCAGGGATGGCAGCCAGTGCGCCATGAAAGCCACCGAGCTTACAGATTTGATCTCCGGCAAGACCGAGGGCAAGCCGTTCAGGCCGCTCAATTTGCCGGATCATCTTACCAGACGACCGATTTTTGTGGGCTGACTTTCAGTTCCAGTTTTATCTGCCTTAATCTCAACCAGTTAAAGCAGCTCCTGGAATCTTATTTTGGGGATGGGTGCGAGGTATAAAACATCATTTATCCTTAGTAACATTTTCCTTACAACTTCATCTCTCTTCCACTTTTATGCCAAACTAATATATATAACCCATATTTGCAGGATAAGCCATATCATAAAACTTTGTCGCTTTGTCCCCCCGTGCCTGGTTTGTCCCTTTATCTCTTTACCGCTTCAGCTTAAGTCAGCGGGTGATTTTCATCTCTGGTGGTGCCGGCGGGAGGGCATGAGTGTTTTATATCAGTTTTGGGATTATGCCAGATCTGCAGCTATTTGTTTAACAATACGATTTTTTATCCAAGCCTGAAATAACCTGAAACGCCTTGATTGATCCTTGTATTTTATCTGAAAGAGACTTTTTTAGCTAAACTATTCAGTTTTATTTGACGAGTTTATTATTATAATCTTAAAATACACCTTCGGTTAAACTCAAGGTTGGCGATGAAACATTCTCCAGTCTCATACAAACCCGTGCAAAAGCACTCCTTTCCCTGGCTCATTTCAAAAAGATCGAGCCTTTGGGGGCTTGGAGCAGCATTCTGCCTAGCGTTCCTTTTGATAGTCGCCGGCGGCTGCAACAATGAAACTCCCCTCGGGCCGAATCTCTCCCAGACTCTGCCGGTCGAGAACTCAAGCCAGCTAGAGGGACGCTGGTCCAGTGTGAGCTTTTTTGTCCAGGGACTGCCGGTTAGCGCTTATCTGATTCCGGCCTTCGAAAAAGACAAATACAATGCCCGTCTCACCTCTTATGATACGGACCTGTTGATCGGCGTGACAGGCGAAAAAACAGGCATTTTTTCCCTCGAGGCCTCCGGGGCCGCTGTGGATACCGCTGAGTCCGACAACACCACAGATGGCTCTCATCACAGTTTGGGCAGCTTTATTATCGGCGAGGAAGGCTTGCTTACAGTAATCCTGCCCTCTGCTGATGGGCAAGGGACCGGTAAAACCCAGACCTACGGCTGCAGCGCCGGTTTACTGGGAGACACCCTGATTCTTTCTTTTACGCTTACTGCACCTCCTCACAAGCCGGTCGGTTTTCTCCCTGATACCACCTCTTTTATTGCCCGGCTGGTTAAATATTGACCGTTTTAACCGGCCAAAAACGCTTCTCCCGGCCCCGATAATCCCTGCGAAATCCGCATCCTGAGCGCCTTTTCGCTGATATACCGGATAAACCCATTGACAATCCCTTCTGCCTGAAAGTATATTATCTTCTTATTAATTAGCCACTTCAACCGGTATTTATCGACTGAACTCCCTGTCTAAGAAAAAGGTATGGTGTGGAGGAATAACATGGAAAAAAAATCTCTCGACCAGTTGGCTGTCAATACAATCAAGATTCTCTCTGCCGAGGCGGTTCAGAAGGCCCGGTCCGGGCACCCAGGCATGCCAATGGGCATGGCGGATGCGGCTTTTGTCCTCTGGAACCGGTTCCTGCGCTATGACCCCCGTCACCCCGACTGGCCCAACCGCGACCGCTTCGTGCTCTCCGCCGGCCACGGATCGACACTTTTATACAGCCTGCTTCATCTGGCAGGCTTCCAGCTCAGTATGGATGATATCCGCGCCTTCCGCCAACTGGGCAGCCTCACTCCCGGACACCCGGAATACTGGCGTCCGCCCGGAGTGGAAACCACCACCGGGCCACTGGGGCAGGGATTCGCCAATGGAGTGGGTATGGCGGTTGCCAGGCGCTTCATGGCGGCGACTTTCAACACGCCCGACTATAAACTGTACGACCATAAGATCTATGCCATTGTCTCAGACGGCGACCTGATGGAAGGTGTCTCAGCAGAAGCGGCCTCATTAGCCGGCCATCTCGGCCTGGGCGACTTGATTTACCTCTACGATGACAACCATATCACTATCGAGGGCGACACCGCCCTGGCTTTTGATTCCGAAAATGTGCTCAAGCGTTTCGCGGCTTACGGGTGGCACACGCAGAAAGTCGATGGTGAGGATCACGAGGCCGTGGCCCGGGCCATCCAAAAAGCGATAAAAGTCCAAGACCGCCCCTCCCTGATCAAATGCCGGACCACTATCGGCAAGGGCAGCCCGAACATGGCCGGCACAGCCGAGATCCACGGCGCCCCGATGGGAGAAGAGGAGCTCGCTCTGACCAAGAAAAACCTCGGCTGGCCCGCACAGCCCGAATTCTATGTCCCTCAGGAAGTCTACGGCCTTTTCGCCGAACGCACACGTGAACTGGAAAAAGTCTATGATTCCTGGAGCTCAAAGCTCGCTGCCTACCGCAAGAAATATCCGGAAAAGGCCGATCTCTGGGACAGGTTCTATCACCCCCGCGTGCCTGAGGATTTCACCGACAGGCTCCTGGCTGCTGTGGGCGACAAGCCTGTCGCCACCCGCAGCAGTTCAGGAAAAGTCATGCAGGTGCTCGCCGGGATTTTTCCTAACTTCATCGGCGGTTCGGCTGACCTCGCCCCCTCGACCAAAACCCTGATCAGCGGGGCGGCCGATCACAGCCGCTCCTGCCCTACCGGCAGAAACTTCCATTGGGGCGTGCGCGAGCATGCCATGGGCGCTGCCCTTAACGGCATGGCTCTATACGGCGGGCTGAAAGTGTTCGGGGCCACTTTCTTTGTCTTCTCGGACTACATGCGCCCTGCAATCAGGCTCGCTGCGCTCAATAAAGCCCCGGTGACCTATGTCTTTACTCACGACAGCATTTTTGTCGGAGAGGACGGGCCTACGCACCAGCCTGTGGAACACGCCATGGCCTTGAGAATTATCCCGAACCTGGTGGTTATCCGCCCCTCGGATGCCACTGAAAGCGCGGTCGCCTGGGAGGTGGCTGTCTCAAGCAAAGACCGCCCTGTAGCCCTGCTTCTCACCAGGCACAATATCCCGGTAATCGACCGGTCGAGGTACGCAGATGCGCGCGGGCTTAAAAAAGGCGCCTATGTGCTGAGCGACCCGCCAGGCGGAAAACCGGAGCTGATCATTATCGCCACAGGCAGCGAGGTCGATACTGCCCTCCAGGCGCAAGGACTGCTCGCTGCAGAGGGACACGCGGTACGGGTGGTCAGTATGCCGAGCTGGGAGCTTTTCGAGGAGCAGCCCGAGGAATACAAAAACGAGGTCCTGCCGCCTGAGATCGAGGCCCGGGTTGTGGTTGAAGCCGGCCAGGCCCTGGGCTGGGAAAAGTATGCCGGGCCGCGCGGCGTGATTATCGGGCTGCGCTCTTTCGGCACCTCGGGACCCTGGAAAGAGCTGGCCAGGCTCTGGGGATTCACCCCGGAAAACGTGGCCCGGAAAGCGCGCGAGCTCTTGGAAAAAAAATAGGAGCAAGGCCTGCCTTGCCCTTTCCCAAGGCAACATCCATTTTATTTACATCTCATAGGGGCACGGTACGCCGTGCCCTTTATATCTTCCACCTGACCTGATCTTTAATAAATAATTTTCGAACTTCTCATGTTGATAATTAAACCCTTGATTTTTCCTGCGTCCATTTCTCAGGAGGCAAAATGAGCTGTCTTAAAAACCGTCTTCGTACAATGCTTTTAATATTATTTTTTCTTGCCCCTGGCCTGCTTTGCGCCCTCGAGGTGCCCCTGAATGTCCGGGAATGGGCAGGCTGCAACCGCCGCTCCGAGCTTGTGACTGTAGGCTTGCCTTTGCCGAGAGGTGCATTTCAGAGCCTTGAGTCGCTCCGGGTGGCCGCGCCGGATGGAAAAAGCGTGCCCGCCCAGTTCGAGGCCCTTTCCTCCTGGCCGGATGGGTCTGTCAAATGGGTGCTGGTCAACTTTCTGGCAGACTGCGCGAGCCTGGGGACAGCGAGCTACAGCCTGAGGGACGACAGCAGAGCCCCTGAAAGCCTGCCTCCGCTCAAAGTATCCCAGGACAGCGAGTCTGTGACTGTCGAAACCGGCGTGATGCGCTGCGTGCTGAACCGCAGGTTTTTCGACCTGTTCAGCACCGTTTACCTGGACCACAACGCTGACAGTCAGTTCTCGGAAAATGAAAAGGTCACCGCTCTTGAAAATGTGCCCGGCATGGAAGCTCTCGACGCGATGGGAAGAAGGCTTGCAAGCCGCTGGGGCCCGGTGAAAAGCTTCGAGATCGAATCACACGGCCCCCTGCGGGCCACAGTGGCGGTCAAGGGATCGCTCTATGAATTCGACAGTTACAAACGGGGCGAGCCCCTCGTTGACTATACCGCCAGGCTTCATTTTTATGCCGGCAGCGGCCAGGTAAGGGTCTTTTTTACCCTGGAAAACCACAATCCCACCCTGCCGCTCAAGGATGAGGACGGGGACCGCAGCAACTGGGTCATGGGTCGCAAAGGGAGCTTCTTCTTTGATGACATGTCTCTCGCAGTCAGTCTCGCTTTTGACCGGCCAATCCAGATCTCAGCCGGGGACGGTCCGGAGGATGTGCTCGACCGGGTGGTGCTTACCGGCAGGGGCGGAGTGTACCAGGAATCATCCGGCGGGGAAAACTGGTTCCACAGGAACCACATGAACCACCTGGGCAAGATTCCGCTGACTTTCCGCGGGGCCAGGTATTTCCTGGATGGCGCTGAGCCGTACACGCGCAACCGGCCGGATGCCTGGCTGCAGGCTTGCGACCGTCGATTCGGCCTGGCAGTGGCTGTGCGCCATTTCTGGCAGAACTTCCCCAAGGCGCTCTCCGCAGACCCGGAGGGAGTGGTGAAGGTGTCCCTCTGGCCTGAGGAATTCCCTGACCACCATGAGCTTCAGGGCGGGGAGATCAAGACCCACGAAGTCGTCTTTTTCTTCCATACCGGTCCCCAGGGATCGAGCCCGCGTGAGAACCGCGTGGCCACAGTGATGGGCGCTTTCCATTACCCGCTCTATGTCCGCGCCCCTGCCCAATGGTACCTGGCGGGCGGCTTTTTCAACGATGCGGCTGTCTACGACCCCGTGCGCTTCCCCAAATACGAGAACCTGATGCACGGCGCTGTCAACGCCCAGGGAAACAACCTGTTTACTGACAGGGAGGCAATCGATGAGTACGGCTGGCGCAATTTCGGCGACACGTGGGCCAAAAACGAGATCGACCAGACCAGGGGCCCGCATACCGGACGGATCGTGCTGAGCCACTTTAACCACGAGTACGACCACGGCTATGGAATGCTTTTCCAGAGCCTGCGCACTGTCGAGGGCGACCCGTCCACCAGCTACAAGTGGTGGCACATGGCAGAGACCGGCCTGAGACATCAGAGCGATATCGACTACTACCACTCACCCGATGACCCTTTCCGGGACGGGATCCACAATGGCGGCAAGTTCACCCACTCGGCCCACGGAGCCGAGAACGCCCTGGCAAGCCACCGCGGAAGCCCCCGCCTCACCTGGTTCGGCAGCCTGCGCTGGCCCTGGGGCCAGAGCATGAATCCCGAGTCCGGCCATTTCGACAACCGCGGGCTGATGGCCTACTACTACCTGACCGGCGACCGGGGCGTGCTCGAGACAGCTATGGCTATAGCCGATCTTGTCCTCTACAAGATCACAGAGAACAAGTTCGCCCAGATCGAGAACACAAGCCGTGAGGCAGGCAACAATCTGCAGATATTGACTGACGCCTACCTCTTTACCTGGGATGAAAAATACCGGGAGGCAGCGGAAAAGATTCTCCAGAGCACCCACCCGGACAGGCAGTGGTATACCTCGGAAACAGGGCGCAAAGCCAACCCGGACAAAACAGTGAGCGGTTTCTGGAGCGCCGGGATCTGTATCAACGCCGCAGCCCGCTTCACTGCGGTGATGGAAGAGAAAACCGGCGGACGCTACGAGCCGGGCCGCAAGTATGTCCTGGGCTATGCGGACTTTGTGAGCCGCTTCCTGGCCGCCGGGCCTGAAACCGGGTTTTACAATTCCTGGTCGCCCTCCAAGGGCGGCCAGGGCCCAGGCTATGGACCCTGGACATACCGCCTCTCGGACATAGTCATGTTCGGCCACAAGTACACGGATGACCCGGAGCTAAAAAAACGCTGCCTCAGGGCGGCCCGCGACGCTTTCGCTTACATGGACAAGAGATACCCGGGCCAGGGCCCGGTTTATGAGAACAGCAAGAGCAACACCATGCTTACCGGCGGCGGGCACGAGTATACCTCCTATATCCAGAGAGGCGGCTGGAAATAGATTTTTTTCAAAAAAGCCCGGGCTTAAAAGTGGCTAGCTCTTTGATTTCTTATTATATTGGTTATCCTTTTTAACCCGGAAAATTCATAAAAATTTTCCGTTCCCGTTTTTCGATAGGGGCGCACCCGCGTGTGCGCCCGATTGCCATCGAAAAATTACCGAACGACGGGCGGACACATGGGTCCGCCCCTACGAGTTTTTTAGTAATTCGTGAATAATCCTATTTAAAGATCCGTGCGGATATACTTCTCTAAAAAGTTAATACTCGACCCGGCAGCGGGATAATTTTCACCCCTGAATTCTACAAAGCAACAAAACTGACGATAAAATATTGTAAAAGGCTGTGAGCAAGAGAAAGGAGTTTTTTCATGGACAAGGTTCGTATTGGCATGGTCGGGAGCAAGTTCGCCGCGGATTTCCATGCGGACTCGCACGCGCGCAATCCCAAGGCTGAGATCGTGGCCGTGGCCGCTATCGACAACCTCGAGGAATATTCGGGCAAGTGGGGGATCAAAGAGACCATGACCGATTTCAAGGAGCTCTGCAGGCGGCCGGATATCGATGTGATCGATGTGTGCGTGCCCAATTTCCTGCACCACGATGTGGTAATGGAAGCCGCGTCGAACAGGAAACATATAATCTGTGAGAAACCTCTGGCCACCACTGTCGAGGAAGCCAGGGATATGGTCGAGTTCTGCAGGAAGCAGGGCGTGAAGCTCATGTACGGGGAGGACTGGGTTTTCGCACCGGCGCTGGTCCGTGCCGTGGGCCTTATCGAGGAGGGCGCTGTCGGTAGGATGCTGTGGGTAAAGGCCAAGGAGGTGCATAACGGCAGCCACAGCCCGTTCGCCCAGAATAAAAAATATTGCGGCGGCGGGTGTCTGATCCACCTGGCGATCCACCCTATCGGCTGGGTGCGCTTCCTGTTCGGCGAGAAAGTGGTCGAGGTCAATGGCTGGGTCACAGATGGAGGCGAGAAAAACTACTACCACAAGAATTATTCCGGCGAGGACTGGTCCTGCTGCATGCTCAGGTTCGAGTCAGGCCGCTACGCTTTCTGCGAGGGCAACTATATCACTGTGGGCGGCATGGATGACAAGGTCGAGATCTACGGCACAGAGGGCAGACTCAATATTGACCTCACCTTCTCAAGCCCGATCCAGGCGTACAGCCGCCCCGGCTTCTCCTATGCAATCGAGAAAACCGACACCACCAAGCACTGGACCTGGCCTGCAGTTGATGAGTTCGCTAACCTGGGCTACGTAGAGCAGCTTAGATATTTTATCGACTGCGTGATCAAGGATGAGGAGCCTAAGTTCGGGATTCGCGGCGAGGACGGCCTGGCGTGTGTGGAGATAGTTCATGCGGCTTATGAAAGCGCCCAGACAGGCAAGGCTGTGAAAGGAAGCTGGTAGTTTATTTTATATAGCAGGCAAAAAGCGGGGACAATAAATGTTCCCGCTTTTTTATATATTATTTTTGATATATTTATTTTTATATTAAACCTTTGAAAAATGTTATCATTTTGTATGAAGAACATTGCTTGCGTGCTATAACGCTATATATATCAATTGTTTATTGATAAGGGCGGTTCGCGAACCGCCCCCTACGGATCGAATATTATTCTTTTACCCGGGATTTTTTCAAAGGTCTGATAAAGTATTCAATTTTTAATTCTCAGCTTAAGACCGAGGTTCAAATTGCCTCTGTCTTCAGGAAGATTGAGTTTTTGAATCCCCTTGTCCCCGGAATAATACATCAGCCATTCCGTCTCTATGAAACCCTCATCGAGCGGATTGTTTTTCGCTCTTAAAAACGGCAGCAGCGGAAAATACGTAATATCCAATTCACGAAGCGGAGCCGGATTCAAAATACCCACAAGAGTCATTTCCGCACTCGTAAATGCGACAAAAATAACCGCTGAGATATTCCTTCTGCAATGCTCTGTTTTTTTGCTCCTCTTGTTAAATCTGAAAAAAATCGATTCCTCCAAAGATGACACCTCACCCAAATGAGTGCCATTTTTTATATTGACCCCTATTTTCGGTTTCCCTGTGAAAGCGTCCCGGGCAGCATCCCCTCCTAAAAATAAATGGGCATTAGCGTGCCAGGAGCCAACCGCCACTATCACCGGATATTTGATCCCGCGGCCAATCTGTCCCGATTTTTCGCTCAACTTTGTCCTGATTGTTTCTAAGCCGAAGCCGGACGCCTCTCCTTGAAAATAATTCGTATCCGGCAGGCCTGTTTTCTCTGAAATGCTCGACTCTTCCAGGGTGGTGGCTTCTAAAAGAAATATGTCCCCATTGGGAGTTGTAACTATATAATCAAGCCCCCCTGAACCGGGGAGATCATTAATTTCGATCTTGTGTCCTGCATACCTCAAATAACTCGCCATCACAACTTCGAAAACCCCGGCCTGGGGGTTCTCCTTCAGGGTGTTGGCCAATTTCTGTAAGTATTCATTATCAGTCCAGAAATATTTCTCGTGGTCTTTTAAGATATTAATGTACTGTGATATGTCGTGACTGTTCATTTTGGTTCCTGAAATACTTTCAAAATTTTTCTTTTAAATTATATAAAAAAAAGCCCCCCGCAAGGAATTCCTGGCAGGGGGCTTTGCCATCTCTCTGCAAAAAGCTTGAGCTGTTTTGAAAAATTGGTTTCAACGAGAATGTGTTCTATTTCCACTGCATGGGCACGGCATGCCGTGCCCCTACGGGCTGGTGTAATTTACCTTGAATTTGAGATACCATAAAGGCATTTTCTTAGCTGCACTGGGCAGACCCATGTGTCTGCCCATAGGGCGCACACGCAGGTGCGCCCCTGCACAAGTACGGGTCTTGAATTTTTTATTTCATGAATAGTTCAGGCTCGTAAAAATATAAACTCAGCCGTGAATGTTCCAGATCTTGATCCTGGCCGGGTCCTTGATAATCTTGGGCTTGCCTGCCAGGCTCGAGTTCTTGGGTGAAAGCTCCGTGGCCACCATGTCTATATTGTCGTTCGGGCAGCGGTAGATACAGATGCCGCAGGCCACGCAGAGCTCCGGGTCGATCTTCACATAGCTCTCTTCGTGGCCCCAGGCCAGGGTCAGGCAGAGCTCCTCGCAGATCTGGCAGCCCACTCCGCAGCCGCAGAAAAGGCAGCGCTCGGCCTCCTCGACCGCTTCCCCGGCGGTCATTGTCTCCTCGTAAAGCTCATAGTTGGTTTTGCGCTTCTCAGGAGGAAGGTACCTTACGGGCACACGGGGCTTGAGCGGGAAATCCGGGTTGCGGTCGATCACCACCTGGGGGTCGACCACGTGCATCTCAGGCATGTATTCGAGGAAAGCCTCCGCGCCCCTGAGTTTTTTATCCAGGGTCACTGCAGCGTTGAATCCCTGGGCTGTCGAGCGGATCACTGTCGAGGGCCCCATCGCGGAATCACCTGCAGCAACGACATCCTTAATCGGGGTGGCCCCTGTCTTCTCGTCATACTCCAGTGTGCCCCAGCCGGTCATGGCGAGTCCCGGCTCTCTGAGCTCTTCATCCACGTGCTGGCTGATCGCGGTGATGACCGTGTCGCACTCGATCTCGAACTCGGCCTCTTCCACTGCCTCTGGCGGCCTGCGCCCGCCTTCCCTTGCGATTCCCAGCACATTGTTCCGCATGCGCAGGGCCTTGATATTGCCGTTCTGGTGGACAATCTCGAGCGGGCTCACCAGGTACATCACTCTCACCCCCTCCTCCTCAGCCTCGTACACTTCCTCCGGGATCGAGGTCATCTCCTCCTTGGTGCGGCGGTAGACCATGTAGACTTTTTCCGCGCCACGCCGCACGCAGGTGCGCACTGCATCCACTGCAGTGAACCCGCCGCCCACTACTGCGACGCACCTGCCGATCTCGAGATCATTGCCCCGCTGGCGCTCCTTGAGAAAGTCTATCGCCAGGTAACAGCGCTTGAGCCAGCTCTCTTCGCCGGGGATTCCGAGCCTGTTGCCTGCCTGTGTGCCGAAAGCCATCACGAAGCCCTTGAAGCCTTGCGCGCGAAGATCATCGAGCGTGAAGTCAGCTCCCAGGCTCTTGCTGCTGACAAACTTCACTCCCTGGTCCTCGATTGCCTTGACCTCAAGGTCCACTATGCGCCGCGGGAGCCTGAATTCAGGGATACCGTAGCGCAGCATCCCGCCCGGTTTGGCCTCGCGCTCGAATACTGTTACCGCATAGCCTGCCCGGGCCAGCTCGTGTGCGGCAGTGAGCCCGGCAGGCCCTGAGCCGATCACCGCCACCCTGGTCCCGTGCTTTCCGGCCTTGATTACCTTGGGCTTCCAGCCCTCGCGCTCCGCCAGGTCCATCACAAAGCGCTTGATAGCGCGGATCCTGATCGGCTCGTCCTTTACCCCGCGGGTACAGGCGGTTTCGCAGGGGAAGTTGCAGACATAGCCGCAGACATACTGCAGGGGGTTCTTGCTGGTGATCTGCTCGTAGGCTTCTTTGAACCGCTCCTGGGCCACCAGCCGCACATAGGCCTGCGCCGGCACATGGAACGGGCAGGCGTTATCGCAGGGCGCGACCAGGTATTTATCTTTCAGGGTGGCATACCCCTCATAAAGCGTAAGCTCAGGCGCAGTGGTGACATGTTCCACTACTTTGTCCCGCAGCTTCAGCGGCGTTTCCAGCTTGTTCTCTTCCACATATTTCCTGAAACTGCGGAACAGCTCAGGGAAGAAACCGAATCCGTAGAGGATAGTAGCCGAGCAGACACCGACCAGGTCCGCTCCGGCCATGATCATCTCCACTGCGTCCTCCCAGGTGGTCACTCCGCCGGTGCCCAGGATAAGCGGCTCAGGGCCTACCATCCTGCGCATCATATAAACATCCCGCAGGGCAAGCGGCTTGAGCCACTGGCTGTTCATGCAGTACATGCCCTGCTCCTGCTGGAGATAAATGTCGCTCATCCCGGGCTTGTCCACCCTCATGGCCGGAAGCGCCAGCCTGTTGCCCACGCCGCAGACCATATCCGCGCCGGCATCGAAACAGATCTTGGCGATCAGGTGCTGACGGCTGCCCTCAGGAGTGAGTTTTACGCACAGAGGCACCGAGGTCTCCGACTTGACCGCCTTGATAATCCTGGTCAAAGTCTCGGGGTCCTGGCCCATACTGGCTCCGGTATGGCGCTGTGCGCCGGTGGGGTCCTTGGCCAGCTCGACATTAAAAGACATGTTAGGGCAGCACATGTTGAGCTCATTGATATGGACCCCGGCATTCTCGAACCTCTTCGCCATGTTGACCCAGCCCTCGACATCATCCTCAGAATAGGTGAAGTTCGAAAACAGGACGAAATCCTTGATTTCCCGGCGGGCCTGCTCGATAAGCCGGCAGGCTTCATCAAGGTTGAGCCTTTTTTCCGCGGTGAAATAGAGCAGGTGATGGGTGGGGTCCCACCCGTAGCGCGGCCTGCGGTTGATATACGGCGGTGGATCAAAGGTCAGTTTGCAGCTTGCCCCGGCCCAGCCGTATTCCGCAGCTCTCCTGAGCTGGGAGATCAGCATGGTGGTGGGCCCGCTGGAAACGAAAAACGGATTGCGGAACCTGATCCCGGCCACCTCGACCGGCATGTCGAAATCGACATCGTCAAAAGGCTTGCGGTTCAGGTAGAGAATATCCGCGCGCGGCAAGTTGAATTTCCGTGGCATCAGGACTCCTCCGGCTGTGTTTATTTAACCCGAAGAATTCATAAAATTATCATGAGCTGCTCAGAATTAGGGTGCTAAGTACAATTATTTCTTAGGATTATGAGTGCCCTATATCTGCAGGGATACGGCATGCCGTGTCTCTGCAATTATGGATTTTTATTGCCGAAGATTCGTTTTATATCTGTGATCTGCCCTTGTGAGAACAATTTATGAATGATCCGGGTCAAAAGGTCAAGAATCATTTCCCCGGACTCTTTTTCGCAAAAACTGATTATTCAGCCCGGCTTGCGAGCCGGTATGGAAAACCGGGTGAAATTTTTTAACGAACTCTCATGCCTGCGGACCGGGTACAACGAAGCATGAAAATCAAGAAGACACACCCCATCTGCTTCGCAGCCCCCCTCTCAAGAGTGGATTTTCATGTAAAAATCACAGGGCATAGATCCAGGCAGTATACGGATTCCTATTATTCAACGCTGGCGCAGTACAATATGTTAACCTCGCACAGGATCTGAGCGAGATTATCTTGCTCTAGTGGATTTTTACTTAAAAATCCTGGATCAGCTTGAGGCTAAATACTACAGGGAGCATTAAATAGTTTCCATTTATATTGTTTTTTTATGCAAGAGCCTTGGTTATTCATAAAAGTCAAGTAAGCATAAATGATTTACTAACTGTCGATTCTCGCATTTAAGGCGCCGGCGGCTGATTTACGTAACAACAATTAAAGCTCCTGAGAGTCAAGCTTTTACAACTGCCGAAAAGAGGTTTTAGTGCAGCTACCTGGGATGATAAAGCCATCCCGGGTGAGACAAGGCTATAAAAATCCCTGAAGTCCGGGGACCCTGTTTCTGGAGCGTGTAGAAGACAAGTAATTTCCATTAATGGTTTGATATATATACAACGCCCAGGCAGGCCTTTGCGCAGGCTTCCTGCGCACCAGGCGAGCTTGGCGAAGCGGAGTAAAACACTAAAGTGCCAGGATTAACTTTTGTTTCTTTTTGTTTAAAAAGAAATGGTTTTGCTTCTTTTGCCATCAAAAGAAGAAAAAAATTTACCTTTACGGATAGATGTAAACAATTTTATGACCTGAGTAGTAAATATAAAATCGGATGGTCTTTTAAAAAAAAGATTTTTTTCGGAGTACTGGCGGCAGGAGATAATTCTTCCAGGGGCGGGTCAAGCACCCGCCCCTGGAAATGCTTAACTGACATGAGGCGGGGAAAGCTCCCCTTTGACCATTTCGATATTGCTGTTCGGGCAGCGGAAAACACACATACCGCAAGCCACGCACTCATCCTGGTCCACCGAAACCCTGTTGGCCTCCTCGGACCAGGCCTGGCGCATGCAGAGCTCCTCGCAGATCTGGCAGCCCACACCGCAGCCGCAGTGCAGGCACCTGGAGGCCTCTTCGACCGCCTCCTGGAAAGTCATCACCTTTTCATAGAGGTCGTAATTGGTTTTGCGCCGGTCTGCTGGAGCAATGTCGAGCGGCACCCTCTCGGCGAGTGGTTCTTCCCTATTGCGGTTTATTACATCTTTAGGATTGACCGGGGTAAGAACCGGATCGTATTCGAGAGCAGCCTTTTCTCCGGAGAGCATTTTATCGATTGTCACAGCAGCGCGTTTGCCTTCGGCCACGGACTGGATCACAGTCGATGGCCCGAGCGAAGCATCGCCGGCAACGAACAAATCCTCGACCGCCGTGCGGCCTGTGGACTCGTCATAGCTCAGGGTGCCCCAGCGGGTCATCTCAAGGCCCAGGCCGGCTGCGCTAGCATCCAGCTCCTGGCTCACTGCCGAAATCACCGTGTCGCAAGCGAGCACGAACTCGGCTCCCTCGACCCCTTCCGGCTTCCTGCGGCTGTCGCCTGTGTCCATGCCCAGCACGTTGCTTTTCAAGCGCAAGCCCGTTATCCGTCCGTCCCGAGTCTCAATTTCGACCGGGCTCACCAGATACATGACCCTCACGCCCTCCTCCTCAGCCTCGTAGACCTCTTCCGGAACTGCAGGCATCTCATCCTTGGTGCGGCGATAACAGATATAGACCTTCTCCACACCTTTGCGCACGGCAATGCGCGCAGCATCGACCGCAGTAAAGCCACCGCCGATAATGGCCACACTCCTGCCGAGCTCAGGCTCTTTTCCCGTGGCATTGGCCTGGATAAAATCAACAGCCGTATAATAACCCTGCGCTTCCTCGCCGGGGATCCCCAGACCCTGGCCTTTCTGAGTGCCCACAGTGATCGCGATCGCTTTGAATCCCCGGGTGCGCAGGTCATCCAGGGTGAAATCACGGCCCAGGGCTTTGTTATATTCGATCTTCACGCCCAGAGCCTCGAGCCACCCGAGCTCGCGGTCGATCAAACGGCGCGGCAGGCGGAAAGACGGGATGCCGTAGCGCAGCATCCCTCCGCCCTGGGATTCGCGCTCGAAAATTGTCACTGAATAGCCTGCCCGCGCCAGGCTGTGGGCTGCGCTGATTCCTGCAGGCCCCGAGCCGATCACGGCCACTTTCACGCCGTTCGGCCCCTTTTTCTCGAGGTTCGGCTGCCAGCCCTCGCGCTCGGCCATGTCCATGACAAAACGCTTGATCGCCCGGATCCTGACCGGCTCATCCTTGAGAGCGCGGGTGCAGGAATCCTCGCAGGGGTGGTTGCAGATATAACCGCAGACATGCTGCAGCGGGTTTTTACCGGTTATCTGCCCGTAGGCTTCCTCGAACTTTTCCTGGGCCACGAGCCTGACATAAGCCATTGCCGGAACATGGTGCGGACAGGCATAATCGCAAGGGGCCGATAGGTTCGGCTCTTTCTGCCTGGCGTAACCCTCCCAGAGGGTCAGCTCAGGGGCGGCTTTTACCGAATCGATTATCCTGTCCCGCATCTCGCCGGGTTTCTTGTAGCCGTGCTCTTCCAGGTAATTGCGGAAACCGCGGAAGAACTCCGGGAAGAAGCCGAAACCGTAAATAATAGTAGCCGAGCAGATACCCACCAGGTCGGCCCCGCTCATGATCATCTCGACACCGTCGCGCCAGGTGGTGATCCCTCCGGTGCCGAGGATCTTCGCCCCCGGGCCGCAGCTCTTGCGCATCAAATAAACATCCCGCAGGGCGAGGGGCTTGATCCAGTAGCTGTTCATACAGTACATGCCCTGTTCTTCCTGCAGGTTGATCGTGCTCTTGCCCGGCTCATCGACCCGCAGCGCGGCCAGGGCCAGGCGGTTAGCCACACCGCAAACCATGTCCGCTCCGGCCTCGAAGCAGGCCCGGGCCACCTCATGCTGATGTCCGCCTTCGGGCGTAAGCTTGACACATATTGGAATCGAGGTCTCTTCTTTAATGGCCCGGATAATCGCCTGGATCGCCTCGGCCTCCTGGCCCAAACTGGCTCCTGTCTTATGCGACTCAGCGGACTTGTCCTTGGCCAGCTCCACATTAAATGACATATTGGGGCAGCACATGTTGAGCTCATTGATATGGGCGCCGGCCTTCTCGAACTTCTTGGCCATGTTGACCCAGCCCTCGAGGCCGGGGTCCGAATAGGTGAAGTTCGAAAAAAGCACAAAATTGTCTATCTGCTTACGGGCAGCCTCAATAAGACGGCAAGCCTCATCCATGGTGATCCTTTTCTCCGCTGAGAAATACAGCAGGTGCTGGTCGGCATCCCAGCCGTAGCGCGGCCTGCGGTTGATATAAGGCGGGGGGTCGAAAGTGAGCTTGCAGCTTGCACCGGCGAAACCGCATTCGGCAGCCTTGATAAGCTGCTGAAGCATCGAGGTTGTAGGGCCGCTCGAGACAAAAAACGGATTGCGAAAAGGAACTCCGGCAACCTCGACTGGCAAATCAAAATCCAGATCGTCGTATTTTTTTCGATTGATATAAAGCATGACCTTACCTCTTTAAATTATCAAACTCTCATGTCCTTATGCGGACACAATGAAGCATAAAAATCATCTCAAAAACAATTCCCTGCTGTAAAACCATGCGGGAAGCAAAAAATCAGGCCAAGAGAACGGAAGGAACGCGAAATGAGTCTCATGGTAAACTGAAGAGCAGGAAGAGCTTGGAATATAAAAAAATCTCTCTGTTTTGCAAGCTTTTTATCCGCAAAATCCCTGGCCTGGAAGCTTAATAGAAAAGCCGCCCGCGCCTGTATTGGCGGACGGCTTTTAATTACGAGCTTGAAAAAAGATAGACTCTACATAGCGAAATTACTCGTCACGCCCTCCGCCCAGAAGGCCGGCACGCATGGCAAAATAAAGCAACTGCGCAATAGCAGTTACAGTGGCTGCCACATAAGTCATTGCCGCGGCGTTGAGCACCTTGCTCACTCCCTCCGCCTCTTCCCGATTAGCGAGAACTCCGGCTTTGACCAGAACCGCCTTGGCCCGGTTCGAGGCGTTGAACTCGACAGGCAGAGTGATAAGCTGGAAAGCCACCAGAGCCGAGAAAGCGATAACCCCCAACTGCAAGAGCTGCAAAGAGTGAAGGAGCATGCCGAACAAAATCATCGGCCAGGCGAGCCAGGACCCGAAACTGGCCATGGGTACCAGGGCATTGCGCAGTTTAAGCGGGGCATATCCGTGCGCATGCTGGATAGCGTGGCCAGCTTCATGGGCGGCGACACCGGCAGCCGAAATGCTCCGCCCCCGATACACATCCGGGCTCAAGCGCAGGGTCTTGGTGCGTGGATCGTAATGGTCGCTCAGGAAGCCGCCCACTTCCTCAACAGACACATTATGGATGTTGCCATAACGCAGTACAGCCTCGGCAGCCTCGGCCCCACTTAGCTTGTTGGCGGTCGTGTATTTCGAGTACTTGGAAAAATTCGATTTTACCTTCAACTGGGCCCAGAGGGCCAGAATCATTGTCGGGCCGATAAGCAGCCAGTATAAAGGGTCAAGTCCATAAATGAATCCCATTTTCCCTCCCTAGTGGTGATTTGAATCATGCATTTGATTTCGCTTGGAAAAAACCGCAACTTCCTTGATTTCCAGACTTCACTGCTAATTCTTTTCTCTTTTCTATTACACAAATATGCTGGTCTGGTTCCCGAAAAGCAACTTATGGACCAATCTCTAATATTACTCCGACATATTTAATATTTTATACTTAGCTCAAGGAATAAAAAAGGGAAATTTATCTGTCCGGCGCAACGGCTTAATCGGGATAATAAAACATGCAAAAAAGGCATGGCCCTCTGCATTTAACCGTAATACTGTTCACTTAAAGCGACAACACTCTCTTTTTGTCACCCCCGCGAAAGCGGGGGTCCAGAAAATCGGCTTAAAAACCTGGATTCCCGCTTGAGCGGGAATGACATCGTTTGCCTTTCCCGCCTAAAGTGAACAACATTGCATTTAACCGGGATTATTCGCAAATTTGCCGGATGATTTGCTTAAGATATTG
>Ga0307379_10002087_pt1 | contig 30141 bp, 27 predicted proteins | sample UN2MG_FD_202237 | JGI IMG/M metagenome (GOLD analysis project Ga0307379, IMG submission 202237) | Soil microbial communities from Risofladan, Vaasa, Finland - UN-2 | ecosystem: Environmental > Terrestrial > Soil > Coastal area > Acid sulfate soil | place: Finland: Risofladan, Vaasa | collected...
ACACCTCCTTGGATGCTTTGTTTGATGATATAACTGATACCAAAGAGCGTCCCTCTCCCGCAACCCCAATGTGTAACACATGTATGGTAAGCGAAGAAGTTTCCGCGCAGCGCGGTTTGACCGGTGCAGAGAAATGTGCGATACTAGGAGCACTCGAACCGGGCTATTTCGCTTGCCGGTTCGCGGCAGCATGCCTGAACATCAATCTGTGTCGGGACGTATATAAGTGGTGTGACACCAGCATTTGGTTCATCCGAGGGCATCATATGGGGGCGCAGGACGCTCTTGAGTGTCCTGCTTGTCTTGGGTCTTCTGGCCATTATCTGTCTGGCGGGCTGTCGCAAGGCAGTCGGCCCGCGTCGGGCGGCGGATTCAGGCAAGAAGCCGGCGGCTCCCATTGCGGGGAAGGAACCTGCCGAAGAGAGCGCTCTCAAGGCCGAGTTCCACGGGGCCAAGATGACCTGGGATGATGAGACCGGTGCGCGCGTGTGGGAGGCGCGGTTCAAGGAGGCGATCGTTTCACAGACAGGCAAGGGTGCGGTCGTGGAGCTTCGCGAAGTCGAAGCGAGTCTGTACAGGGGCGGAAGGATTGCAAGCAAGCTGGTCGCCCCGCGCGTTGTGGCCGACAGCCGGAGCAGGGAAGTCCGTGCGGCTGGCGGAGTGAAGATCACATCCGCGCTGGATGATGCTTCAGCCCGCGCGGAGCGGCTTGTCTGGAAGTCTCGTCAAGATAAGCTCTTCGGCGTGGGCGGAGTCCAGATGAAGAAAGGGAATTTGTCCGTAACGGCCCGCAGCTTCGAGGCCGATACCGCGCTGAAGAAGGCCAGATTCACCGATGCCAAGATGAGCCTGGAGTGAAACGGTCGTCGGTGACCGGTTGACGGCTGGGGGCTAACATCGAGTATCCAGTATCCAGTATCTGGAGTCACTCGTCACTAGCCGGAGGTTCGCAATGAGAAGAGTTTCCGCAGCCCTTGTGCTGATAACGGCGCTGGGGCTGTGTGCGGCGCTCGGCAGGGCGGCCAGCTATTCCTTTGGCAAGACCACGCTTTCGGCAGGCCTTATCGTGATTGACAACCTGACGATAACGGCAACCGGCAGCCCGAAACTTGTCTGCGTGTCTCCGGCCAGGGACATGGAAGCAGGCACCATGCGCCTCGACTCGATCCGGGCAAAGAGCATTCGCGTGGATGTGATCAGAGGCAAGGGTAAGGACCTTATTCTGAAGGAAGCCTTGGCAACCGGCGAAGTCGTCATAGAGGCAAGGCGTGCCGATCGACAGACAGACCCGAGCGGCCGGCCCGTCACTGTGATCAGCGACGTCCACGCCACCGCAGCCTCGGCAAAGCTGCAAGACCAGAATACCGTTTTGCTGACGGGCAGCGTCGTTTTGACGGTCACTGAGCGCGGGAAGACCGAACCCGTTTGGGCCGTTCAGGGGCAGAGCGTGACATACCTCCTGAAGGAAAACCGGATCGAGATCAAAGGGCAAGATGGGAAACCTGCAGAGCTTACCGCCACATCCGGGGAGGAAGAGAAGAAATAGCAGCGGCTTCCGGAATATCTGTTGAGAGCCTCACTAAGGTATACGGCAGAAGAACCGTCGTTAACCGGGTCTCGCTGGAGATCAAGCAGGGCGAGATCGTCGGCCTGCTGGGGCCGAACGGCGCCGGCAAGACGACGACATTCTACATGATCGTGGGCCTTGTGCGCCCGAATTCGGGTAGGGTCTTCCTGGACGGCCAGGACATAACCGACATGCCGATGTACATGCGGGCCAGGCACGGCGTCGGCTACCTCGCCCAGGAGCCCTCGGTCTTCCGCAAGCTAACCGTATCCGAAAACATCCTCCTGGTGCTGGAGGCGGCCCACGTTCCCGTCAAGGAGCGCAAAGCCAGGCTCGCCCAGCTTCTCGATGAGCTGAAGCTGGGCGGTGTGAAGGATCAGAAGGGCTGCGTTCTCTCCGGAGGCGAACGCCGGCGGACTGAGATCGCGCGGGCGCTTGCCGTTTCCCCAAAGTTCATGCTCCTTGACGAGCCCTTCACCGGGGTTGATCCCATCGCTATCGGCGACATACAGGATATCATCGCCGACCTGCACAAGAAGGGCATCGGCATGATTATCACCGACCACAACGTCCGAGAAACCCTTGCTATCACGGATCGCGCCTATATCCTGTCCGAAGGCCAGGTGAAGACATTCGGCCTGTCCAGCGAGCTTCCCAACGATCCCATCGCCCGAAAATACTACCTGGGCGACAGGTATGAGGTGTGAGGCGTGATGAGTGAGGAGTGATGCGTGATTTGGATACTGACCACTGACGACTGACCACTGGCGACTGTGACGTGAACGCATGAGACTACTCGACCGCCATATACTTGCGGAATTGATCGGCCCATTCTTGTTCGGCGTAGCTGCCTTTACGAGCCTGATGTTTGCCGGCAAGGAGCTGTTCAAGCTCACCGAGCTGCTGACGGAGTGCAGAGTTCCGCTTGTCACAGCGGCGGAGCTCATGGCGCTTCATATACCGTCGCTTGTGGTCGTGACCCTCCCAATGGCGATGCTGCTCGCAGCGCTGCTTGCGTTCGGACGACTCTCGGGCGACAGCGAAGTGGTGGCGTTGTTCGCCTGCGGGGTCAGCCTGTACCGGGTTGTGCTGCCGGTTATCGCGTTGTCGGTCGTGGTAACGGCTCTGAGCTTCGTGCTCAACGAGATAGTCGTCCCGCAGACGAACAGCATGCACGAGCGCATATTCCAGGAATTGAAGGATGAGCCGCCGCCAACTGCCAAGCCCTTCTTGGTAGTGGATGCCGACAATGGGACAACGAACAGCGTAATCTACGTGCAGGAAGGATTCGATCCATCAACGCAGACGATGCGCGACGTCTGGGTTGTCCAGTACTGGAACAACAAACCGGCCATGTTCGTATATGGCAGAGAAGCCACGTGGAAAGCCGGAACTGAGTGGTCATTCAGGGACGGCTACGAGAAGATCATCGGCGAGAAAGGGATCGGTAACGGCCAGACCGTCACCGTGTCGTTCCGGGAATCGAGGACGGTCAAGATCGGCAAGACGCCCGACCAGCTCGCCCTCTACCAAAAGAAGCACGACGAGTTGAGTTTCTCCCAGCTCAGGGAGTACATTCGCATGCTCCAGAGCCAGGGAGCGGAGGTGAACGAGTACAGGGTGCGGCTGTATGAGAAGATATCCCTGCCGCTCGCCAGCCTGGTATTCGCATTGATCGGCACTCCATTAGGTTTGAGGCCGCATCGAAGCAGCTCGGCGATGGGGCTCGGTCTGGCCATCGTGATTATATTCGCGTATTGGGTGTTCATGCACTACATGACCATACTGGGGAACACCGGGGCGATGTCTCCTGCGGCGGCAAGCTTCATTCCGACGCTCGCAGGTGCGTGTGTCGGCATCGCGCTCATTGCCCGCGCAGCAAAGTGAACAAAAAGGAGGACCGGCAGGCAGTCCGCTGTCTGCAGTCTCACGAATATGACTTGGCCTAACGTCATAGCATTGGCCGTATTCGTATGCGTGTGCGGCTTCATAGCTTACTGGGGCGATATCCTCGGCAGGCGGATGGGCAAGCGAAGGCTCACCATCTTCGGCCTGCGCCCGCGTTACACCGCCATCCTGACCACCACCATCACCGGCATGCTGATTGCTCTGCTTACCATTACCGTCATGGCCACGGTAAGCGGGGAAGTCAAGGAGATCGTGCTTCGAGGCCACCAGATCCTCCGGGAGTATCAAGCTGCTCAGGCGGCGTATTCCGCGGTCACCAAGGAGCTGAGAAAGCAGAGGGAGATCGCGGAAAAGGCGCGGAAGGAAGCCGAGGAAGCGGTGCGGCAGAGGGATTCGCTGGCGGAGGAGATTGCAAGGCTGAGCAAGAGCCTGAAAAAGCTCGACTCGGACCTCCAGCGGAACGGGGCTACACTTCGCCGCACGGAGAAGCAGCTTGCGAGCTCCAAACACGATATCGAGAAACGCAGCCTGGAAATCGCCAAACTGGAGAAACAGCGCGCTGATCTGAAGCACGATGTGGTCGTGCTCCTCAAAGACATGGGCGAGGCGGCGACGAAATGGCAGCAGTACATAGGCCTTCGCGAGCGGAATATCATCTTCCGGTCGAACGAGGAGATCGCGCGCAGGGTCATACGCTGCGCACAATCGAAGCTCGAGATCAGGGGAGAGGTGCTCGCCCTGCTGGACGATGCCGACCAGCGTGCACGAGCGGAGGGAGCGAAACCCGGCGACAACGACAAGGCGATCAAGATCCGGCCGAAGTGGTGGCCGGGAACGGGTGAATCCGGCACAGGCCGGTTCCTGAAGGATTCGGAGAGCATAGATGCTCTGGTGGATCAGATCGCCGGGGGCTCCGGAAGCATCGTAGCGCGCGTCGTGTCGGTGGGCAACTCCGTTGAAGGCGAGCAGGCGATGATCGAGTTCGTTCCGAACTACAACCGGTTAGTGTACTCAGCCGGGCAGGAGGTCGCCCAGACGGTCATTGACGGCGGCGCTTCCCAGGGCCAGATACTGGGGCAAGTGATAACCTTCCTGCGAGCCGAGGTGCGTCCCGCGGCCATAGGAATGGGAGTCATCCCGCATAGTGATGAGGAGCAGCAGGCCACCGTGGGTCAGCTTTCCCCCGATCAGCTCCTCGCAATCGTTGATCGCGTGAAAGCAGCCGGCAGACGGGTGCGGCTAACGGCCCTCGCGAAGGTGGATACCTGGTCTGCCGGGCCGCTCGACCTGGATTTCCGCATCGAGGCGACCGAATGACCACCGTTCTGGCAGTTGACCCCGGCCGGGAGAAATGCGGCCTGGCCTTGGTGACAGAGAATGGCGTGCTCCACAAGGAGGTCGTTCCGCGGGAGGACGTTCCGCTGATCGTCGCCCATCTTGCGGCGGAGCACTCAGTGGACAAGATTATTGTTGGCAGCGGAACAGGCGGAAGCGCACTGGCCGAGGAACTCCGCGCATCCGCCCTCTCCGTCGAACTCGTTGATGAAACCCTCTCCTCCCGTAGAGGGAAGGAAAGATTCTTCGAAGACAATCCGCCTAGAGGAATCCGGCGCCTCGTCCCCCGCGGCCTCCTGACTCCCGACCGCCCATACGACGACTACGTTGCCCTCATCCTCGCAGAAGACTACTTCAACAGATTCTGATCCCCAGCGTGTTGTTCATGCATAAGCCGGCGGGCAGCGAAGACCCTTCGGGAGTTTACTCCTTGCGGCTCGTGGGTAATCCTTTCCGAGGCGCCCTGCCGATAATGACGTTCGGGGCGGAAATTCTGCTCTGCGCTCAGAAAAACTTGGTTGTAACCCGATGGGCGCGCCGGTCGTATAACTCTTCGACAGGACTTAGCGCCGGGCATTCCCCCTGGAGAAAGATCGTGCGCTAGAAGGGTCTGGAAGGGGTTGTATAAGAATTTGGCAAGAAATTTGTCACTAGCCCCTTGACAAGACCTGGTAATTTTGCTAGTATGGCTTTCAAGCAGGCTATCACACTGCGCGGCACAAGGTTGAAAGGAGGTGAAACGATCCTTGAGTGGCCTGTTAATGGCCCGCGCGGTGATAGGATAGGCAAGAGGATGCAGAGCGAAGTTCAGCGCGTTCGGCGAGGTTAGAGGCAACATGGATACTCCAGCCGTTGCCGGATCGCGCAGAACCAGCACATCCTCTAGCCCGAGTAACGCAACATAACATTCAAGGAGGATGTAAATGAAGAAGGCAGCGTTCTTTGTGATCACTGCAGTTCTGCTTGCGATCAGCTTGCCTGTGCTCGCTCAGGAATTCCCTGACGTTCCGCCCGATCACTGGGCGTACGATGCGGTGCAGGACCTAGTGGACAAGGGGATCATCCAGGGCTATCCCGATGGTCTCTTCGGTGGCAAGCGCGCTATGACTCGCTACGAGTTCGCTGAGGCTGTGTCCAAGGCGATCCCGGCGATCATTGAACTGGCACAAGCTGGCGGACCCGGAGTTGTTGGACCTCAGGGACCTCCTGGGCCTCCCGGAGCACCGGGAGCGGGAGCAGAGGAAATCCAGGCTATGCGCAAGCTGGTGGACGAGTTCCGCGATGAGTTGTCGGCTCTAGGCGTTGATGTCGAGGCTCTCCGCAGAGATGTGGCCGCTCTGAACGACCGCGTCACTGCTCTGGAGGAGGAAGTAGCCCGCGTCCGCTTCACCGGCGAGGTCAACCTGATCGGCCGCGGCGAGGTGAGGAACACTGCGCACAGCGTAGGAGACAGAGACAGCCGACTGCTCTCAGTCGGTGCAGCTCCCGGCGAGGAGAACAACCCTCTGGCCAACTCGTCCTTCTTCACCGACCTTCAGTTGGGCATGAAGGCGAAAGTCGGTGAGGACGCATCCGTAAACGCGTTGGTCGCAGCGGGCAACTACCTGAAGTGGGCGCTGGTTGACGATAAGCTACCGGACTTGGTCCTGTGGAATCTCTACATGGATGGGGACGCGAAGTTCGGTCCGCTTGGCGCGGCCCATGTCCGCGTGGGACGCTTCCCGTTCCAGTTGACGCCGTTGACGCTCAAGTTCGTTGACCCTGACAGCTACACCAGCGTGACGAAGCTGGACAGCGGCGACTACGTGCTCGACGGCGGTAGCGCATCGTTCAGCCTGGGTAAGGCAGCCCTCACCGCGTTCGCGGCGAAGGCTCATCCGATTGCCGACCTGATCACTCCGGCCCTGCTTCTTGGCAGCGACGACGACGGCGTACCCCTGTCCCAGCTCGCAGGCGCGAGATTGGTCATCGGCACAGGGTCCGTCGGCAACCTCGGCCTGACTTACCTCCAGGCCGGCGTGGGCGGCGGCCGCAGCGAAATCATAGGCGCCGACATCACCACGAATATCGGCAGCCTCGGTGTTGCGGCTGAGTACGCTGAGTCTAGGGCGAACCTCCCGCTGCAAATCAGTAAGGGCATCGGGGGTGAAGATGATGCCGCCTGGAACGGCAAGCTGAGCTATCAGATGGGCAAGCTGGGTCTAGGCGCCGGGTACAGCCACGTAGAGAGCTACTACCATGCTCCCGGCTACTGGAACAGGCTGGGCAGCATCGTGAACCCGGTCAACCTCAAGGGTGCAACTGCCAACCTGACGTATGCACTGACGCCCAGGATCAGCTTCTCGGCAGAGGGTCAGTTCCTCAGCCCGATTGACGACCAGCTGGACGTCGCTGGGCGCACGTCGACTAGTCGAGGCCGCGTTCTCGCCGGCACTGACATCGACAAGATCAACTACTGGAGAGCCGGCATCAGTTACGGTCTGACGTCGGCCAACACGGTTGATCTCGGCTGGGAAGAGACCAATATCGAGCCGAATGCTAGTGACAGCTCGAAGGAGAGGTTCATCTCACTCGGCGTAGGCCACTCCTTCAACCCGAACGCCAGCCTGAAGCTGCTCTACCAGATCGTGGAGTACGAGCAGGGCGACGACAGCCTCCGTGGCGGCGTTGCGACTGCTCAGTTCCAGCTCAAGTACTAGGCTGGGTCTGACTGACTGATCAAACCCCCGGGCGCGCTGAATGCAGCCCGGGGGTTTTTTTCACACCTGCTTGTTGGCGCGTTCGAACTTCTGCGAAACCCTTCGCAGAAGGCAGCGTATATACCTTATGGTTAGGCAAGTTCGACAGCTCCATACCCGATCGGCATGCGGGCGAGCTGTCAATAGGAGGCGACGGAGATGCAGAAGAAGTCTAGACTGTTGATTCTAGTTATGGTCGTGGTGATCGCGGCGGGTGGATTGACGGCGGCGATGTCATCCGCTCGTGCAGACCTTGGAGACATCCTTAAGGGCGCCGGCATAGTGCTGCTTGTTGACAGATTCTCCGACGAGCTGAACAAGTTCATAAATGAATTGACGCTGAACAAGGGCGTCGGAGTGGCGGACAGGACCAAGGTTGTGCCGATCATCAGCATCGGCCAGGGCGGATATGTCGGGGCGGCGCAGGTCAGCGGCCCCGCTCATCTAGTGGAAAAGGTGAAGGCGGTCGCCCAGCTCGAGGCCAGGATGTCCGGCAAGACCTTCCGCATAAAGGCGCTGGTTCCTGTGGAGTCGAGAGAAATCACGAAGGATATCAAGCGCGTGGGCGGCGTGGGTGTCAGCGCGATCATTGACGTGAAGCTGTAGGCTGCGTGTTGCGCTCAATCGGGCGGCCCGCTGCGGCGGGCCGCCTCGTGACAAGCTGTGCCTCTCGATGAGAAGCCCTACTTGGCTTTCCCGGACAGGAGGAACATCTTGAACTCCATCTCCGTGTCCATGTCTACCTCGCTCGGCTGGCCTTCGAAGAAGCCAGGCATCTCCATTTCTTATCTGGGCGGTCGTCGTTCCCTCAGTGCGGATGATTTGGCCCTTTTCGCAGGAGAAGTAGACCGTCGCATCGCCTGAGGTCGTGCCTGTTATAGCCATGTTCCCGCCTGTGGAAGACGTTTCGTCGCTTGACGCGGGAATGGGTATCTCGGAGCTCACATCTCCACCGATGTTCAGCTTGAAGGTAGCCACTTTGTACTTGCCGAGCTTCGTGTCGGTACTCAGAAGTTCGCCGGATACCTGCAGGCTCCAGCCGCCGGTTGGGAAGGGCACATCTTGGGACCAAGTGTCGCCGACCTTTACCTCGCCTTCGGGGAGTCCGCCCAACTGGCCGAGGGCGGAGAGGTCCATGCCGCCGAACATGGTTGGCATCTTGTCATCCAAGCCCTTAATGCTCTTGACCGTGCCGTTCTTGGAGATGACCATCGTCACAACGGGCATCTTATCCACGGGCAACTCTTGAGTCTTGTCACCCATCGTCATCTTCATGGATTCGACGGCTGAGGTGACTTCCGCGTCGCCGTTAGGAAGGACTTTCTTGGTCCGCTGCCGCGTGACCGCTACCGTCTGCGCGGACATAGCGGGAACCTCGGCTTCCTCGCCGCCTATACCACTCATCTGCATGGTCATGTTCATGATCATCTTGTAACGCAGGAGTTCGCCCTGCTTAAACTTGTACTCCAGCTTAACCGTGTCCTGGCCGAATGCCTGCCCGGCAAGCATGCCAAGCACCGCACACAAAACCGCAATCCGAGCCGTCCGTGCCAACATGTCTACTCCCCCCAAATAAAAATCGCGATTAGATTATTCGCGACACTGTTGCACAAGTCCTACTGTTTCATTGGGATACTCTGGTGACAGGAAAGGTTGGAATGTGCCGCTGGAGCGGGTGGTTTGAGTGTGCCTGCCCCGACGCCCCCGCCAACTCACGTATACAAAGGGGGAACCGGTAGTATCGGCGGGTACCGGTTCCCCCTTCTCTCGGCAATTGATTGGGCTCCTAGTAATGCCAGTCTACGTCGGTGACTTCCCTCGCATGTCGCTCTATGAACTCGCGCCGCGGCTCCACCTTGTCACCCATCAGGGTGGTGAATATCTCGTCGGCCAGGATCGCGTCTTCCATCGTTACCTGTGCGAGAGTGCGTCTGGCAGGATCCATGGTTGTCTCGTGGAGCTGGTCGGCGTTCATCTCGCCCAAGCCTTTGAATCTCTGGATTTTGACATCCTTCTTGCCGCGAATGCTCTTCAGTACATCTTGAAGGTCCTGATCGCTGCGGGCGTAGAACTGCTGATCCTTGCCGGCGCTGACGCGGTAGAGGGGCGGCTGCGCGATATAGACATGCCCCGTTTCGATGAGCGGCCGCATATACCTGAAGAAGAAAGTGAGCAGGAGGGTCCTGATGTGGTCGCCGTCAACGTCGGCATCGGTCATGATTATCACGCGATAGTAGCGCAGCTTGTTGATGTCGAAATTGTATCCGTCATCCCTGCCGTTCTTGACGTTTCCTTCTTCATCCGCCGCCGCATCGCCGTTAAGGAGGCTGGGCTCCTCGTCGTAATCGGCGGAGGTGCCTCTTGCGATCCCGGTGCCAAGGGCGGTAATGAGCGCGCGAATCTCCTCGTTTTCCAGCGCCTTGTCGAAGCGGGCTTTCTCCACGTTTAGGATCTTGCCTCGAAGCGGAAGCACGGCCTGGTAGCGCCGATCCCGTCCCTGCTTCGCCGAACCACCGGCAGAGTCACCCTCGACGAGGTAAATCTCGGACTTCGATGGATCGCGTTCGGAGCAGTCCGCGAGCTTCCCGGGCAGCGAGGAGTTCTCCAAGGAGCTCTGCCTCTTCACTAGTTCGGCGGCCTTGCGCGCTGCTTCGCGTGCCCTGGATGCCGTCAGAGCCTTCTCCACGATCTTCCTGCCGACAGCCGGGTTCTCCTCCAGGAACTCCGAGAGCCCCTCGCCGACGATCGAGTTCACGATGCCCTCGACTTCGCTGTTCCCCAGCTTGGTCTTGGTCTGGCCCTCGAACTGCGGATTGAGCAGTTTGACAGAGATCACGGCGGCGAGCCCTTCGCGGGCATCGTCACCTGTGAGATTGCTGTCCTTTTCCTTGAGTGCTCCGATCTTCCGCGCGTAGTTATTGATGACCCTGGTCAGCGCGGTCTTGAAGCCGGAGAGATGGACACCGCCCTCAGTGGTGTTTATGTTGTTGGCGAAGGTCAGGATATTCTCCAGATAGCCGTTGTTGTGCTGCAGCGCGATTTCCACATCAATATCCTCGCGCTGGCGGGCGAAATAGATGACCTTGTGAATCGAGTCCTTGTTCCGGTTCAGGTGCTCGACGAAGGCTGCGATGCCCGTCTCGTATTGGAAAACTTCGGTTTCGCCGGTTTCCTCTACGGTGAAGATGATCTTGACCTTCTTATTCAGGTAGGCGAGCTCGCGAAGCCTCTGGCTCAGTATCTCCGTGTGGTACTCTATCTCGCCGAATATCTCATGATCCGCGAGCCACCGAGTGTAGTTTCCCATCAGCTTGGTCTTGCCGGTCTTTTTCAGTGGGCTGGCAGGCACGCCGCGCTGGTAATCCTGGCGCCAAACCCCGCCATCCTGGAAGACCTCTACATAGCACCACTCGGAGAGCGCGTTCACCGCCGACACGCCGATGCCGTGCAGCCCTCCTGAGACCTTGTATGCCTTTCCGTCGAACTTGCCGCCGGCGTGAAGTATGGTCATTGCGACTTCGACTCCGGATAGGCCCGTCTCCGTGTGCGTACCGACAGGTATGCCGTGTCCGTTGTCGCGCACGGACATGCTATTGTCCTTGTGCAGGACTACGTCTATTTGATCGGCACGGCCGGCCAATACCTCGTCAATGGAGTTGTCCACGACCTCGATGAAGAGGTGGTGTAGGCCGCGGATGCCCGTGCTCCCGATGTACATCGCCGGGTGCATTCGCACGGCTTCCAGGCCCTTCAGAACCGTGAGCTGGTCTGCGTCGTACTGGACTGAACCGTTCTCACCGATTGTATCGCTCTGCTCGATGGCCATTTCTCGGACTCTTCTCCTTCGTTGTGAAACGCAACGGCTTGAGTGGCCGCATATAGGCGGCCGCGCCCTGTACATGGGGAAGATTCCCAGCAGATTGCGCCTGCCAATAACTGCTGGCAACCACGAAGATTCTATCATGAAGTGAAGCTCGAAGTCAAGAAATGCGGCCTTTCAACCGGCAGTAGCAGCCCAGAGGCGGTTGGTGGTAGAATTGATCGGCTGTGCCACTTGGGGAGGAGACCACTTTGAGCGCCAGAGAGATATCCAAGCCGCGGGCCGTCGGACATCGCCCGCCGCCGAAGGTTGACACAGGAGGGCGAGAGCGCCTGATCGCGCTCGCCCCGGGATGCGTTCGCCCGACCGGCTGGGTCAGAGCCGTCGCGGAGATCGAGGCCGACGGCTGGATGGAGATGATCGTCCGCGAGGACGAGCAGAATCTCCGCAAATCGTTCTACGATGGGTCTCCGACGCCGCACGGAGGAGAATGGGCCGGTTACTGGAACGACTCGTTCATCGGCCTGGCGCTTCTTCTTGGTGACGAGGATCGCCTGCGCCGCATGCGGGATCACGTCGAGGCCGCACTATCCGCCGCGGAGAAGAAGCAGAAGTTCCTCTCCGAGCACTACAGCGGCTGGGGTTCGCATCTCCAGATCAGGGCGCTGATTACCTACTACGAGGCGACCGGCGACGAGAGCGCGCTGAACCTGTGCCATCGTGTGGCGCTGGAGCTGCTGGATGATCTCAATTCCCCCGACGGCCACAGGTTCGACGGCGATCATCCGGTGAATACGGCCTCATCCTGCGCCCAGCTCTACGGCTGCACCGGCGACGAGCGCATGCTTCCGATGGCCCAGAGGATCATGGCCCGATTCGACGCAGGCGGGCTTCCGAACCTGCATCGGCTCCTGAACGACGACCGCCTGGCGGGGCACTGCGTCAACTACTGCGAGGATATCCGGCACCCGGCGGATGTCTATCTGTTTTCGGGCAATCCAGGTCACCTCAGGGCAAGCCGAAGGGGAGTCGAGCTTACCCTGCGCGATCACATGCAGGTGCACGGCGTTCCCACCGGCAACGAGCCTGTCAACGGCAAAGGGCCGATGAAGGAGACGGAGCACTGCGACACGGTGGAATGGTCGCTCGTCGGTCACGCACTGCTCGCGGCAACGGGCGAGGTGCAGTACGCGGACCTGGCGGAGAAGGCGCTCTTGAACGCGTGGGCCGGCTCGCGCAAGTGGGATGCCAGGAGTATATGCTACAACCACGCGCCGAACCAGATCACGGCCTCGTCTTGGGAGGGCGTCTGGGTTCCGCGCATGAACTACTCTCCGTATCACCTGCCACAGTGCTGCAACCTGAACAGCCATCGCGCACTGCACCCTTACGCATTCCGCATGTGGATGCTCCCGCTCGATGGTGGACTTGCCGCAGTCTACTACGGCGATTGCCGGCTCAAGGTCGAAGTGCCCGGCGCGGGCGTTGTCGAGCTGATCGAGAAGACGGATTATCCGTTCGGCGAGGACGTGAGCATTACAATCAATCCCGAGGCCCCGGCGAGGTTCCCGGTGAGCCTGCGCATCCCCGGCTGGTGTGCCCAGGCGCAGGTGTCCATCAATGGGGAGTGGCTTGCCGAGAAGCCCAAGGCCGCAAGCTTCTTCGTTCTCGATCGGGTATGGAAACTCGGTGACAGGATTGACCTGCGGCTCCCCATGCCGATAGCCCTCGAATGGTGCGAGGCATTCGTGGAGCCGGCGTTCCACGACGTAAATCACCCGGACTTCAACCCGGAGCATACGATTCAGGTCGGGCTTCGGCCGATTGAGAATCCCGTTCCGGGTCGGCATCTGGTGGCGGTGAGCAGAGGCCCATTGGTGTACGCGCTCTATATAAAGCCGAAGTTCATCGTCGAGCCGCACGAAGGTACGGTCGAGGGCTATCCTGTGGAGAACGTTGTCCCGGCGGAGGACAGCCCGCCATGGAACGTGGCCTTGGCGCTGGATGCAGAGCGCCCGGAGGAATCGTTCGAATTCGTGCGCCTCGAAGTGCCGAAGGGATCCGCGCCGTTTCAGTATCCGCCGGTCGGCCTGAAGTGCAAGGTGCGCCTGATCCCGGACTGGAAGGCAGGCGGAACTCCCGACAAGCCGCTCACTACGCTGCCCGACTTTCCTTACAAAGCGTCAAGTGAGCAGATTGATGCGCTACTCGTGCCCTTCGGTTGCACGAGCATCCGCCTTACGTGGCTCCCGTTTGTGACGTATGACCATGGCAGCCGCCGCGTATGACAAGAAGGAGGTATTTCATGAGAATCCGCGCGTTAGCAATCCCGGTTGTCCATTTGATCGTGTCCCTTGTTCTGGGGACCTTTATGCCTTGCTCTGCTGATCCCAGTGCGGATCGGTATGTGAGCTCAGTGCGCGAATTCGCAGACAACGTATTGGAGCATGGCAGAGACAAGTACGGCCCGAAGCAGACGCCGTTCTTCGTGGACGGGCTCAACGTTGACACGCTCGAACCCGGCATATGGAAGAAGGACGGCGAGGAGTGGATACTCTCGAACCTGGCAAGCCAGCAGAACCTATTCCGCACGCTGGACGCACTCACGAATCTGACCGGCGAACGCAAGTATAAGGGATCGGCGGTTCGGGCGGTCCGCTACGCGTTCGACACTCTACGCAGCCCGAACGGCCTGCTCTATTGGGGCGGCCACTACGCCTACGATGCGGCCGGCGACAGACTCGTCCGAGAGCAAGACAGACACGAACTCAAGCGTCACTATCCTTACTACGAGCTTATGTGGGAGGTTCAGCCCGAGATCACGAAGCGATACATGGAGGCATTCTGGCGCGCGCACGTCTTGGACTGGTCGAACCTGGACATGAATCGTCACGGGGAATATGACGCAGACACCGCCATCCCGTGGCCGGAGAGATACGTCGGCGGGAAAGTGTTCTTCGTCAGCCAGCACGGCCGCAGCTTTATCAACACAGGAAGTGACCTGTTCTACGCAGGGGCAATGCTGCATAAGCTCACCGGAGAGAGATTGCCGCTGGTATGGGCCGAGCGTCTCGCCCACCGCTATGTGGACACAAGGGATCCGAAGACAGGCCTGGGTGGCTACCTGTACAGCCACAGGGAGCACGACCAAGTGGAAGGTCAGTTCGGTGGCATTGAGAGACTGAAGGGTCATCTCCTGCTGGACGGTACGCTTCTCCCCACAGGCAGGGCCAGGACGCGCTTCGGCGTCGCCGGAATCATCCAGTTGAAGCTTGGTGAGATGCTGGGCAATGAGGGCTCAAGGTTCCGGCAATGGGCGCTTGAGGATCTTCGGGCTTACGGCAGGAACGCATACGACCCGGCGGACAACACCTTCACCGCTATGCTCACCGACGGCACAAGGCTCAGCCGGGCAGACATGGTAAGAGGCGGCTACTATGGCGACGCTGGCTCAGGTGCGCTCGATCCACGCCAGGCCGATGGGTTGTTCTTCTGGGCCTACTCACTGGCGTCGAGACTGACGGGTGATCCGTATGCGTGGGAGATGGCTCGCAGCATCAGCCGAGGCGAGGCCCTGGGCGATATAGGCGGGACTCCGAAAGGTGATCCTAAGCTCAACATAGACACAGATCGGTCCGACCCCCAGGACCTCCTCGGATGCCTCGAGCTCTACCGGCAAACCGGCAATGCGGATTTCCTGGATCTGGCAAAGCGGATCGGCGATAACATCTTGAAATACCGGTTCCACAACGGGTTTTTCGTGCGAGACGAGCGGCACCTCTACGCGAGATTCGACAGCATCGAGCCGCTTGCGCTCCTGACTCTCGCCGCCCTCATCCGCCGAGAGCCGGACGCAGTCCCGGACGTGTGGCCCGGTGAGTCATATTTCCAATGCCCGTTCGACGGGATAGGAAGGACTACCGACCTCTCGGTGATATACTCCCGTCTCAGGGAATAGGGTACTACCGGCTCGATACTGACATCATGGCAGACCGGCAAAGCGACTCGGGTCGGAAGGCTCGACTTCATTCGATCCTCCCGACCGCAGCAACGTAGGTGGTGAACTCGTCTTTGCCATCCACGCCCAGGATCGAATCCATCTCATCCTGGCAATAGGCGCCGATGGCACATGTGCCGGCTCCAATGGACTCACTGGCGAGATACAGGTTCTGGCAAAGATGGCCGACATCAATGGCGATGACCTTGTGGGCCACGATTGTATACCGCCATTCCATCCGATAGGGGATAGTAGTCCAGACAAAGACGACCGCCGCCGTCTCCACGAATGATTGTCCGGAACACGCATGGGCAACCTTGCCTGGCAGGTCCGGATCTGCATACATGAAGAGCAGTTTGTGCTCCAGCGGTACATACCGGTAGAGCGCCGCCGGGACACCGTCAACGCGGTTTATGTATAGATAGGTCTCGAACGAATGAAGCGAGCCGCCGGATGGCACAGTCCGGAGTGTGGCAATGCCGTCCGGCAGCTCACGGACCTTGGATACCCCTTGCGTGGCCCAGAGTAGAAAGGAGAGTTCTTCCACGGTTGGACAGTCTTCCGTGTACCGCCTCCGGCTCCTCCGGCGGCCGATCACATCTCGCACTGTCATATTTCCACAAGTCAGGTCCTCCGGGGCGACCAGATCAACTACCTTCGCGTCTTTGGGATAGGGCTTCCGGGGCAAAGCGCGTGCCAGACCTTTTCTTTCGTCCGTCTCATGGCTCTCCTGAAACCACTCTTTTCAGCCATCCGCTCGCAGAAACCGGCGGTACTCTTCCGGGTATCTCATATCCCTGCCACCTCTGATTCGCTCGTTGTCTCAGTCTACACGCAACACAGTCGGAAGTCGGCGAATCCTGCGTCGGTCCCGAATTCGATGGGCCTACCCGCGACAGCTCTGATTCACCTCAATTCCGCCGTGTGGGAGAGCATCAGGCGGCGAGGTTGATGCCCTGCTCGTGCCCTTCGGCTGCACGAGAGTACGCCTCACCTGGCTGCCGTTTGTGATGGGTGCGTGAATCCCGGCTTTATCGTACCGCGCCTTGCCTTCCTCGATTCCAAGCACTATAATAGCCGAGGCCGCTGCCCGACGTACAATGGGCGGAAATCCCAGGCCCGGAGAGGACGAGTTCGCTGCATTCCACACGGGTTGATCTCGAGCGCATCAAGACGGGGCGGATCATGTCCATAATGGTTCTGGGTTTCGCCACCGGCATGCTCAGCGGCCTCCTGGGCATCGGCGGCGGATCCGTGCTGGTGCCTGTGCTGGTCTATCTGCTCGGACTGAGCCAGCACCGGGCGCACGGAACTTCCCTCGCCTATATGGCACCCGTGGCGCTGTTCACCGCCTTGTCGTACAGCGGACACGGCCATGTTGATTGGCTCGTCGCCATCGAGCTCGCGGTCGGCGGCGTAGTCGGGGCCGCCGTCGGAGCGCGGATATGCGTGCTGACGAGCGCAAGGCGGCTGAGGACATACTTCGGCCTGTTCCTGGCCGCCATCGGCTTGAGAATGATGTACGAGGCGCGGGCGGTATTCGCGTCCGCAGTGGCGGCCGGACCTGTGGTGGCCGGGCATGCGTTCCCCGCTGATCAACCGATCGGCGCGTTAGTCATTGTGGTGATAGGTGTAGTCACCGGCGCTGCGAGCGGTTTGCTGGGAGTCGGCGGTGGAATTGTCATGGTCCCGGCGCTCGTCCTGCTCTTCGGTTATACGCAGAAGCTGGCGCAGGGCATTTCGCTCGCGGTAATCATCCCCGTCTCGATCTCCGGCACGCTGATCCACAGCAAACACGGCAATGTCCGCTGGCATATCGCCGTCTGGTTGGCGCTGGGAGGCATCCCGGGCGGACTGGTCGGTGCGAGGATTGCGAACGTGGAGGTCGGCGATCCGGTGCTCAGGGGGATGTTCGGGCTTCTGATGCTGGTCATGGCCGGCCTGATGATCCGCCGCCGCAGAAGCGGCGTCTGCGATTGACACCTCTGAACGGGAGGGTTATACTTATCCGGCAAGCCGCTGTTTAAAGGAAAGCTGCGTTGAAGCCAAACCTATCGGGAAAGCACATAATCGGCGTGGACCTGGGCGGCACGAACGTCCGCGCCGCCGTTACAGACAAAGAGGGCCATATCATCGGCGAGGGCCGGCGGCCGTCCCAGGCGATGGAAGGCCCTGAGATCACGGTCTCTCAGATAGTGCAGGCCATCCGCGATGCGATGACCGATGCCGGAGTAGAGGCCAAGGACGTATGCGGCATCGGCATGGGGGTGCCCGGCCGCCACAAATCGCGGGAAGGCATCGTTCTCTGGTCCCCGAATTTCAAGGACTGGGCTGGTTTCCAGCTCCTAGCGCCGATTCACGAGCATCTCGGCATCCCCGCGTACATGGGCAACGACGTCAATGTCGCTGCACTGGGGGAATTCCGGTTCGGCGCCGCGAAAGATGTCAACAGTATGGTGATGCTGACGCTGGGAACCGGCATCGGCGGCGGAATCATTCTTGATGGAAAGCTGTGGCTGGGCGCGAACGAGGGCGGCGGCGAGATAGGACACCAGGTCATTAACCCGAATGGCATGCAGTGTGGCTGCGGCAACTTCGGCGATCTGGAGGGAGAGGCACGCCGCGATGCCATAGTCGAACGCGCTCTCCGGGAAGTCTACATGGGCAGAGAGACCGTGCTCGTCAATCAGGTCGAGCCCAAGTTCCAGGACATCACGCCTGCCATGATTGCCGAAGCAGCGGCGCAGGGCGACCAGGTTGCCGTCGAGGTCATGGAGGAGACCGGTTACTTCATAGGCATCGGCGTTGCGAACGCGATCAACTTCCTGAATCCAGAGATGGTGGTCATAGGCGGCGGGATATCGCAGGCCGGCGCCGTGCTCTGGGATCCAATAATGCGCACCGTTCGAGCGAACGCCCTGAAGGAGGCTCTCGAAGTCTGCCAGGTTGTGCCGGCCGCTCTCGGCGACGATGCCGGGATTATGGGCGGCGTGGTCCTTGTCCTGCAGGAGATGGAAGCATGCGGATGAGAAAGCAGACCGTCATGAAGGATGACGGCAGGCTCATCACCTATTACTGGTTCGATCGAAAAAAGGGGTCCAGGGGTCAAGGGATCCAGGAATCCAGGGCGACCCGGAACCGCTTCCCGACCGTAGCTTCCTGGAAACCTTGATCCCTTGAGTAGAAAGGAATCGCGTTGTCAGAGTTACGTTGGCATCCGCTGTTGGAGCAATGGGTGATCACTGCGACGCATCGCCAGGAGCGAACCTTCTTCCCGGCGGACGATTACTGCCCGCTGTGTCCCAGCAGGGAGAATGGATTCCCGACGGAGGTTCCGGCCCCGGACTACGAGCTCGTTACTTTTGAGAACAAGTTCCCGTCGCTCAGCCGGCAGCCGCCGGCGCCTGATGTGAAGGGAACGCAGTTGTACAAAGTTCGGCCCGCCGCAGGTGTGTGTGAAGTTGTGCTGTACTCGCCGGAACACGTGGGCACGCTGACCGACGAGAGCGAGGACGAGATCGAGCGGTTGATACATGTCTGGGCGGACCGGTATGTCGAACTGGGCAAGCTTGACTTCGTTGACTACGTTTTCATTTTTGAAAACAAGGGAAAAGAGATTGGTGTCACGCTGCCCCATCCTCATGGGCAAATATACGCCTACCCTTTCGTGCCGCCGGTCATCGAAAAGGAGCTCAGTTCCAGCCGCAAGTATAAGCGCAGGACCGGCAGGTGCCTACTGTGCGACATACTCGTGGAGGAATTGAAGGACGGGCGGCGCCTGGTGGCGCAGAATGAGCACTTCGCAGCCTTCGTCCCATTCCATGCCAGGTATCCATATGAAGTGCACATCGTGCCGAAGCAGCATCGCCGATGCTTGCCGGAGTTCCCGGATGCCGAAAAACGCGCACTGGCGGATGTCCTGAAGGTGGTGCTTCTGAAATACGATAACCTATGGCAGTTTTCGCTTCCGTACATGATGGTGCTGCACCAGAAGCCCACGGATGGAAAGGCGCACGGATACTATCATTTTCATATAGAGTTCTATCCGCCGTACAGAACCAAGGACAAGCTGAAATATCTGGCCGGATCGGAATCGGGAGCCGGCGTATTTATAAACGATACCCTCGCTGAGGAGAAAGCCAGAGAGCTTCGAGAAGCAGAACCGCGGACGTGATCTGGCCGGCCTCACTCGCGAGGCTTGGGAGGGCGAGCAGCAGTGAGCAAGGACAGAAAACGCATAAGACTCATCGAGCCCAAAGCGCCTGGATACCACGTCTATAGCCGCATCAAGCTGCCGCGTCTCGGTCTGCCGATCATGGGCGCTGTTCTGGAGCGCGACGGCTTCGATGTACGAGTGTACTGCCAGGACATCCAGGAGATAGACTGGAGCGATCTTTGTCAGGCGGACCTAGTCGGCATTTCGATCACTACATCAACCGCTCCCGGCGGCTACCAGGTGGCGGACCGCCTGCGCCAGCGCGGCATCCCCGTCGTGATAGGAGGGCCGCATGCCACATTCCTTCCGGAAGAGGCTCTCCAGCACGCTCCCTACTGCGCCCGGGGTGAAGGCGAGGAAACGATCGTCGAGCTGGCGCATTGTCTCTTCGCAGGAGCTGAGCCTCGGGATGTTTCCGGCCTCTCCTACGTTCACGACGATGAGGTCAAGCATAATCCGCCGCGGAAGGCAATACAAGACCTCGACTCTCTTCCGCTCCCCGACCTGAGCCTGATACACGGCTCCAGGCGAATCCGGATAACGCCCGTCCTGACCTCCAGAGGGTGTCCGTTCAACTGCACATTCTGCTCGGTCACGGAGATGTTCGGCAGGAAGTACCGCTTCAGGAGCACGGAGAGCGTGATCGAGGAACTGCGTCACAACCGGCGCAAGCAGATATTCTTCTACGATGATAATCTCACGGCCAACCGCGCCCGCGCCAAGGAGCTCTGCGAGGGCATTATACGATTGGGGCTGACGGCTGGCTGGACGGCGCAGGCTCGAGTTGATGTCGCTAAGGACGAGGAGCTGCTCAGGCTCATGCAGCGGAGCAAGTGCTTCATGCTCTACATAGGCTTGGAATCCATCAATCCGGCAACGCTGGAGGCCTTCAACAAGGGGCAGAAGCTGGAGGAGATAGAGGAGTGTATCCGCAGGCTGCACAAGTATAACATAATGGTTCATGGGATGTTCATCACCGGCGCAGATCAGGACAGCCCGCAGACCATTCAGCAGACAGTTGAATTCAGCCTCAGGAACGGAATTGATACGGTCCAGTTCTCGGTACTGACGCCCATCCCCGGCACCAGGCTGTACCGGCAGCTCGACGAGGAAGCCAGGATATTCACAAAGGACTGGTCGCTCTACGACGGACATCACGTGGTGTACGAGCCGAAGACAATGATGCCGTATACGCTCCAGAAGGAGACGTTCAAGGCCATGAAGCGATTCTACACCCTGTGGCAGTGTGTGAAACTCGCATTTCGCTTCAAACTCTTCTCAGCCTTCCTCCGGTACTATGGGAATCGGCAGATCAAGCACTGGGAGGCGGCTAACCGAGGCTTCGTCGAGTGGGTAAAATCGCTGGGCGAGCGCACGCGTGAGCTGGCTCGCCCTAAGAAGCCCGCTGCCGGACACACAAAATAGAAGAACGCAGCTATGGCAGACCTAGAGAACAGAATTTACTGCCTCACAGACAAGTTCGTCGAGATATACGGCGTCCCGCCTCAAGCCATGGTGAGGGCTCCCGGCAGGGTGAATCTGATCGGCGAGCACACCGACTACAACGACGGCTATGTTCTCCCCATAGCGATTGACCGGGACATACTCATCGGCGGTGCGCCGTCTGCCGAGCCGTCCGTGTGTCTGTATTCGGTCAACTTCGACAGAATCTCCATGTTTCCCCTCGATGACATCAGACGCGACCCCGTAAACGACTGGAGCAACTATCCTCGCGGAGTGGCCTATATGCTCCAGAAGAGGCGGAAGAAGCTCAGCGGCGCGAATCTGGTCATCCAAGGCGATATCCCGTTGGCTGCGGGTTTGAGCTCGTCGGCGGCGCTGGAGGTCGCCTCTGCGATGACCTTTCAGGCGCTGGACGGATTCGAGATGTCCGGCCCGGAAATGGCGCTTCTCTGCCAGGCCGCCGAGAACGAGTTCGTGGGCGTCAACTGCGGCATCATGGATCAATTCATATCCCGCCTGGGGAGGAAGAACCACGCCTTGTTCATAGACTGCCGCACGTTGGAGCACGAGGCCGTTCCTTTGCCGGCGGACGGCATCAAGGTCATCGTGGCCGACACGCTGAAGAAGCGGGGGCTGGTGGATTCCCAGTACAACGTTCGCCGCGCTCAGTGCGAGGAAGCCGTCTCGTTACTGAAGACGTACCTGCCCGGCATCAGGGCTCTGCGTGACGTGACGGCCTCGGATTTCCGGAGGTATGGCCGCGAGCTCCCGCCTACGGTCAGGCGCCGCGCGGAGCACGTCATCACGGAAAACGGCCGCGTCTTGGAGAGCATAGAAGCACTGCGGCAGGGAAACTTGGCGCTTTTCGGCCGCCTGATGAACCAGTCGCATGAATCCCTGCGGGACATGTACGAGGTGAGCTGTAGAGAGTTGAATGCGCTGGCTGAGGCGGCATGGCGGATACCCGGCGTCTACGGCTCGCGCATGACGGGAGCGGGCTTCGGCGGCTGCACGGTCAGCCTGGTCGCGGATGAAGCGGTTGAGGAGTTTCTGGAGCGCGTGCCGGCCGAGTACCGCGCCCGCATCGGTGTCACGCCGTCGGTTTATGTATGCATGCCTGAGAGCGGCGCAGAGGTCCTCATGAACGAGCCCCAGGAAGCGTAGCACGGGCCTCTCCTCCGCGAAAGGCTGGCCTGGCTCGGTTAGCGTCGCCTATCTCATCATTTCAAGCTGTCCCTTGCGCGAGTGCAACCTTTCTGCCACTAACCTCGTCTTACAGTCGTGACGGCTTGCGCCGGACAGAGGCAACTTATGGGAGGTGTGCAATATGTTGGTACGGATACTTCTCTTAGCACTCTGCGCCTGCGCGGTATCGGGCAACCGGGTACTGGCAGGTGAGCTTGACATTCACGCCATGGTCTGCGGCGGCCAGGTTCTGGAGCTGGCGGAGAACAGGTAGGTTACTTTCCGGACCGACGGCTGGGTATTCGGCGCCTGGATTTCGCCGAATGGCAGGTATGTAGCATACGTAACAGTGCGCGAGCCGGAAAAGTCCGAGATGGTGAGGCTGTGCGTGATCCCCTCGACGGGAGGGCGCTCGGCCATACTGCTGGATGGTTGGCAGTATGAGCAGATAGCCGCCGCGATGGAAGAGAGTCCTAAACCCGGCGACGAGGCATGGGTCTTAGCAGATTGGCAAGTGGCCTGGTCCCCCGATGGCAAGCTCTTGGCATCTCCGGTTATTCACATCAAGATCCCTCCGCCGAGCAGTGGCGCAGATCACAGGGGTGTGGAAGAGGACTTGGCGGTGGTCTACAAAGCCTCGGGCTCTAAGTGCGCCTCCTTTCCGCTTCCGAAAGACATCCGCTCCACAGGCGCCTTCTGCTGGAGCAGGGGTTCTCGGAAGTTTGCTGCAGCGTTTAACCCGGTTGACCCGCGCGGGGAGAGGCAAAGGCCCTATATACTGGTCTTCGATTTGCTCTTTGGCTCGGTGCAAACCCTTTTGCCGCAGGTAGGAGAGCCCGCTGGCGTGGAGGTAGACGGATGGGGCGTTAAGGACGAGTCCGTGCTGTATAGGGCATACCGCGAAGAGGGAACACAACTGAGGGCGATCAGCCTCGATGGACAGTCGGACCGCGTGGTCATTGAGGACTATCGCCCTCGTCGGAGATCGCCGGATAGATCTTTTCGGCTCGCTACCAAAGCGCCGGAAGGGACTATCGCCATCGAGAACTGTCTGACGGGTGAGGTAGTGAATATCGCCAAGGGATCCAGGCTGGGCTTCCTGTGCTGGGCGCCGAACAGCCGGATATTCCTCTACCGCCGGCAGGGGTCTATCCGCGATGAAACCGGCAAGAGGAGCAAGACCCTGAATACTCTCTGGCTGGCGACTCCCGAGACCCATAAGCTGAACCACATGTGTGTGGCGCTCGATTCGGACGAATCAGGCGAAGGTCTGCTGCCGACCTGGTCCACCGATTCCATGAAGATGGCCTATATATGGCGGGGTCGGGCATACGTGGCCGAGCTTGCGCGAAGAGCCCCGTCAGCCTCTGAGAAGGTGGCGGCAGGCATGCCACTGACGGAGGAAGAGTAAAAGGGAATCCTGTTAGCCAATGCCAAGCAGATCGGCAACGCAATGCACATGTATGCGATTGACTCGCGAGGCCAGTTCACACCGGAGGATAAGCTCATGGAGGCGCTCAAGCCTTACATCGGGGACCAGAACGTTTTCTTCCGGCCGGGCACTCAGCAGAATGCGTTCCAATACTTCCCTCAGACGAATATGGGCGACGTTTTGAGCCCGTCGGAAACAGAGATCGGCATAATTGACGTCGGCTATGCCTGGAAGATCGTGCTCTACGCGGACGGACACGTGAAGGAGGTCTGGAAGGGATGATAGGTCGGCACGCGCTGGCAGATGCGTGAGAACATGCCGTTGCTAGCGGCTCTACAGTCGCCACTGTGCCTGCCTGGGTGCGCGCGACACCGCCGAGCTACGATAGTGTCTGCGCGATTGCGGCAACCAGTCCCAGTTCTGCGGCTCTGCGGATTGCCTGGACACGATTGGAGACGTTCAGCTTCTCGTAGATTCTCGCCAGGTGGAAGTCTATAGTCCGCTTGCTGAGAAACAACGTCTGGGCGACCTCTTTGCTTGATTTGCCCTCGAGGACTAGGCTGAGGACCTCCACCTCTCGGTCAGTGAGCGCGACGTCGCTCTTCCCGGAGTTGATGACCGGCAGCGTCGTGGCCATAGAGAGCCCTCCTTTCCGCGTTCGCTCTCAAAGCGTCACGCGGACAGGCTGTTGCAGTGCCCTCTGCTCGTCTGGCGAAGCGCAACGCTTCTGCCATGAGCCATGCTCTTCGTGACTGGGCTGCTAGTTGCTCAGATGGGTTCGCTTACAAGCTTGTACCCAGTTCAGACAATCGGTAAACGTGAGTGGAGTCAGCTTTCCGAGGATGGCGTTTCCCACTAGGGGGCAATCCTCCGATGCGGTTCGGGGTTTGTACGCTCTCAGTATGTGCTCCCTCGAGGCCATTCTACCAGACACGGTTAGCGTTGTCAAGCGGAAGATTCGTTTCCTCACTTAGCTGCTGAAGACGATGAGCTGTCCGTCGCTCTTTTTCTCATGCGATATTTTGCGCGGCGGCGTCCATCTGGACTTACTCCGAGATTTCCGCTAAACTGTCTTGGGTTGGAATCTGATGCGCTCTCATGACTCCATAATTGAATTGCTGAGGGAGGCGCTCGCCGGTCCGGCGTTGGTGCAGTCGTTTTCCGGTGTCAGAACCTGCTTTGGAAGCGGCCCAGGTATTTCGGCAGGACACTCGGCCCTTGCGCAGACCTACGGATTTGCATACGCGCGGCAAGTGCTCTCCGGCCTGCCAAGAGGCGTGCTGCTCGTCGGGCGGGACCCAAGGCCGACCGGAGAGGCTGTGGCGTCTGACCTCACAAGAGGGTTCCTGGCCGGGGCGGAGTGCGTGAAATGCCGGGTTCGCATCTGCGATCTGGGCATAATCACTACACCAGTGCTGGAGACCGCCGTCCGTGCCCTGAAAGCGTCCGGCGGCGTGATGATTACCGCCAGCCACAATCCCCTGACCGATAACGGCTTCAAGTTTCTCACCGGGGTGCAGTTGGCCGCTTCGCCGGATCCAGATGAGGCTCCGCCTGGCGCGCTGCTCTCTGCATCGGCCATGAGCGCCGTCGTGCGGAGCGTTCGCTCCATATCCCAAGGCGACGCTGCCGAGTTTGCCGCGTGCTTCCGCAGGATAGACGACAAGGCCCTCAGGCGGGCGCTGGGAGCAGGGGAGGACCATCGGCACCGCGTGAAGGCCGAGCGTGCTTACCTGGACTTTCTCGGCGCAGAGTGGGGCGTTCAGCCCCATTGTCTGAAGCCGCTTGTCCTTGGCCCGGCCTTGCTGGACCCAAATGGAGGCTCTGCTTGCGGAATCGGCGCCAGAGTCCTCGAACATTTCGGCGTCCGGGCGATTGAGGTTAACGCCCAACTCGGGTGTCCGGAGCATCCTATTGATACAGACGGCGTGGACCCCGCGAGCGGCGGACATATGCTCCTAAGAGTCTCGCGGGCTGTTCTGAGTGCGGGCGCAAGATTCGGAATCGCCTTCGACTACGACGCCGACCGGGGCAACATCGTGCTTCCAGGCCTCGACGATTCTGCTATCATCCACCCTCAGACGGTTGCCACTATGAACGTCGCTCTAGCCCTCGCCCACTGGGAGATTTCCGCACCAGGGCCTGCTGAGAGTCTGGCGATCGTGATTTCGGACGCCACCTCCGGCTCGTGCGAGAAGGTTGCCGCGTTCTTTGGTGCGAATGTCTTCATGGTCGAGACCGGCGAGATCAACGTTGTTACCAAGATGAGCCAGCTTCGGAGGGAGAGATACGAGGTACCCGTCGGCGTGGAAGGCGCAAACGGCGGAACCGTCTTCGGGCAGGCCACGTGCCGTGATGGGCTGGAGACAGCTCTCTGCGCGGCGCTGGCAGACGAGCAGCGGGCGCTCGCAAGCCAGTGGATACGCGTGCTGCGCCGGAACCACAGACGGGTAGTCGGCGGTGATGTGCTTCGCCTCCCGGAACTCCTGTCGGGCATGCCGGTCCATTACAACCGGATGCTCCGCATCGAAGGAGCTGCGTTCCCGCATGGCGAGATCAAGGCCCGCATGGAAGAATATTTCGCGAAGACGATCTGGCCCGGCCTGTCCGGCAAGTTCCACGCATACCGATTTGCCAATTACGAAGGGACTGGCGAGGTAGCTCAGCGGACGGGCGATGAGTCGGGCGGATGGCGTGTCATTCTGGAGGACGGGCGTGAGCGGGCGTTCATCTTCGCGCGAGGTTCCCGCACAGAGGCTGGCGTCTGGCGCATCGTCGTTGACGATCCTGACGCATCTCGCGGCGAAGAGCTCGAGCGTGCCGGCATCGCCATGATCCAGGCGGCCACCTCCGGCCAGGCAGTCTTGGTGAGAAGATAAGCTGTCCCCCACGAGAACCTCCCCTGACGTCACAGCAGGGTGCTGCTGCCCTCTCTGCCTGCGGTCTACAGTCTATGGTCTACTGTCTTCGTCTATAATCGTCCGGGCCTCGCAGACTCGAAGTTTCGCACTTCGCAATCGCGGGCAAATACATTGTGCCGGATTTGAAACGGGAAGGAGTGTTAGGAGATGGAGGTACTGATCGGAATCACCTTGATCCTCGTCGTCATCGGCGCACTCAACTGGGGACTGGTGGGGTTCTTCAACTTCAATCTCGTCTCGGCCATCTTTGGTGACAAGAGCGCGCTATCGAGAATCGTCTACGCGCTCGTGGGAATCGCTGGCCTTTACACGATATTCCTGCTCGGCAGAGTGATACCGTGTGCTGCCGGATCACCTCCCGCATACTAAGTCATCTACGGTACTAGCCGCGGATCGGCCGAACCCTCCGGGAAGGGCGAAGACTTGCCGCGCTTTGCCGGCGGACGACTTCCCAGTCGCTTTTCGGCGATGCGGATTTGGTGCTTCGCCTGTACCGCAGCGGCCCTCGCAATCGTATCTGACCTCCTCCATCACCAGTCTCCTGAAGCAGATGTCCGTGCTGCCCTTGGAGAGCGATTCCGCTTGTGCCGAGATTAAGAAAATCCCAGACGTTGCGTAACTCGACGGTTTCGTAGTATAATTGACAGAACTCATGGCCGCTGAAGACACAATGCCAGAAGCATTCTGAGGCAAGGATGAAGAGTATCCACGATCTCCTCGAGGTAGCGATAGCCCGGGACGCATCCGACCTTCTGATTAAGGCCGGCAGCCTGCCGGCCATGCGCGTAGATGGGCAACTGCAGTCCGTAGGCGATGAGGTTCTGACACCAGAGGATACCGAGGAGCTGATCCACAGCATCTGCTACAGCTCGATCCGCGACCATCTGCTCCTGATGGGTGCCGGCGCGAGCAAGTTCTCCGGCGAAGAACTGGTGGACGATAAGACCAAGGCCCTGCAAGACATGGAGGAGATTGACCTCGTCTTTACCATTGATGGCTTGGCCCGGGTGCGCGCCAACCTGTTCCTTCAGCGTGGCACCGTCGGTGCAGCGCTGAGGATAATACCGCTCAGTCCGCTGACAATCGAAGAGCTGAACCTCCCGCCGGTACTCGGAGACTGGGCATCCTACCCCAACGGCCTGGTGATTATCACCGGCCCCACGGGAAGCGGCAAGTCCACCACTGTGTCGGCTATGGTGGAGCATATCAATGCCACCAGGCAGTGCCACGTGGTCACGATCGAGGACCCAATAGAACACGTCTTTCAGCACAAGCTGAGCATAGTCAACCAGAGGGAGGTCGGGAGCGACACGAAATCGTTTGCTCACGCACTGCACGCTGTGCTCCGCCAAACACCGGATGTAATAGTGATAGGTGAAATGCGAGATCCGGAGACCATGAGAGTCGCGATCACCGCAGGAGAAGTCGGTCACCTGGTGATCACCACGCTGCATACCACTTCAGCGGCCGCGACTATAGATCGGATGCTCAACAGCTTCCCGGCGGACGAACGGAGACAGGTAGCGACCGAATTGTCTGGAAGCCTGGTGGGGATTTCGTCGCAGAGGCTCGTGCGTCGTGCGAGCGGCCGGGGAAGACTGCCCTCCGTCGAGATAATGACTGGCTCTCCGACCATCAAGAAGCTGATAGAGGATATGAACACCGGAGAGCTGTACGCCGCCGTTCGCGAAGGCCAGCATTTCGGCATGAACACGATGAACCAGGCGCTGGAGAGGCTGTGCCACGCAAAGACGATCACGTCCGATGAAGCGCTCCTACACGCGGGTCTGAACGTGATGGAACTTCGGCAGATGCTGCGGCATGTGTAAGCGGTCTGCAAACCCCTGGCTTCACTCCTCACTCGTCACGCATAGCTAGTCTGATGCCGCCGAAATGCCAACTGCCAGCCGCTGGTCTAGCCGATGGATGTTCGCCGTTCCCCCTTAGCCCCGATTGTTGGACGCGGCTGCGTCGTGATATAATCCAGGAGATTTTGGACGACTCTGAGCATTGGCCGGATTGGAGCGTCGGGTGTGCAGGAACTGATCAGGGCCGATAATCTCTGCAAGCGGTATGGAAGCATAACGGCATTGGATGGGGTTTCCCTCGCGGCACACGCAGGCGAGTGCGTGGGGATATTCGGCGCGTCCGGCGCGGGAAAGAGCGCCGCGATGCGAGTCCTCGCCGGTATCGAGGCCGCGGATTCGGGGGCCGTGTCATCCGCGTGCAGACTCGCCGGGATTTCCTCCCAAGCCCCCTCATTCAACGGCGCGCTGACGCCTGCGGAAGCCCTGTGGCTTTATGCAGCCCTCTACGAGATTCCCCGCGGCAAGCGCCATGCAGCCGTCAGAGAAACCCTCGCGCTAGTCGGCCTCGATTCGCGCCGAAACCGCTGCATCCGGTCCCTTCCAGGCAGCGCCCATAAGCTGCTGGATGTGGCACGGGCGCTGCTGTCGCCATCCGACCTGCTGCTCCTCGACGAGCCGATGGCCGGCCTTGATTTCGGCGCACGCGCGCGATTGTGGGAGCACTTGCTGAGCATCCGAACGCGCGGCGTGAAGGCTGTCGTCCTGGCGACGTCGTGCGCCGAGGACGCGGAGCTGTGCGACAACGTAGTCCTTCTTCACGAAGGTCGGGTGCTCGCGAGCGGCACACCGGCCGAGCTGAGGAGCATGGTGGGCCCGGAGGCTCTTGTCATAAAGCCCGTTAGGGCGAAGGGCGCCGGTCTGCCCAAGGCGGGTTGGCCGGGCATAGTCGGCAGAGAAGAGGATGGCTCGCTGGTTGTGGAGATAGGCCCGGAATCGCGTCCGAGTGAGCTGCTTGGGCAGATATCCGGGAGCGTCGCAGCAGTGCGCCTGCGCCGCCGGGGATTGGATTCCGTCCTGGAGGAGCTGGCGAAACATGGAGTGGCGGAGTAATGGGCTCCCGATACTCCAACATATTGGCCTGATGCAGAATGTCTAGCGTAGAAAAGGTCTACATTCTTTCGTTCTACGAATTGAGGCTCCTGGTTCGCAGCAGGAGAAGGCTGCTGTGTGCGCTCTGCTTGCCGCTTGTCGGCGGCCTATCTGTCGGCCTAGCGCGGCTGCCGTTAGCATACGGCCTTTTCGTGATTCTCCCGATCTCGTCGCTCTTTCTGGCCGCTGAGCCGGGCGCTGTGCAGGCGGGCGATCCTTTGCCGGCTAGTCTGCTGAAGCCCAGCTTCTGGCATGTGTCGCGGGCGGCCGCCGCTTTGCTGACGCTGGCGATCCAGGCGGGCCTGTATACCGGAGTGGCGGCCTTGCTCGGACGGCAATCGGCGCCTGGATTCGGAATACTCATCGGAGCGCTCGGGCTATCGGTGATGGTCGGATTCCTCGCCGATTATCTCCGCGCCCCGTAGCCGGTTCCTTCCGGCTTGTGCCGGGGATCTTCGGGTATTGCTTTTCAAGGTGTTTAAGCAACGCGAAAGTGTCCCCTTAAGTGCAAAGGGATTATGTCCCCTCCCGTCTCAGGCGATTCTGGTTGCGCCGACGGGTTTGCCTGGATGACGGACGATCCTGGTGCAGGGCGTGCGCG
>Ga0307379_10002089_pt1 | contig 30130 bp, 30 predicted proteins | sample UN2MG_FD_202237 | JGI IMG/M metagenome (GOLD analysis project Ga0307379, IMG submission 202237) | Soil microbial communities from Risofladan, Vaasa, Finland - UN-2 | ecosystem: Environmental > Terrestrial > Soil > Coastal area > Acid sulfate soil | place: Finland: Risofladan, Vaasa | collected...
CTATAATAGGGCCTGATATTTTTTTCCAGAACTTCCTTACTTCCCTTAAGCTGCAGATGCATCTCCTGCCCTCATCTCCAAAATATCCGCAATAACATACCTGCGTTGCCTTTCTGCAAAGTAACCCTAAAAGCTAAAAAACCAATCCCAGTTTCCTATCCCAAGATTCTTAATACTTTAGGTGATCATCTAAGAAAAAGAAGGCTTGACTTAAAGTTACTTCAGAAAGAGGTTGCAAAGATAATTGGTATTAGTAAAGCTTCTATTTTTAACTGGGAAAATAACCGTATATCTCCTTCCATTTATTTTATACCAAAAATAATTAAGTTTCTTGGTTATTACCCTTACGATACCAAGGCTAAAACCCTGGGAGAAAAGATAAAAACTTACCGAAAGTTTTTTGGGTTAACCCAGAAAAATCTAGCTAATCTATTGGGTGTTGATGTGAGCACCATTGGTCATTGGGAAAGAGATAAAAGCAGACCCACAAAAAGACATCTTAAAAACCTTACCACCTATTTTAATTCTTTTTCCCCAGGCGCCTAAGGGCCTGAAGAATAACCTGGCCTACAGCCTCGCGTTTTGTCCTTTTCTCTGTTTCTCCAACTGGCTGGTATCTTACTTTTACCTTGTAACCTTTTACCCTTTCCTCTTTGCTTTCTACAAAGGCTGCTTCCTCTTCTAAGTAAGAAAAGAACTCTTCTGGCTTAAAAAAAAGTACCTTTTCTTTATCAGATTCTTTGAGTTTTTGAGAAACAAATGCCTTAACTTTCTCTAAAGTTCTTTTTTCTGGTGAGCACAAGACTATCTTTTCATAACCGGCTAATAGACACTTTTTAATATTTGAAAGCTCCTGCTTATCAGTCGAAGTTAAGGAAATCTCGCAAGCGATTCTTTTTCCATCTCTTTCAATGCTAACATCAACCCTTCCCAGGCCATCAGGGGTTGGCTTTTCAACTATGGCCCGATAACCTTTTTCTTCAGCCATCTGCTTAATTAGGGTCTGTAGATATTTGTGTTGACGCTCGTCTTTTTCTTTAGATAAGTAAACTTCTTCTTTTATTCCAGCCTCTTCTGATGAAATAACTTCCTCTTTTCTTACCAGCCTTTCTATCTCTTCTAAAGGAGGTTTAGAAAATATAGGTACAAGTTTTTTCTTTTTTGCCAATCTCTTCTCAACCTCTTCTTTTAAAAGGCTATACCTTTGATCTAGTAGAGTAGCAAGCTTCTTTCTGGGAACTAGATATTTTTTACCGAAGGAAAGGTTTTTTACAAATCCTAAGTATTCATTTTCTTTCATCCCTAAGGCCTCACAGGCAGGCTCGATCTCAACTGTCCGAAGTGGAATAATTCCTCCTTCAACCTTGTGCTTTACATAGCATACCCTTGGAGGTAGGCTTTGGAGCTCCTCTATCTTGTGCTCCCACTCCTCAGTATAGCTCCAGAAGAAAGGTCGAAGATTGCTAACTGTCTTTACCTCATAGCCTGAATACTCAAATCCCTCTTTGGCTAAAAGCTGGGAATCACTACGATTGAGTCTAAAATAAACCTGGATTCCAGTGTTACCCAAGATTAAGCTTTTTAGCTCATCCGGTATCTGAGATAGAGTCTGGTGAGCCATGATAAGGGAAAGCCCGTATTTTCTTGCCTCAGACAATATAACTAAAAAAGATTCTGTGGCAAAGTTCTGAAACTCATCGATATAGAGGTAAAAGGAAGTTCGTTTTTTCTGGGGAATGTCCGATCTAGAAAAGGCAGCCATCTGAATCTTTGCCATAAGAAGAGAACCTAAAAGGTCAGCTGAGCCCTTTAGCTTTCCTTTGTCTAGCTTTATAAGAAGATAGTTCTTTTTGTTTATTATCTCATTTATATTAAAGGAGCTTTTTTTAGAAGAGAACATCTGACTTATCCTATAGTCAGAGAAAAAAGCATTTATCTTATTCATAACTGGCTCAATCCAGGTAACTTGGCCTCTATCTGTTAGGGTATCAAACCTTTTAAAATACTCTTTAGCTATGGGATTATTAACTTTCTCCAAAACAAGTTCTCTAAAAGTTCTTCTATTTAAAAACGGGGAAAGCTCAGCCAGAGTAAATTCTGCCTCACCAAGAGAAATTAAAGAGTTTCTCAATAGGTCTTCCATCCTTACTCCCCATGAATCAGACCATATTTTCTTAAAGGCACTTATAAGCTCATTTGCCTGCTCTGCTATTGGAACGCCAGTTATTTTTTCTAAAGGATTAAAGGTTACAGTAAAATCAGGGTCAGTAGGGTCAATTAAGACCACTTTTTCAGAAATTTCCTTTTCATCGCCATAGTCTTTATAGCGGCAGGCTAAAAATCCCTTAATATCTTCAACCAGATCTCCGTGGGGGTCAATAACTCCAAAACCATTTCCATTTTCAATATCCTGCTGGATTAAAAACTCCAAAAACTTTGTCTTTCCTGCTCCAGTAGCCCCAATTACATAAAGATGGGTAGCCCTATCCTTTTGGTCAATCTTTGCCATCTGATATTCATCTTTATTCTCTGACCAATACCAGCCGAGATCTAAGGTATTTACTACCAATAAATCTTTTCCTCCAGATATAAAGTTGATTTTATTAATATTATATTCAGTTCCAAAAGTAAACTCCTCCTCTTACGAAATACCCAAAAACCCCCTTGATTTCCTCTCTATCTTTGATGGGTCTTGATGAAGATCAACTATTAGCTTTTCTACGACCTCAAGTAGGCAATGGTGAGCATTTGTAACATAAGCCCTCAAATCCTGCTCATCAAAAAGGTCAAGATCAAGAAGGCCTGAACTTCTTGCCCTTATAAGCCTGATAAAAAGGTAAAAAGGAAGCACAAATAGATTAATAAAAGGAACAAGCAAAAGTATAGCTGCTGCCTTTCCCCAGAAGGATAGCTGATAGACTAAATACCAGGAAACCTGAAGATTATTTCCATAATCTCTGGCATTAATATACATCTGATACAATTTAAGGTGGTAGCCTGTGTTACTGGAGATAATTAAAAATGGCTTTTTTCCACCTAAAAATCCCCGCACTGCACCAGGGGCAACATCCTTTTTTTCCATGTTTATATCTGGTGCCTTGGTGGCAGAAATAAGCTTTTGGGTATTATCAAAGATAGTATCTCCTCTACCCTGGCCACCTCCAATTAAAATATCCCACTGATCCACCACATTTTCTTTTGATATAATAGGAAGAGCAATGCGCCTTATAATCCAAATAAAAAGCCAGATAAATAAAAGAGTTATGCCTACAAAAAATAAAAACCAGAAAAATCCCCTTCTGGCTGTTATCCCTCCAAAAAAACCAATGACTAAAAGAGCAAGACTTGTCAGCAAAAGCTTGGAGGTTCTTCTAAACCAGCCTTTCACTTTATCTACTTCAGACTGGTTAGATTCCATTTTAAACTTCCTTTTTAAAAAAATTTAACTTTTATTAAAAGAATAAATTTAACTTACTACATCTTGTAAAGGCTGTCAATTACCTTTATAAGTCCACAACATATTGGAAAATCCAAAGGTGTTAATTATGTATTTTAGGGGTGGAATATTATTTAAGCTATTATGCAGTCTTTTGGTGTTGTATCGAAAATTCGATGTCGGGTTTTGAATATTGATATCTGCAAAAGATCGCCTGGATAATCCAGTCAGATTCTTTCTTAAAACCTGCATTTATTGCTTACCCAGATTTTCCATTATGTGTTTGAACTTATGCAAATTAAAAAAGGGGTAACTTTAATACCTCTTTCAATTCAAAGTTCTAACTATCACAACCCTATTTTATCAGCTACTTCACGCATCCCCATAATTGCATCTGTAATTAGTTCTTTTAACTCCACTCCCAACATTTCTACTCCTTTTTCAATCACCGAACGATTAACGCCAGCAGCAAATGATTTCTCTTTCCATTTTTTGATCACCGATTTTGCTTCCAGATCGGAAACGCTTTTCGATGGCCTTACCAGTGCCACGGCAGCGATAAATCCAGTCAATTCATCAACCGCATAGAGAGTTTTTTCCATCTTGGTTTTTGGCTCGACATCACTGCAAATGCCCCAGCCATGGGAGACAACTGCTCTGATGTATTCTTCTGACCAACCTCGCTCCTCTAATATTTCCCTTGATTTCTGGCAATGTTGCTCGGGAAAACGTTCATAATCTAGGTCATGGATCAATCCAACTATTCCCCACTTCTCTTCATCTTCACCTGCTCTCCTGGCCATATATCTCATTACTCCCTCAACCGAAAAAGCGTGCTTCAATAAACTTTCTGACTGATTAAATTCCTTAACAAGAGATATGGCCTCATTATAAGTTGGTTGGTGTCTTTCCATTTTACTATTCCCCTAATCTTTCTAATTTTTCTTCTACTTTTTTAATCCACTTTCCTTTATCAATTTGAGCGCTTCAGCTATATCCTTACTTAAACTCTTTTCTTTACCATAGGGCCAGATTGTAAATGCAGCTATCATTTATCCTCCTTTCCGAGTAAGTATTTTTTAAACCAATCTAAAGCATAAGTCAAGACCTCATTTAACTCTAAATTATTAAAGGCATGGTCTCCGCCTTCGATATATTTTAGGTTTTTTCATGTTTTTAAGAACATTACCCCTAAAGATACTGCATCAAACATATTCTGGTGATATCGCTCTTTCCATGCTCTGTCTTGAGTAAGGTAAACTTTAAGTTCAGGATATTTTGAAACAATTATTGTTGCTACCTCCCTTTTACTTGCCCTGCCATTACCACAGATAAATTTTTTAACTGCACTTGGAGCGTAACTTATAAACTTAAGCTTTTTTCTTCTGCCTATAGCCTTTATCTCATCAAAAAATACATTTAAAAGAGCAAGATTTCGGCTCTTAGCAAAGAAAGCCTTCTCTACAACTAACACTTTTGGCTTAAAATCCTTAATCAGTCTCAATATTATCCTTCTTCCCTCTTTTAAGGTCTCATGAGGGGACCTTCTCTTTTTTATAACTTTAACTCCATAATAGATAAGTTTTCCTTTCTCTAAAAAGGCAATACCCATATTCCTTGTGCCTGGATCAATGGCTAAGATTTTTAAGCTGTTTTTTGGCATTTTAAAAAGAGATTTTAATTTTATTTTAATGTCTATCCAATTTGTGAAAACAGAGCAAGCCTAAGGCTACTGATTCAAACATTCTTATGTGATAGGAATTTCTGTTACTATTCTCTTTTCTAAGTTCATGGCATAAGGCAGGATACTCTTTGGTAACTATTTCTGCTATCTTCTTCTTACTTACTTTTTCTTTTGGAGAAAAGAATGCCTTTAAGTCCCCTATTGAATATTGGTAAACCCTTAAGCCTTTTCTTTTGGCAAGGTTTTTTATTTTACTGGCAAGGTGGGTAAGGTTTGAAGAACTCCTGCAGGGATTAAGCTTTTTTATGGCCAGAACAGAAGGTTTGTATTCATCAATAAGAGCTAAAATTATGTCCTTTATCTTTTTTTCTTTTTCTTTTGACCACTTACCACCGGCCACCTTTACACCCCAATCCCTAAGCTCAGCTCCCCTAAATATGGCTATCCCTAAATATCTTGTTCCTGGATTAATTGCCAATATTTTAATAGGTTTTCTTATCATATTTTTTAACGAGGTAATTAAATAGGGCACCTTTGCTTTTTTTAATTTTCCCAACCGGTATTTCCTTTACTTCTCCCAACACTTTTCTTAGGAAGGATTCAGGGTATTTCTTTGAGTAAAAAAGATATAAGGCTAAGTTCTTATAGTCATTTAAGGCCTCGGCCAAATCTAAGGCCAATAATTCTTGTCTGCTTTTTGGTCTAAAACTTTTAGCAGTATTAGGATTAAAATTTAAAAAATTTTTATTTTCGATATCGGTATTGTTATTAATTCTTGTTAACTTATTATTGTTAGTGTTCACCTGGTTTACATCTGAGTTTCGCCTGCTTGACATCTGAGTTTCGCTAGCTTTACATCTAACCTTTAATAGTTTATAAACACAATGGTATCTAGATCTCTTATCTATCCTGATTAGTCCATATCTTTCCAAAACCTTAAGGTTTCTGTTTATAGTCGTCCTTGAATAGCCAAGAGAGCCGGCAATATATTTTTGAGAAGGAAAACAGCCCTGGCTACTATCAGCTAAAGAGGCTAAGAAACTGTAGACAGCAATGCCTACTGCACCTACCTTTGGGGTAAAGTTTTTAATTACCGCCTTATCTACCCAGTACCAACCTCCATTTCTTAAGTCTCTAATCTCAATTTTTTTATTAAACCTCTCCATAACTTAATAAAATTTCTTTCCCCAGAGGTTCTCACAGATTGTTTGGGCAAAAAGGCTAAGATTTTTTCTCATTTCATCAATTTCTTTATCTTCTAATTTAGGCATCTTTAAAATGCGCCGGTACTTTTCATATATATTGTTTTTTCTTCTTTTATTTTTGGATCTATTTCTCATTCTTATCTTTTACTTTATTTTTTAAGATCTCCTCTTCTTTTTTATAAAGGTTATCTTTTAGCTCTCTTAGCTGGTCAATAAACAAGGCATCTATCATCGTCCGGTAAACCACCGCCAACTTAAAAATATTAAGTGAGCTTGGTAGACAAATACCTTTCTCCCAGCGTGAAATTATACTGCTACTTTTTAACCCCATTATCTTTGCTACCTTCCTTTGATTAAGGCCCCTGGCCTTTCTGTATTTTCTAAGACAGTTAGGAATGCTATTTTTGTAGTTTATATTTTTCATATCCCTCCTACTAAATTAGTATATGTTTTTAGGGTATCAGAGGGTTAGCTTGAAACAAGAAGGGAAAAATTGCCTTTCCAGGCAAACTAAGAGTAATTCTGGGGAAAAGCTGTAGATAAAATTAAAAAACCACCCTATAAGGGTGGTAAAAAGTTTTTTAAGATAGTAAGTATCTGGTTAGATATATAGTGATTTATCTAACTGCTCATGGTTTAGCTAACTGAACACGTATAGTCATTAGATTTAATTTCTATTGTCTTGCAGAGAGACGACTAATAGTGTCAGCGTCAGTAATCCTATAATAGAAAAACCGCCAAATCTGGCTTGAAAGCGTTCAATTTATCAATTGACTTCTTTCTTATTTGCGAATGGTCGATCTCTATACCGATTGAATAATTGCCTTTTCTGGCAAATACATCAACTTTACCTTCTCGCTCTGCCCAAATTCTTTTCTCTAACTTCACATAATACCCCAAATTTTTAAGATTTCTTCTAATTTCCTCTTGAATCTTTCTATGATCAATCGCTTTAACTTTTAAAAGATTTTTTATTAAAGAGTCCACGACATTATTATTCTTAATTAATTTTTTGATTTTTGAAATGAAAACATTTTAGCTGAAAGGTCAGGCCTTTTTACTTTTAATTTCTTATAAAACCGTATTTTCTTCCACGAATCTTAAACGCGTCCTCACCGCCTTCCAATAAATTCTTCACGTTATCAATTATTTTTTCATCGTCAATAGATGCTTGATGAATGATAATAGATTTACTCTCTGATTCAGCGTCTAACACGATAATTTGTTCCGCATCTCCGGAAACTGGGATATTTGGGTTGTGTGTAGCAACAATTATCTGACGTTTTTCTTTTAAACTTCTTAAAGTATCAACAACTAACTCAAAAATGAGTTGGCTATCAAGATTGTCCTCTAGCTGATCAATTATAAGAGGAATTGTGGCAGAACGTAAGAAAATAACCGGCAAAATGGCTGTGCATTTTTGACCGGGAGATAATCCTTCCGAGATAGCCCTGTCGTTATAATAAATTTCTGGAGCATCATTAAAGTAACATTCGTCAAGGGCAAGTAGCTGCTTAAACTTATCTATATCGAATTCTTCACCTTTATCATCAATTACTGGGGTCAAGTGGTTGATAATATCCTTAGCCCTTTCTTCATCAAAACCTGACTTACTTGCAAGCGCACTAACATCTTGACTCCATACTAAATCAACAAACTCCGAAGGGGTTAATTTTCCTGCAATAATTGATGAATAATTTTGGGCTTTATATTGTCTGCCTATTCTTTTTAATCTTTCTTGAAGCTGTTGAACAAATTCTTCCTTATCTCCATCTGGGTTAATCTTTGTCTTAATTTCTACTTTCCTTACCTTAAGTTTTTTGTTTACTCCAGTTAAGAATTCATTTATTTGATTAACAATCTCAACACGTTTAGCTGTTAGTTGCTCCTTTTGTTTTGATAACTCCTGAATTACTTGCTTACGCCGCTTAATATTCTCATTCAAATTCTTTTCTGCCTTAAAAAACTTTTTCGAAGCGCTTCTATTTGATCTTATCGTTTCACCTAATTCTCCTCTGCGATTCAAAAGCTCTCTATAATCTTTAAATTTCTCATCCTTTTCTATTTCGCTTAATTCAGTTCTCTTGGCTGTTAAAGCTTCTTCTATTTTTTTAAGTTCTTTGCTAATAGCATTGGAAGCGATTGTAAGCTGCTTATCTAAGTTTTTTAACGATTGTTTGTAATTCTTTTTAACTGCCTTAAGTATGTTCTGCGTTCTCTTGCTGAAAAACCGTAAGTTGCCGAAAGTAATAGAAAAATCTTCTTGAGCTCTCTTTATAGTTTCTTCTAACTCCTCAAATGTCGTAGAAATTGCCTCCTCTTTTAATTCTAACTGTTCAATTTCTTTCTCTAAGCTCCTGAAATTTTTGTCTTGTTGTCCAAGTTCTGATTTTCTCTTTTTTCTAAGACGCTCGAGTTCTGCATTGGCTTCTTTTAAAGCTTTCACGGATGGAAGATTTAAATTCATTTGTTCAGCGCACCGAACAATTTCTGTATTGACATCTTTAAGCTCCGTTGATTTTCTGATAATTGCATCCTTTAAAGTTTTAATGTTGGGAATTGCATAATCTATCAAATTTCTTTGACTTTCAATATCATGAGATATTTTTTCTATCTCACTCCATCCATATAAATCAATGGCAAGTTTTTCGGAATCTTCTGTAATTTCTGACCACGAATTACCTTCGTTATCAAAACAATCAAGGGTCGTATCGCTATCAGGCACATAACGGCGCTGAAGGATAATCTCATTCCCCTGTGCGTCTTCAATCAATAGTTTGATAGTGCTACCATTCAACGTTACACGTTGTCTATCTATAATTTGCTTTCTTAAATTTGAATCAATGGGCAATTTTTTATTAAATATAAAACGTATGGCATCTATAAGAGCAGATTTTCCGCTTCCGCGAGTACCTATTAAACATGTGAGATTGTCCGAGAACGCAAATATTAAACCATCAAAGAATCCTCCTTCGATAGAAATTCCTTTAATACGTGAGGAGGACTCCAAATCAACTTGTTCATCATAACGAATGCGCGCGCCGGGGTCTCTAAATGCTTTTCTTATACTACCAAGATCAAGTTCGGCGAGCTTGATATGAGTGCAGTAACCAGTTTTACCAATATCTGCGGTGGTGTGAGCATCAGAAGCCATTACGCACGGAAATTGGTTTATGCCTATTTGGGAAAGATGTTTGATGTCATAATGATCTTTATCTTCTGGCTTGGTAATTTGCACGGCATCTATATCGTGATTGTGAAGAAATAACAAATACTTTTTTTGAAGCTCATCCTCGACTTCATTAAGGCGTTTTCTATACTCTGTCAGAAGCTTTTCTTCATCAGAAGTTTTATCGGCTTTTTGTTCTATTCCTTTAACGCGAGTTTTCCAGCGCAACAACTCTGCATTATCCCTTAAAAGCGCTCGGAGGCCACTACTGGAATTAACATGAGCGGCTATCACTATTCCTTCCCAATTATGAATATTCTTAATAAGTTCATCTATATTTCCCTCGTAGGCGGTACCCTCGTCTCTATCCTCGTATGAGGGGAATTGTCCGGGAGGAAATATTCTCTCTATATCATTAAATTTTGTGTTCTTAGGAAATATTGCTAAAAGATGAACTGACTCATCGGTAAATTCTGGATTTGCTTTAACATTAATTTCGATGCCGGGCAAAATTAACATTTTGCTCGTTTCTTTTGACAATTTCTCCGCGAATTTTGATTTATGATGATCTGTTACTGCTAAAGCATTAAGTATTTCCGATTTCTCCTGTATTTTTTTCTTAAAATATTTATACTTTTCATCTTCATTTTTTTTCTTGGCGGATATATCTTCTACGGGAACTTTGTTTTTTGAATCAAATTTCCGAGGCCAATCTGAGGACTCCGGTGAGTGAACATGGAGATCAACTCTATAAAAACGGGCGATTCCGACAGAAGCGCTACTTACTTTTTTCAGAAAGCTATCGAATGGATTTTGTTTATTTAAAGAGGTTTGCATAAGTATTTTATTTTTTATCTTCGACTATCTTAATCTCCTCCAGTGTGAGACTATAGAGTTTATAAACTAATTGGTCAATTTGTTTTTCGTATTCGCGGACTTTGGCTTGCTTGGTAGGGTTTTTTAAGTAATTGCTGTCATTTGAGATGGAAAGGATTTTGTCGACAAGATTAGAAATTTGATGTTGTTCTTGAAGCGATGTTATAGGAATCGGCAAGTTATTTACCTCATATCCATTAACATTACTATTGGTACTAAAAATTTTAAAATACCAATTCAAAAGAGTAGAATTTAAAATTCCCAAAAGGATTTCATAACCAACTTTCGAATTTTTAAAAATGATGTAATTGACCGAATTGCCGCAAAAAGTTCCCGGACCAATAATCAGCATCTTTAAACGACGGCATTCATCAACTCCTGTTATGCCCTGCATAACTATTCTTTTTTCATTAAAATGGTGAGATTTTTCACCTTTATTCATTTTCAAATATTGCTCTGCATCTAAATACTCAATTTCTCCTTGACTCATAACTTTTGCGATGCGCCACTTCTGAACTGCTGCTCCTTTAATCATGGGCGTATTACCTTTACTAGTACTTCTCAAGAATTTTTTATGAAAAGTTAGGTTAATCTCACCTTCGTAGCAGTGGGCTATTTCTTGAAGTCGTCTATTGTTGGCAACTTTTCTAAGAATAGAGAGTTCTTCTGTAGAAATAAGCGGAATTGACGCACTATACCAATCAAAATTCAATATTTCTTGATTGTCAAAAATAACAGCATTCCGAATGTTTCTCATATACCTATCATTCCAAACTCGTAGTTCAAACTTATAAGTATCTAATTTCTGATTTTTGCTTTGTAATATACAAACGCTCATTTTTACATTTTCGAATACTCTTTTCGAAACATTGTCTCGCTCAGGAAATGAGTCTATTTTCAATATTCGCTGATTTTCCAGAAAGAACTTTCTGAGTAAAATTGCGGAGTTACCGGCGAGAAACGAGTTTTGAAATATTTCACAAAGCAATCCAAACTGCTTCTGTAATTCAATTGATTTAGTCAAAAATAACTTATAAGTATTAAGTTTTCCTCCTTTAGCCTTTTCGTAAATCGGATATTTGTTGATTTCTTTGATTTCGCCCTTGCGATCACCCTGATACACATCATATGGTGGATTTGCAATCATAATATCAAACCCACTTTTTTCTTCTCGGAATATCTCGGAAAAATTCAAATGCCATTCAAAGTGTTCTGTTGGACCTGGAAGTTTAATGTTTTCTATTTCCTGAATTTTTTGCTCTAATTCTAAAATTTTCTTTCGGTCGGCATCTTCTGTTTTTTTATCGGCAAACAACTTGCCTTGATTCTTTATGCTAGCAATTTGAGATTTCAAGTTTTGTATAGCTACCTTTTTGTCGTGCTCAATAATTCTGGCAAGTAGCGTTTCAATTTCTTTTTTCTTTTTATCTTTTAACGATGGGCTTGATATTCCAAAAAGCTCATCTTTTGCTTTTTTAAGCTGTTTTATAAGATTATTTTTTTCTTGGTTGTTGGTTCCTACTAAAAATTCTGGAGTTAAAATTTCAATCAAGCTATTTCCTTGCATTATCTTATAATCCAGGTTCGGTAGTGGCCTAATTTGTTTTATATCCTCCTCATCAACAATTAAAGAAAGCCACAAACGCAGTTTGGCAATCTCAACAGCGCCCGGGTCAATGTCAACGCCGTAAAGACAGTTTTGGATTGCGTGACGCTTGAAGTTATAAGGTGTTCTTTCTCCGTTTTTGCCGATGTATGGTGTTAAAGCATTTCGCATCGTGATAATTTCATTCATCATTCCAACTGGAAACGCACCTGATCCTACGGCTGGATCACAAATACGAATTGATTCTAATTTTTCATCAATGAGTTTTGCATTTTTTCGGATGCTTTGCGGAAGTTTAAATGAGTATTTTTTTGTTTCTCGTCCCTTACTCATAACACGACTATCATGTTCTACAACCGATTCGCCGTATCTGATAAGCGTTTCAATTTCTTCTTTTTTAATTTTATTTTCTAATTCGGTGGCTAAATAATTTATTAAACTCTGTTGGCACATATAATGAACAATCTCTCGAGGGGTGTAATAGGTGCCTTTGGATTTTCTGTCTTTAACTTCAAGAAGGTTTTCAAAAACTTTTCCAAGCATTTCCGGGTCAACTGCTACTTCTTTTTCAAGCGGCTCATCTTCTTTTACGGTGAAGTTATAGCGGTCAAAAATATCTAAAATTCCGTCGCCGATATCTCCTTCTCTCGTAGGATTTTCGTTTGAAAAAAGTTCATTGGACAAAAGAATATCGGTTTCTTTCCAATCGTAATCATTTATTGGATCAAACAGACCGCCGTTCAAGAAAGGAATTTTGCACTTAAACATACTGAAATAATGGTCATCATGCGAACGATCATTTCTTAACGCTTCGTAAAAAAGAGGTTCTAAAATATCATTAAAAAAGTTTTTATAGTCGCTGTGCTTTTTGTTAAACAACTCACGTAAAAAACTCTTTGAGCCGAAACCCCAATCTTGACCGCGTTTTACTCCAAACCAACCTTTTTTCTGTAAGAAATATAAAAATACGATTTGACCTAAAAGTTTTTTGGCAAAATCAACTGTATCAATATTTTTTTCTTTAAAGTCTTGTTTGAGTTTTTTATCTTTCTCAACAATCTCATCAAGCGATTCTTTAACCCTTAAGAAAAGTTCTCGATATTTCTCAAAGAATTCTTTCGTGACCCTTTCAATACTAAAGGCATCTTCTAACTCCTTAAAAGTAGGATCACGGGTGTCATCTTGTAAAATTGGAGCTAAACGACTTTGCGCAGTATGGCTACTTTCATTTTTACCAACCAAAAAAGAAAATCTCCTTGCTGGCGTTAATTCTTGCTGAACTTTTACCTTTTCTTCTGAAGTATCTATTAGGTAATCCATTTTAACCAGAGAAAACCGCCAATCTTCTGAATTAGGAGCAACAAAGGCAACCAAGGCTGCGTCCTTGAGTATATCGCCTCGACTACCGTTCAAATACCAAGCAATGAAGTTTCTTTGCATTGTCCGAGCCCGTTCAAGTGATTTTTCTTTTTTAAGATAAACAATAAGTAAATCAATCTTTTTATCTTCTTCGTCTTGATACTTTCCTATTCGTTCTAAGGTTTTTATGTAAGGCTTGTAGGCATCAGGAATAAAGTTTCCACGATAGATAAAAGGCGCATCTTCAAAATGATTGAGTAAATTTTTGAAAAAATACACAAAACGGCCCTTATCAAAAGGGTTTTGAAATGTTTTTTTAATCAATTGTCTTGCAAAATCTTTATTCATTATTATTCTCTAATTAAATACTCGGACAAAATAATCTCTCTTGGACCTGAGGTTTGAGCAGCGCTTTCTGCAATATGCTCGCGGAGGAATTCAGTCGGAATATTTTTTTGCAGTACTGCCAGAATCCTTAAAGGATTTAGTCCGTTTTTTAGTTCTCTATTCAATTCTTGGAGTGTTTTCTTGGTTGTTTGCTTTGGCAAACCACCTTCCTCAAGTTGTTTCATCACCTTTTTAAGATATAGTTCTTGATCTTCGGTGAATTTTCTAAAATCTCTTAAAGCTTTTAATATCTTTAATGTCTGGGTAGCGGTGTCTCTACCACCTTTCATTTTTAATTCTGGCATTTCTTCTATTGTGGCTGATTCAAATGCCTTTTTATTTTTATCAAGCAGTTCGTAAAAGTTTTTGCCGAGTTTTTCGCGTTTTGTGTTTTGGGTTATTTCTAATAGTTTGGCTGATGAAATAAAATCTAACTCCTGCGGTTTTTCTTTACTGACTAAAAAGAATTTCTGAAGCTTGCCTTTGCGAAAGTAAGTCAAAAGTGAATTGATTTTTTTGTCAGCTTTTCTAGCGGTTCGGGCTTTTTTAGGTAATTGTTTGACTTTAGCGAATAAATCCGGGTCATTGTCACGGAGGTCTCTGATAATTTGTAGATATTTGAGCTCGCTTTCTTCTTTTTCGTCTTCTCCGGTGATGGTTTTCTTAGAGGTCAAACGATCGAATAATTCGTGAGCTTCAATTGGTTCACCTTCAGTTAAAAGCCGGCCATCTGCTCCTAATAGAGAAATAAAAGCCCGTATCTTTGCTTCAGCAACTTCTTTAAGTTTTATTTGAACATTGGACTGTTTGGTTGGAAAAAAGTTAAAGGTGTAAATTTTATCAAAGGCAGTATCAACGCGGTTAATGCGACCTGCTCTCTGCATAAGCCGAGTCGGATTCCAAGGAATATCATAATTGATAACTACATCAGAACGGTGAAGATTAACACCTTCCGACAAAACTTCAGTGCTTATAAGTATTCGGTAATCATCTTTTGGAAAACGAGCTCTGGCATCAAAATTTTCAATAACTTTTTCTCTGGTGGCAGCGCTTGAACTTCCTGAAAAAGACAGCACTTGATTGGAGAATTTATTTTCTAAACTTATAGCAAGGTAATCAGATGTTTCTTTTGATTCGGTAAAAACAATCAATCTGTGTTTTTTCAAAATCGGGTGACCAACAAGCATATCAATAAACTTTAGCAGTTTAGGGTCGCGTTTGATATTTTGCCAAAGCTTTTTAATCTCTATCAAAATATCTAAATCTTGTTTTAGGTCTTCTTTAAGTTCTTTTCTAAAATCTTTAGCTAGGTATTTCTTGGCTCTATCTTCGATTATTAAACGCTGGATTTTTTCTTCGTCATCATTTTCAATCAGTTCAAAGATTTTGTAGGTATATTTTTTACTCACATAGACATTGCCATTTTCAAGCTCTTTTAAAAATCGTTCGTAATAGATAATAAAACGTTCAATGCTTTTTCTGAAAGCGTAAAAGCTGCTTTCTAATCGTTTCACTATAAGAATCTTCATAAATTTCCCCATATTCCTTTGTGATAATTCTTCAGGTTGGGTAAGTTTCCCTTTATAGTAAAGCAAAGGTGTATAACGAGCATATTTGAATTTTTTGGTGATAAGTTCAATCGTTTTGTTAAATATCTCATCTTCCTCCTCGTTCAACTCGTAGAAGATTGCCTCTGGGTCAGCAACTTCAGGAAATTTAAGTTTCTGCTTTTTTAAGTCGTTTTTGAAATAATTTTCAATTTCTATTCTTGTTCTTCTAACCATCAAATATCTAAGTACTTTTTCTCGGATTTCTTTTGCGTTTTCTTTGACAGTTCTAATGTATTTTGTACGATCTTCATACCTGTCTAATCCTTTAAGCCGTTTTTCAAGTTGAGAGAAAAACGATTTCAGGTTTAGTAGATTAGGAATTGTGCTTTTCTTTTCTTTCTGGAAAAGTTTAATTTGGCTCAAAATATCCTTTGGAGAATTGTTGTAAGGAGTGGCAGTAACGAGAATAACTCGCTTGCCTCGACAAATTCTAGCTAAATTCTCATAAGTTATATTTATTTCAGTTCTAAATCTATGAGCTTCGTCAATAAAAATATTTTTATACTTATCTGTTCCTCGTCTGATAAGATGGTCTAGTTTTCCTAAAGATTCAAAGTCAGCAGATACTCTGAAATCTGAAAAAACATTTGGCCAAGAGCCGGGATTATCTTTTTCCAAAAGTACTGGTGGCGCTATAACTAAACTTCTGCCATCAAGCTGACCTGCAAGCATAGCTGAAATATAGGTTTTTCCAAGTCCAACAACATCAGAGATAAAGACACCGCCATATTCATTTAAAATTTTCTTGGCGTTCAAAACTGCTTGTTCTTGGTATTCTAACTTCTTAAATTGGATCGGCACATATTTATAAAAAACTTCTTCTGTTTGTTTTAATTCATCTTTGAAATACTCATATAAAAATTTAAGATAAAGCTGGTAAGGCGTGATGGTGTTGTTGAGCCAAGTTTTTGTTCTAATTGTCTCAATATATTTATCTTTTACATCAACTGCGTTTTCCCAAAGTTCGTTGAATTTTTTTAAAGAAAAATCATAATCAGTTCTATTTTTCAACTCTACATTAAGCTCTAAATTATCAACCAGACCAGCTTGAGTGAAGTTGCTTGAACCAGTAATGACTCTACCTATGTCGCGGTCGCCTTTTATAAAAGTCATGATATAAAGCTTGGCATGAATGTTTGAGGCAGGATACGCCTTTATCTCTAATTTGCCACTTGCTAACCACTCCAAGAATTTAGAAACTCCTTCATCAACCTGCTGGCTATCTTCAGAATTGCTCATTTCGTCTGCTGTTTCTTCCGAGAACTGGTCTTTTACTTCTGCATGAGAAAACTGCAGAGCATCTTGCTCTAAAGTTTTAGGCTGCTGAATAAGATCTACGGTCTGCCGATTTGTGCCAATACCAATCAGAATTCTAATCTTCTTTGTTTTTTCTAGTGATTTATAAATGGCATAGAATCCACTTGTGAAAAAATACCCAACCAAGACATCAAAAAATTGGGTATCTTTAATAAGTACCTTAAATCTTTCTAAAAGATTTCTATTTTTTTCGTTGGTGATGAAAGTTAAATCTGAATCCATAGATTTTATTTTTTTAGCTTTTTAGTATTTAAGTTCTCTTTTAAAAATTTTTTTAAATCTTTTTCTTTAATTCTCCATTGGCCGATTCGAGAAGCTAGAAGCCGACCAGATTCAATGTAGCGAAGTACAGAACGCTCACTTACCCTGAGAATTTTAGAAACTTCTTTGATTGTAAGGAGTTTTTCTATCATTTTTTCAATTTAACTTAATTTTTGTCAATTGTCAATTTTGGCAATTTTTGACAGTGAATTGAAAAGTGAAATCATTAAGATTTCACCTTTATAGATTCCAAAAATGGTCTGGTTTTTTCCAACAAAAGACCAACTAATTCTTTTACTACTGTATACCGCTCTGAAAGGGTAAAGTCCACCATCTGTTCAAAAACATCCTCTTTTGTGGGCACGGAAGGATGATCTTTGAACACCTTTTCTATGTCTTTTTGGAGGAAAAATGAAAAGGGTGGGTTTAATTTTACATCTACTATAGCCTTATTTTGGACATAGATTTTTTCAAAGATAGCCCTTAGTAGGTTTTTTCTCTGCTCATAGTTGAATCTTTTATGAAGATAGGAAAGCATACTGGCGATGACGATGCACTTATCAAGAAAATCTAAGGGATTATCATAATCTACTTCAAGCTGGGATAGCCTAGCCTCTGCCTCTTTTCTTTTCTCAGCATATTTCTTTGCCATCTTTTCGTATATATTTCTGGCTATCTTTCCTCCCAACATCTCATCTAATAGCTTCATTTCTTTACTCTCCAAGTCTTCGATGTTTCTTTTTAATGCTTTAACCTCTTTTTCTGCGATCCTCTTTCTCCTCAGGGCAATCTCCTGCATCTCTACCTTTAAAAGCTCTAAAAGTTTTTTTGGTGGCTGTAATCTCTCATAAAAAGCTTCCAGTTGGCTGTCAAGGATTTTTACTGGAGTATAAGATTGATTGCATTTTTTCTTATGAAGATTAGGAATACAACGGTAATAGCTTCCCCGGGGATGGATCTCACCAGTCAGTTTTTGACCACAGACTTTACAATAGGCTATGCTTCTTAAGAGAAAATCCAGCTTACCCTTCTCTCCGGTATCAATACTTCTTCTTTTTAAGACCTCCTGAACCTGGTAGAATAGCCTCTGTGGGATAATGGGCTTGTGTTTTCCTTTATATTCCTTTTCTTTCCACTCTAGCCTACCAATATAGAATCTTCTGGTTAAGAGCTTCTTTACTGCTTCTGGGCTGTAGATTCTGCCATACTTTGTCTTTAGGCCTCTTGCATGCATCTCCTCTGATAATGTCTTAAGTGAGTAGTTTCCTGTTGAGAAAAGCTCAAAGGCTTGTCTTACCAGTGAGGAAGTTATTTGGTCAGGTAGATGCTTGATACGTCTGTCTTTACCTTTGACACTTTTGTAGCCAAGAGGAGGTTTATTAGGCCATTCTCCTTTTTTAAGTTTGGCAAAATTAGCCTTTTTTATCTCCTCTCCCAAATTGGCACTATACCACTCAGAGATACTGGCAATAATATTTTCCAGAAGATGGCCAATGGGATTATCATCAAAAGGTTCTGAAACCGAAATAAGTTTTATACCTTTCTGCTTTAAAATGGCCTTTATGGTAGCATAATCAATTAAGTTTCTGGCCAAACGGTCTATTTTGTGAACAATGACTGCGTCTATATCCTTTTTTTCCTTGCAGTGCTGGATGAGTTTTTTTAGCTCTGGTCGATTGGCTGTTTTGGCTGATTCTCCTTCATCAATAAAGTGGCCTATTACTTTTAGACCATTCTTTTTGGCATATTCTCTCATAGCTGCAATTTGGGCTGGGATAGAAAGGTCTTTTTGAGCTTGCTTGTCCGTTGAAACACGGGCATAGAGAAGACAGTTCATATAAATGCATAAATTGATACTTCATCAAATCAAAATTTGAGATTTAATGGAATTAGTCAATCAATGGTGATTAGGATAGAACTTAGAAGACTACTTTTAAATTATCATATAAGAACTATGTAGTAAAGACTAAGCAGAGGTATCTAAGTGCTGAGATAATTCTATGCAAGGAGCGCTTAAAATCCTGAACACCCATTCTGGACCAGCTCGACGCTTGTTTTAATTCTTAAAGATTGGGAATATATGGCAATGATGAAGGAAAAGCTACTGGAGATTAAGAATTTTTTTAAAACCTAATTCACACTCCGCGGGACGGACGATGTTATAACCCAGTTAGTGGAATTAAAATAATGTCTTCTCTTTAAATTTTTCTATATCTCGGGGTAATAGAAGTATAGAAAAATCTGCATATTTCTGCATTCCCAAAGATGGGGCATGAGCAAAACCAACATACTCAAGTTTCTTCTTCCTGTATTTGATATAATGAATAGCAGGAATTAAATCAGTATCAGAACTTACCAAAATGGCTGTGTCATATAAGTTATCCACTGCTCCTACAATTAAATCTACAGAAATTTTGACATCTGTTCCTTTTTCTTTATATATACTTCCAAGCGGCATAATTCTGCCTCTTTTAATTACGAAGCCATCTTTTTGGATGTTGGTAAAAAATTTTTGTTGCCCTTTTACTAATTCTTCGCTTTCCCTGCTCCCATCAAGATTTCTAAAAACGCCTGTATAATATCTTTTTGAAACACATTCTCTTTCATCTCCAACCAAGAAATCAACAAAAGCTTTAAAATCAAATTTGATTCCTTTAGGGAAATTTATTTCTTTATCTTTTAAGTAATTATAAAAATTGCTCCCATCTATATAGACAGCAACTCTTTCTTTTTTACTTTTAGAAACATCCATACACTATAATTATAAAATGAGTCTAAATAAAAAACTACCCTTGCCAAAGCAGGGGTAGTGTTCATAGTGATTATATATTAACTCCTACAAATCTTTTGTCAAGTTTTATCTACATAAACAGTAATTTAGTGTCTAGTGTTCTCAGCTGCACAAATTGCATTAAATTTGAGATACAGGTAAGAGTTTAGGGGGTCGAGTCCTATTCCCTTCGCTTGGCAGGACAGCTTTCGAACATTCGATTGGGATAAGGCTTTCCTCTGTATCGAACTAGCTATCAAGCAAATAGGACAATTATTAGCACTGGTCTAATATTTTGAGTCAACTTATACCCAAATATCTACCTACTATTTCTCTTTTTTGCTATACTATCCGACTTACTATTTTTTATTTCCGCATTATCTAAAAGATGCATCGCTAAACTACTCAATCTTAGATACTCATAGGCTCTTACTGGGTCTTGAATATTTGCGTCAGATGTATGGACTTTTTCGTTACGAAAGAAATCAATTGCCATCGTTAAAAATTTTACGGCTTCATTAAAATCAGAATCAACATTGGTTGCAGCTGCTCCTGTAATATGTAGCTTACCCTTACCAAAAGCCTCTGAGCCCTTCTCGTAACCAGTTAAATTACGCAATCTGTCACGAACTACCTTAAAACCCTTCTCAGTAGCTTCAACATAAAAACAATCCTTATAGAGTTTGCCGCATTTAGTTAGAATTTCTTGGTGCAAATTTTCAAGTTTAATATCCATATTGTTGTGTTTCTCTTTTGCTAGCCTCTTAAAATCATATAATTGTTTACTTAAACGCTGAAGAAAATTAATGAGGTCGTTAACAGATTCACAGATTTTTAACGCTTCGTGTGCAATACCTTCACAATATAACCAGGTTGGGAGATAAATACCTTCTGTTAATGCATTCATATCTCTTGAAACTCTGCTTTTCGGAAGATGATTATCTATATATTCAGCCATTATTTCTCTTGGTTTTCCAAAATTAATATTCTTAATTTCTTGAATAGTGGACGATATTCTCTCTATTGATTTTGGAAATTCTGGTAATCCTATTATGTCTAGGATATTCTCACGAAATTCTTTAGCGGATTGCAAAAAAGCGGCTGAATTTTTCTTAAGTTCCTCGGTTGAAAAATTCCCACCTACACGACTTTCTATTTCTCTCATAACTTCCTCTGCCTGCCTTTGTCTCCACCCGTCTGGTAATCCGTTAATTGTGCCCCATTCTACACTAAATCTTCTATTAAGTGGTGGGGACTCAAACTCACCATAGTAAAGGCTTCCGTGATGTCCACTAAAAGACCCACTCCAAGAACGTTCAATCACCGAACAAACATTACGAATTTTCTCGGTTAATTTAGGAGTTTCTTCAAGAAATTTCCTATTCTTTTCTTTAAAACTCCTTATCAAATTTTTAAGACGAGAAATTATATCCATATTTTTACACTATCAAATTTATTTTTATTCTATTTTTAGAAAAAGTCAAGCCAAAATAAAAATCGCCCAGCGATGGGCTCTTTTATGGGTATTCTTTAATGAATTGTTAATTAAAACTATTCTAGATTGGTTTATTTTTCTTATAATTTAAACTCTTTTTAAAAAGCCAATGTTTTCATAACAAAGCAGCGAACTACCCTGCTGCAATTTCTATTAACTGACCTTTGTTTTTTTATTATTAATTTTATCTTTACTTCTTATCTATATACTCTCTATTCTCTAATTTTTTTAGTCTTTCCTCTATTTTATCAAATCTATTCTTATGATTTATTTTCTCTATAATAGCCTGTCTTATAAATACAGATGTAGCCATAGAAAGCTTTTTAGCTTCTTTTTTAGCTTTATTAATTATCTTTTTTTCAATTCTGAGGGAGTACATTATTTGTTTGGGCATTCCTATTACACTTTACGATAGCCTAAGGTTGTTTTCATAAGTTGATATTATTTAAATAATTAATATGGTCTTTTAAAACCCCATATTTTCAATATCGCAGTACCTCTACATTTAGGACATATGAACTTAAAATTTGCTACAGAGGGGTCTGTGCCAAGATATTCAATTTCTAAATGATCTTTGCATTTACTACAATAAATTTTAAAATAATCCCCTGTTTGTTCTCCTTTAACTTCTAAATATCTATTGTTATTTTCCATGCTATCTCCTTAATTCTTATTTCTGTTTTTTAGCTGAGTACTTTTTTTAATATCTTTTTTATCACTCACTTGAACTATTTTCTTTAATCTTTCTTCACGTTCATGTTTGTTTACATACCATTCTTTAATTAAAGTTTCTATTAACTCAATAAGAAGTTTTGCCTCATTTGGTTCAACATCGACTATTAAATTAATATCTTCCTCCATATGAGCACCAATATTACCAATGTTTCTCACAGCACCTATTGCTTTCCAAGTTAATGGATCTATTATATCCTTGATAGCTTCAATTTCTTCTTTGAGATTTCTTTTTCCTTTAACTTTCCAAAAATCTCTTATCATCGTTTGAAGACATCGTCTAGATAGCGTGGCTGAGGCTTTGGAGCTTAAATCTCTAATTAGACAAGCTTCCTTATAATCGTCTATGATAGCTTTGGGGATATAATTAGGGAATGTTTTAGCTTCTGATGGTGGGATGAGATTCCATTTTCTTAACAATTTATCCTGCGTATATTTATACCGCGTATATTTATCCTGCGGATATTGATCAGAACTTATATTGTATTTAGCCTTCCATAAGCTTATTGATAAATTATATTTTCTACAATCTGGATTAGGACAGACAACAAATTCAGAAATTAGTATTTGAGGACCCATTATATTATCTATAGTTAATGTGGTACGGTCAACATGATAATCATCATCTGATATAGTTGCACTATGATTACAAAAAGGGCAAATCCATCTAAATTTAGTCATATAATAATCACCACTTATTATATCTAAGCTAAAAACCTTATTTGGTCAGCGTAAATTTTATTATTGCATTTTAAGAATTTTAAATAAGGTAAATCCTTATTCATTTTCATATCCTTTTATAATTTATAAAAGCATAATTATTATATTTAATTCCCGCTCCTTTCTATCCTTGCAAATTTGGTTTAAGGGTAGTGGGTATATATAATTTTTATAGTTTTGATACAGATTTATTTTATATCTTCTTTATATTTATTATATGCCCCTTCTAGGATTCCATAGCAGAAAGCATAATAATAGGGATTAGCTATTTTTTTGGGGTCATTCATTATTTTTTCCAACCCAATATAAAAAGCACTACCATCTCCAAAATAATCCTTGATCAGATCAAGGCAACTGTAAAAGAAATTTGAATATTCTGTAAGACTTGGTCCCCCACCTTTATAATCTTTACCATCCCAGCCAGATTTATCCAATTTTTCCTTTCCTTGCCCAATTAATTTCTCAAAACGATTCTTAAATTTATCTTCGCCCATTTTCTCCTCCCTTGCTTTTCTCTTTGCAAATTCTTGCTTATTTTCATTTATCCCTCAGGATAGTTTTCATAAAAGCTATTTGGCTTAAAAATTATATAATCTTACCTTGCTTAGATTCTTCTTTAAATTTAAAGTATCTTATCCTCATCTGACTTCTCTTTATCAACTTTTTCAGTCTCTTTTTTTGTACTAGCTTTTAAACTTTTAGAAATTCTTTTTTTCGCTTCTTCAACTTTTTCTCCTTCTAAGACTTCACGTTTTAGGACCCCGGATAAAAGAATTTCTTTTATTTCTTCGTTTGAAACTTTAATTTCTGGTGCAATTTTCTTAATTGATTTTCTAATAACATCAATTACAGGTTCAGTTGTAATAACTTGTCCAATAAAAAATCTACTTAATATTTGTTTTTGTAAATAATAGCTCTCTAAAGCTGATTTTCCTTTCCATAAACTTTCTTTACATACGTAATAGAGTGGCTCAAGATCGTTTTGTTTTTTTGCATTTATTTTTAATATATCAAATTCATAAACTTGTTCTTTATTAATAGGTTTTGCATATGTGATCTTATAAACTTTCCAAATATAACCATTTGTTAAGATAACCCAATCAATACCGGCATTCGCACCATAATCAATAACTTGTTTAATATAATCATCTTTTAAGTCGAGCCCTATTGCTTTTACTTCAAGAAGAAATTTTGTTTGCCCATCAATCTTTAAGGCTAAATCACAATATGTTTTCTTTATTTCATATTCAGAGGTAATATCCAAATATTTATCATAACCAAATAATTCAGATAACATATCTGTAACTATAACAATAGTATCAGATTCATTAATATCTTTTGCTTTAGCTATTTTTAATATATTTTGAAACTTCTTGATTCCTGCAACTAACCTCGGTTGAAATTTTAGTTTTTGAATTGCCATAATAATACCTCCAATTTTTTAATAATATTTATTTTATTCTTCTATTTTGTTTACTTTAGCCATTAATCCTTTCTCTTTATTGTATCCAACTGCTCATTTACCTGTCGCAAGCCATTGATTATTTCCTTGAGTAGTTCTATTATTTCACCTAACTCTAAGCTATAATCTTTAGCCATCTTTCCCTCCTTTATTTGCTATCCCTTAGGATAATTTTCATAAAATCTTTTTTCTTTATAGCTTTCCCACATTCAGGGTAGTAAATTTCATCTTCTTTTTTATTCATTAATTACCTCAAAATAAAAATTATTATTGCAATCACTATACCTACTAAAATTATAAAAGTGCAACCTCCTCCAGTTGCCATTTTTTTTACCTTTCTTTTTCTACCTGAACTGGTTGTAGGTATACCAGTTTTTCTAGCAAAATCAGATTTTATTTTTGAAAGTCCTGTAGCCTTCTTCCAAGAAAATTTCGGCATTTAAACCTCCTTTATAAATTTTAAATATCAATTTTAATAAGAATATATTATTTGTTCAGAATCCTAAACTTATATATGCCTTATCAGGCATAAATTCCAAATTTGTTATTTCCAAAATAAAATCTTTAGAATCTGCAGGCACTTCGTAAACTACTGTATAAGTCCTCTCCAATCCAGGATTAATATTATCTAATAAAAATAACTCTTCTTCCTCTTCTATATATCCAAAACTTTCATCATAAGTAACAAATTCCCTGTCCTCTTTATCAAAAAGTCTTAAATCAGTTAATGTCTTCATTTCCTTGCCTACATTTTTAACTGTAAATCTGACTTTTATAAACTTTCCGGTTGTAGTTTTATTATCACTCCATCTATCTATAGCTTCTAAGGTATCCCCTAAATCTTCAGTAGATAGTATTTTCCAATTTACCTCATTGTTAATTGTTATACTTTCATTGGTTGAGTAAGGATTATCTTTACTTCCAATTTCTGCTTCTTCTTTAGTAACCTCTTCTTCTATCTTCTCTTCTTCCTCTACTACTGACTCTTCTATTGGCTCTTCTTCTACTACTTTAGATACCTCTTTGGTAGAAGGCTCGCCATTACAAGCCAATGCAAAACCAAAAATCAATACTAAAGCTAAAAATGGAATTAAATATTTTGCTTTCATACTTACTTCCTTTCGTACTTATTATTCGTAATTTATAATAAATTTTTTTTATAAATTTCTAATCTCAATTTGAGTATCTCTTAGACAACATTTATTTCTTCTGCAATTTTATACAATGAAATTTTATCAACATAGACAACTAAATACAATATACTGGTTGTTAAAATTCTCACCTCAGGTATGAATTTATAGACCATGCAAAAAAGGGGCTTTCTTTTATCAAAAACCCCTTTTGGTTGAAAGAACTACTATATCCCCCGAATTGCTCTTAAGATGTTTCCCAACTTTTGGGGAAGCTCAAAAGACCTACAAGCAATAACTCTGTCTTCTCCAAATATATCTTTAATATACTTTTCGGTTACTTCATCAGGATCGAGAAGAATGCCTATGACCTCAACCTTTCCTCTCAGAGTTCGGCATATCTTTTTTCCCAGCTCAGCATCATTACAAGCACCATCAGTAAGACAAAGTACAAGCTTTATGTCCTGGGGATATTCTGTCATGGGTACAGCATAAGTCTTAATTGCAAGTCCCATGTCCTCATACCCACAGAGAGCAGGATTAAGTCCGGCAATAAGAGCCTTACCTCTTTCATCAGAGCAAAGGTCAGCAATCTTTAGGGCCTGAGGAGTTACCAGTACCTCGTGAGGAATACCAAGCTCAAAACACACCAGATGTAAAGTCATTACCGCCTCAGCAATTGATTCCATTCTGGTTTTGCCACTGAAGATATGATTTAAAGAGGTAGAATGATCAATTATCACCTTAAGAGCTAGGGTGGGATGAGCTTTGCCCTTATCTTCTTCGTTAAGAAAAGGGTAATTTTTATCTCTTAAGTATTCTCTTAATGAAAGTCTTCCTCCTCTTTCTGCCGGTTCCCACTGACAAGGCATCTCTTCCCAGGAAAGCTCATCTACAAGTTCTCTAACTAAGGGTTTTACCTTTTCCTCAAGCTCAATATAAGGCTTGGGTTCAATGGCTACATAACCTTTTCCTTCCCTTTTGTCATTTGGTGGTACATCTCCATCAAAAAGCTTAGGTTCTTTATCGTCCACCTCGGCCTTATCTAGCCCATGTATACCTCCGCTAGTTTTCTCAACCTTATCGTCCTTAGCCCTTTCTCCTTGAGTATTACCCAGTCTATCCATAATTTCTTTTACCCACTTGGGTATTTCAATCTCCTTTAACTTAAGTATGCTTACTATTTTTTTAGCATTTCTTTCCACTACTTCAGAGCTTTCTGCCTCCCATGCCTCATAGACAAGAGGCTTAACCTTTTCCCAGAGTTTCTGATTTTTTAAAGAGAGTCCATCCTTAATAGGAAGATCTATCCTTTTTGCCCAGCGTAGCTGGAGAAAGTAGGCAACCACCTCGCCAGGAAAATCAGAAGTTTTATCTATAGGTTCTGATTCATTATAAAATATCTGGGAAAGCTTTTTTACAAGCCACCTTACCCCAACAAACTCTTCACACATCTGTCTTTCTATCCTCTCATCTTCTAAAATGTTTGCTACCTGATGAGTAAGAGGTGAAAGTTTTTTTGATGTAGTAAACCTTCTGTGTCCAGCCTCGTGTACCAGTATAGCTTTTGTAAGCTGATACTGTTCTCTGGGCGCAAGGTCAAAGATATTTGGATTTACCGCTATTTCCCTACTGGTAAAGTTACAGTAACCAGTAGGACATTTAGCCGAGTCAGGCTCAATAAGCACTCTGTAGGGAGAGATGCCCTGCAAAGCTTTTCCAAACACAACAAGCCTTTTTCTTATATTCTGCCACTCATACCACTGAACTGCCATAGCTTTACACCTCCTAAATAATTAGGGCTACCTTAAACTGGCAGCCCTTTTTTAATTAAAAATACTATACTTTCTTTACCTTGGCGTATGTGCCTCAATAAGTTCAAATAGCATATTCATTGTATCCTCTCTCAAGTAACCATCAGCATCAGTTCCAGCTACCTGGTGCATCCAGGTGACCTTAGCTCCTGCCTTAAGCCTTAAGAGAACTGGTTTTCTTTTCTTTGCTTTAAACTTTGTTGCCCAGGCAAAGAGTCCTCTTGGGGTAATCTCTCCAGAAAGCTCCTTATTTCGCTTAAGCCTTCTTGTCTCATTTGCTACCTTTACCATAATTTTGGCAATTTCAGGATCAATTCTGCTCTCTCCTACCAGTAGGTCTTCTTCATCTTTAGATGGAAGATATCTGAACTCCAGCACTGAGCTAAAGCGGTTAAGTAAAGCAGTATCCAAGATGTTTACAGCGTAGCCCTTTCCCAGGTTCATTGCCATTACCACCTGAAATCCATCACTAATCTTTACCTCCTCAGAACCATGTTCGGTTAAAACTACTGCTCCTCGGGAAAGAACACCCAGGAGTATATTAAGTGTTCTGGTGGGCATTCTATTTGCCTCATCAATAAATAGATATCCTCCAGCCTTCATTGCCTGAACAAGAATACCATCCTGCCAGACAAATTCTCCCTTGCCATCAGGAACATAGCTTCCCAGTAGGTCAAACTCCTTTAAAGACTCGTGCCCTTCAATTACAAAAACTGGCTTTTTAGCTTTTTTTCTATCAAAGGCCTCAAATGCACAGAGAGATTTTCCTGTTGCAGTGGGACCAACCAGAAGGCAGTTCATCCCGAGATCAAGACTCTCTACAAGTTCTGCAAGCTGAGTACCCCTAAAACGACTTTTTACTGGAGAGGGCTCAGGTAACTCTTCAGACAATTCTACTTTTTTCCCACTTCTATACTCACTTAGTTTTTCCAGGTCTGTAAGTACACCTGGGTTTATAGGTTTATCTACTATAACCTCAGGAGGAAAAGCATTGTTAAATACCCGAATTGAGTCAAGTCTTTCTGGATACCTTGAAGGGTTACTATCCTGCCATTTAGCCCAGTAGTAGAGCTCATCTGATAAGTGCATCAGTAGCGCAATGTATCTTTCATCACAGTCTTCTATAGCTTCACAATAGGTGAGTAACTCTTCTAGAGCATCGAGTAAATCTATTGCCTGTTCTTTAAATGCCAGGGCTTCAGCAATGAAAAGAAGCCCCAAATGATAGGTGACATTTCCCCTGGGAAGCCAGAAGTTATTTTCTACCATATAGCAGTTATGAAAGTCGCTTCCCGATTGAGACAGGGATCTTACCATCACTTTTCCCGGATACTCAAGCCTGGTAATACCGATAACATTACCTTTAAGAGCTACTACACAGGCTTTACAGAGCATTGCTGAGAGGTAGCCTACTGGTTTTGGATTTCTCCTTGCAGGGTAGTTAATTTCCTGCCCACCATGCAGTTTGGGAAAGATATCTACTTCTCTTTTCCGGGAGAATAAGATCTGAGTTACTGTTCTTGAATCACTTACAGTCAATTTATCTTTTCACCTCCTCCTTCCTAGGGGCCTTTAGAATGGCATTGGTTTTGGCTTCCTTTCTTTCTTTTAACTCCCTGGGTTTGGGAACACCCTTAGGCCAGCACAATTTAGTAAAAGGACAGTAGCCATCGCACTGCCATAGTCCATCAGAGCCTACCCTCTCTGGAAGCTTTCTTCCATCAAAGGCTACCTTTAGCTTCATTATCCTTGGTACTAGCCAGCCCAAAAGCTTTTTTGATTCCATCACTTCTACATTAATCCTCTTGACGCTGCTCATATCAAAATATACAATCTCTAGGTTATCAACCTGGTATTGAGGAACTACCAGATATCGGTATAGATTTACCTGAATGTCATGGCTCGCGTAAGGAGTGTTATCTTTGGGAATCCTCCTAGTACTTTTGTAGTCCACTAGTTTTTTGCACCCAGGATAGATAACATCAGGATGCCCAGATAGTTTAACACCAGCCACAGTGCGCTCAAATCTTTTCTCACAGATGGCACCACTGGCTTGAGCCTGGGCAATTACAGCATGAAATAGTTGACCGCGGAAGGCATAGTAGAGCTCTCTGGGATTAAGGTAAAAATCATTTCTTATCTGTAAAACTACTTTTCTTAGGCAGTTTAGAAGAGAAGAAACAGAAATTGCCTCTCCTTTTCTAATATTCTTTCGCATAGCAGCCAGGATTGGATAGTCAAACTGACAGGTATTTTTATGTGAAGCAGCACATTTCAGACAATCATCAAAGAAAAGGTCTCCTTTTCCTTCAGGGCAGTGAAATCCTTTTATCATCTCTTTCTCCTCTCTGTAAAAATCTGGGCTGACCTTCCATCCTATATGAAATAGCCAGCCCTTAATTTACTATTCTTTTTCTTTACCCAGCATGCTCCCTATAGTTTGGGCAGCTCCAGAAAGGCCCGTACTTTCCCTCTCTTTCAACTACAGGATTTCCACAGATAGTTCCACTATTTAGTCTCTTGTTGCAGCGACGTACTCCGTATTCATCGATATAAGTCTTATTTTGTTTCTCTGATGATACCTGTTCATTATTTCCACTCTCTTCAGGAATAGTATCGTTAACTTCAAATCCTTTTCGCCTAACAGGAAATCCACCAGACATAGCAATACTCGCCATCATCTTAGAAGCTCTCTGGGCAAGTCTTGCCTCATCCTCATCCCTTAATGTAATCTGGCACTCAAAGCCCTCCTTGGAGTGGTAAACTGTGTTCCAACTTGACCTTGCTTCATCCATCTCTTTTCTCCTTTCTTTTTAGTAATACAGAAGTTCTGTTTTATTTATTTTTAAAGTTCTACCTTTAACTTAACTTTCCTATGAAACCCAACAAGGAGGGATAATTTGTTTAAAATGGCAGTTTCTCCTTTCTTTCACTGGAATAGAAGGTGAATTATTATTTGTTTATGTCTAGATCAAACAATGATAAAAATCCGATCATCCCCTTTGCCATAACCAATTACCGGGATATTAAAAAGAGATTTGGAATTAAGAAAAAGAATAGGAGAGGCCATGTGTATATCATTGGAAAAACTGGAACT
>Ga0307379_10002090_pt1 | contig 30128 bp, 24 predicted proteins | sample UN2MG_FD_202237 | JGI IMG/M metagenome (GOLD analysis project Ga0307379, IMG submission 202237) | Soil microbial communities from Risofladan, Vaasa, Finland - UN-2 | ecosystem: Environmental > Terrestrial > Soil > Coastal area > Acid sulfate soil | place: Finland: Risofladan, Vaasa | collected...
AAGGAGTTGATCTCCATTCTGAGGTGCCGGAGTTTCGACGGCCCGATGGTGATCTGGCCCAGGGAGAGCATCGAGTCGTCATGCGAGGCGTTTTGGGGACTCATGCGGAGCATGTGAGGAAATAGTCGTATGAACAAAAGGCACTGGATGGCGTCAGGTATTAGAGCAATCATCCGAAGGAGAGGTAAATGGTTACTAGACGAGAGTTTATTACAAAGGGCATCGGTATTGCGGCAGGGAGCACGCTGCTGGGGCGACTGGGCTTGGCGCTTGCCGAGGAGCCGGGGCTCTCGAGGAAACCGAACATATTGTTCGTTTTCGCCGATCAGATGCGCAACTGCAATCTGGCCTGCATGGGCAACCCCGATGTCAAAACCCCGAATATGGACAAGCTCGCGAGCCAGGGGATGCTGTTCAGCAATGCGACATCCGGATTCCCGCTCTGCTCGCCATACCGAGCCATGCTCCTCACCAGCAGATATCCGCTGTCCACAGGCGTGATCACCAATAATATCAAGCTTGCGCGAAATGAGACGACCATCGCCACAGTGCTCAAGGCCCAGGGCTACAAGACCGCTTACGTAGGCAAATGGCATCTCGACGGAAATGGGGCCGCAGACCCGAATGATGGCAGAATAGGATTCGATTTCTGGCAGAGCGGGGCGGTGAAGGAGCTTCCGAAGACGAAGTCGGATTACAAACCGGACACCCAGACCGACGTGGCCATCCAGTTTATGAAGGAGCACGCGGCAGAGCCATTCTGCCTTTTCCTATCCTGGACGCCCCCTCACCCGCCGTACATCCCGCCGAAGCGATATGAGACCCTCTACAATCCCAAGAAGCTCAAGCTCAGGGAGAACGTCCAGGGCAACATAAGAGAAGCCAGGGACGAGCTTTCCAAGTCCTACGCCATGATCACCGGCCTGGACGACAACATCGGTAAGTTGATGAAGGCGCTGGACGACCTGGGCATCGCGGAGGATACGATCTTCTGCTTCTCCAGTGACCATGGAGACATGCTTTGGAGTCATGGGCGGGAGAACAAGAACCTTCCCTGGGAGGAGAGCATCAATGTGCCATTCATCATGCGGTATCCGCGGGAGATCAAGGCCGGACAGAAGAGCGACGTGCTCCTGAACTCGGTCCATGTCGTTCCGACGCTTCTCGGGCTGGCGAACGTCGAGGTGCCGAAGGTCATGGAAGGCGAGGACCTCTCGAAGGTCATCCTCGGGAACGGCGGTCCCGCAACGGGATCCCGCGAATGGCGGGACAAGGAGCCGGAGTCGGCGTACATCCTGGACGTCATCCCAGGGCCGTCGGGACTTACCAGGGGGGCCAGCACCTGGCGAGGCGTTCGCACGAAGCGGCATACCTACGCGAAAATGGACGGCAAGCCCTGGCTGCTGTTCGACCTCGAAAAAGACCCCTACCAGATGAACAACTTGATTGATAAGCCCGAAGCGAAGGAACTCCAGGATAAGATGGAAGCCACGCTTCAGGAATGGCTCAAGAAGACCGGGGATAAGTTCGAGCCGATCGATGTATGGTGGGAGCGGATAGGCGGGACGGGGAAGACTGGATCCGCAAAGAACCTGGGGAAGAAGACGAAAAACCCGGTGAACGGTGACCAGAGATAGGGGTGTTGGGTGTTTGGTGTTAGGTGTTGGTTAACTGCATTCCTTGCCTGCCTACTTATTCAGGGAGGGTTAGCTGCGAAGATGGATGTATTGCTGCTTACTGAACAGTTTCCGGGGACTGATGCTCAGTTTGTGGAAACCCTGAAGTCGTCATTGGAGGCAGAGGGGTTTGCGGTGAGGCCGGTGTCAGACCTGTCGGACCTGTCCCCGACGGATCGGGGCAGGCAGGACAAGTCGGACGGGGGGAGGCGGCTTCTCATTCTGCCGAACTCGGCGTGCTTGCCGGTTGATGCTCGCCCGGCGCTGCTGGCCTACCTCAAGGCAGGTGGGAATCTGCTGACCATCGGAGGGCCGCCGCTCTCACGGCAGGTGGTCAAAGTCAACGGCGAGTGGCTCACTCAGCAGATGCTGATGGACAAGTTGGTGGAGCTGTTCTATCAGCCCAACTCCGAAACACCGCGCTCTCCAGTGCTGGATTTCCGGAATAACCGAAAGACCATGACTCGCGATACCGGCACTCCGGAAACTCAGGTAACCGTTGGCTTCATGGGATCAGGGATTGGCGGCTCGCAAATGCATGTCTCGATGCCGAGCTGCAAGCTCTGGGAGTTCCAGGACATCCCGGTCACCGGCAAATTCGGCCCTGGCGAGACGGTGACGGTTTTCTCAGCAAAAGGCAGCAAGAACGTTCGGCAGTTGACGGTTGCCTGGATCGATTCCGATAACAACCGTTGGGTGGCGAGGATTGACGTCTCGACGGAGTGGAAGGATTATGCCCTGACCGCCGACCAATTCATGCTTTGGCGTGGGAAGGAAGGCAGCCTGGATACCAGCAAGGTGGCGAAGTTCAAGGTCGGCTTCGAAAACCATAACCTCCGCGATCCCGGCAAGCCGGCGGAGTACTGGATTAGCGCAGTCTCCTCAATGCCCAATCCCGCCGGAAACCCCGACTTCGCCCAGCCGACCCTCGAGACGCTGAGTCCTTCGTATAAGACCTATCCCACAGATGCGGCGTCACTTGTGCGCACGTTTGGTTCCTATGATGAAACCGGCGAAACCGCCTTGACCGGCAATGTGCACGTCGTGTGCTCGCTGCCGAGATATCGGGGATTGGGGTTCAACAAGACCGCCCCTCACCGGTGGATTCCCGCGCTGGCGGTCAAGATGCCCGACGGCCATATCGGAGGTGCGGCGGCGGCTCTTTACGTCCAGGATGACGAAGAGTATAAGAGCGTGTGGGCGACCCTCGGGATCGAGGATCCTGAGTTCCTGGCGGCGCATCGGGAGGAAGTCGCCCGCGAGGCGGTAGTTCTAGTCAAGCGCATAGATGACGGCCTCTACCTGCTCTCGGGTGGGGTGGATAAGGCGTCCTACTTCGAGGGCGAGCCGATTGCGGGGGCGGTGGTTCTGAATCCGGGAGGGAATAGCGGATCGGTGGAGATCGAGTGCAGTATCGCTGAGACGCAGCTCAAGAAGACTTTCCCCATCACAGGTAAGAGAACAGTCTGCGAGCTTGGGCCGATCAAGGGACTGAAGCCGGGGTTCTATACCATCGTGACCTCCATGTACCGCGACGGCAAGCTGATTGATCAAATCCGCCAGCCCTTCTCGATCATTGAGAGCAAGCCGGTGGACAAATCGGAGTTTGTGAGCATCAAGGGGGACCAGTTCATCTACAAAGGCAAGCCCTGGTACTCGCTGGGGATCAACTACCGGCCGATCTACGTCGCAGCGATGGAGCGCGAGCCATTCTGGCAGCATTGGTGTCATCCCGACCAGTATGACGCCGAGATCGTGGAGATGGAGCTCAGCCTGATGAATAAGATCGGGCTGAATACGGTTGCGCTGATCTATGAGAACTCGGAGGAAGTCCCTCCCGCGTTCGTTGACTTCATGGAGCGCGCGCACAGGCATGGGATCAAGTGCCATGTCTACCTCGCCGGTCTCGAGCCGAATTGGCCGAATCCCGAGAGGGCGCTGGCGCTCATCAAGGCCGCACGCCTCTGGGAGCGCCCGGCGATGTTCGCCTATGACACCGGTTGGGAGGTTCGGATTGGCGTTGAGGATAAGCGTCAGGGCGCGGATCCTGAGTGGAAGCGCTGGCTTCAGGACCGGTATGGGAGCGTCGAGAATGCCGAAAAGGACTGGGGTTTCACGCTCAGGAAGGGCGAGAATGGACGAGTCCACGGCCCGACCGACGATCAAGTCTCGGAGGATGGCCCATGGAATAGGATGGTGGCCGCGTATCGGCGGTTCTGGGATGATCGGTTCAGCCGCCGGTATATGAAGACTGCGCAGGTCATACACAGCTTAGACCCCTATCACCCAATCAGCGTGCGGAGCGGGTTCAACGGCACGGGTACTTCCGCTCCATTCGCCTTGCCCCAGATGCCGGTTGATCTCTTCTCGGGCGCAAAGCACCTGGACTATATCTCGCCTGAAGGCTATAACATCAGCGGCGACTGGCAGAGCTTCCGGGAGGCGGGGTTCACGACCGTCTACGGCAAGTTCGTAAGCGGCGGGAAGCCGGTCTACTGGGCGGAGCTTGGTTATTCGGCGGTGACACCCGATCGGCTCGATGAGCAGCGTCAGTTCTACGAAAAGATTTATCGGATGTTCTACGAGACTAGGTCGGCGGGGTCGGCGGCGTGGTGGTGGCCTGGATACCTGATCTGGGAGAGGAGCGACTTCGCGGTTATCAACCCGGATTTCACCCTTCGACCGGCGGCTTACGAGTATACCAAGATGGCGAAAATGGCTGCGACCCCCTATCCCGTGAAGAAGCCGGATTACTGGATCGAGGTTGATCGTGACAAGTACGCCATTGGATATGCCGGCATGCTTGCCGACAAGAGAGCTGAGTATGGGAAGGCGGTCGGTGAGGGCAAGACAGTCGGGCTGCGAACCAAGGGCACGGGCACGGACACGTCGAACTTCCCGAAGATCGCGGTCGGGGACACGCCCCTCAACGGCCATAACCCGCCGAAGTTCCTGAACGCCGAGTTCAATTCCCTGGAGATCAACGGGGTTGCGGTTCAGGATGGAGACAAGGTTCAGGTCAAGGCTGGGACGCCGTTCCTTGCGAGGGCCTCGCTTGGGAACATCGCCGAGGTGAAATGGCTCGCGTCGAATGTCAATCTTCAAGTGACCGGACTGGAGGCGCCGGTCCTTGCCCCGATTGCGAAGGACACGCCGTTCCTGGGGGATGCGGAAGTCAACTCGTTCCTGATGCCAAGCATTACTAATCAGACAAAAGTCGGGTTTCAGTTAATGGTGGATGGAATTGTGTTTGGTGAGAAGAGATTTGTGACGTTGGAGGTAAAGTAGATGGCAGAAAAGGGTTTGACTCGGAGGGAATTCATCACTCGAAGTGCGGGGGCGGTTGCGGGGGCGGCGCTGCTTGGCATGCCGGTGGCATCGTGTGCCGCAGAGAAGGCTCGCAAGCCGAATGTGGTCTTCCTGTTCGCCGATCAGATGAGGAATCAGGCGCTGGGGTGCATCGGCCAGGACAGGAATACCAAGACCCCGAATGTGGACAAGCTCGCGGCTCAGGGGATGCTTTTCACCGATGCGATCAGCGGTTATCCGCTTTGCACGCCGTACCGGGCCATGCTCCTCACCGGCAGGTACGGCACGACCACCGGCATGATCGGCAACGCGATGGAGCTGCCGGAGAGCGAGATCACTTTCGCTCAGGCGCTCAAGGAGCAAGGGTATAAGACCGGCTTCATCGGCAAGTGGCACCTGGAGAAGATTCACGATCCCTTCGTGCCCAAGGAACGAAGGCACGGATTCGATTACTGGGCGTCCAGGAATCTAGGCGGCGAGTACATGGACAGCTTCTACTGCGCCGACACGCCTGAGCAGATTCCACTGCCCGGGTATGAAACCGACTGCCATGCGGACCTCGCGATTGACTTCATGAAGAAGAACAAGGATCAGCCGTTCTGCCTGGTCCTTGCATGGAGAGCGCCTCATCCGCCTCGCGAGGCACCTCAGAAGTACTTGGACATGTATCCCTCTGACAAGCTTACTCAGCGTGCGAATGTCCCGGCGGGCATGGATGATCGGGAGAACGCGCATGTCTACTACGCGATGATCGCCGGCCTGGACAGGGCAATCGGCAAGATTACCAAGGCGCTCGATGAGCTCGGGATCGCGGACGATACGATCATCTGCTTCTCGAGCGATCATGGCGACATGCTCGCGAGCCAGGGCTTACAGGGGAAGAACGTGCCGTATGAGGAAAGCATCAATGTCCCGTTCATCATGCGGTATCCGAAGCGGATCAAGGCCGGGCAGAAGACCGACGTGCTCCTCAACACGGTTGACGTGATGCCGACGCTCCTGGGGCTTTGCGGTGTGCCGATACCGAAGGTCGTTCAGGGCACTGACCTTTCCCCTGTTCTGCTTGGCAAGGGCGGCAAAAAGCCGGAAGCGGTACTTCTTCAGAAGATCGCAGGCGTCCCGGGCAGGAAAGCTGCGGGTCCATGGCGTGGGGTTCGGACGGATAGATATACGTATGCGCGATTCAGCGATAAGGGCTATGTGCTGTTTGACAACGAGAAAGACCCCTACCAGATGAACAATCTGATTGATAAGCCGGAAGCGAAGGAGCTCCAGGACAAGATGGAGGCCCTGCTCCAGAAGATGCTCAAGAAGGCGGGGGACAAGTTCGAGACCCAGGATGCCTATCTCGCTCGGATGAAGGGCCGGGTGGGAAAGAGATGGGCGAGGATGCAGGCGGAATGAAGAATGGTTGATGGTTAATGTTTGATGGGGGAATGATGGCGAAACTAGCGATTAACGGTGGGAGTCCCGTTCGGACGAAGGCGTGGCCGAGTTGGCCGATTAGGGATGAGCGCGAGGAAGAGCTGCTGCTCGAAGTGTGCAGGAGCGGCGATTGGGCTGCGGCGAATCGCCCCATGGAGGCCCAGTTCGCGGAGAAGTTCGCGGCTTTCTCCCGAGCCAAGTACGCCGTCTGCTTGATGAACGGCACGGTCGCGCTCCAGCTCGCGTTGGAGGCGCTGGACATCGGCGCGGGCGATGAGGTCATCGTGCCGGGGTACACCTGGCAGGCGACCGCGGCCGCGTGCCTCGACGTGAACGCCGTCCCCATCATCGTTGACGTTGATCCCGAGACCTACTGCATTGATCCGACGCTCGTCGAGGCGGCGATCACGCCGAGGACGAGGGCGATCATCCCAGTCCACCTTTATGGCAGCATGGCGGATATGGACCGAACAATGGAGATCGCCCGCAAGCATGGGCTGAAAGTCATCGAAGACTGCGCCCAGACTCACGGCTCGCGCTGGCGGGATATGGGCGCTGGGGCGATTGGCGACATGGGGGCGTTCAGCATGCAGCACAGCAAGGTCCTCACCTCGGGCGAGGGCGGGGCGGCCATCACGAACGATGACAATCTGTATGATCGCCTGTGCGCCCTGCGGCATTGCGGGCGTCCGCGTCAGGGTGAGAAGTCGCCCATCCAGAGCGGAAACTATCGCATGACCGAGTTCCAGGCGGCGGTCCTGCTTGCGCAGATCGAGCGGCTGGAGGCACAGGTCAACCTCCGGGATGAGAACGCGCAGTACCTGAACAAGCGCCTTGCCGAGATTCCGGGAATCAAGCCGATGAAGCGGCATCCTCAGATTACGAGGCAGTCGTATTTCTCCTACGCGTTCCGGTATGACCCGTTGGGGTTTCAGGGCGCGCCTAGGTCGGCATTCCTGAAGGCGCTGGGGGCGGAGATTGGCCTTGCTCCGTGGATCATCTTCGAGCCGCTCAATCGGGCGACGCTCTATAATCCTCAGACGAAGAAGCGGCATCACTGGAGCGAGGAATACTGGCAGGCGATTGACCCCAGCCGGTTCGAGCTTCCAGTGTGCGACAAGGCCCACCGGGAGGAGTGCTGCGCCTTCCACCATCCCTTTCTCCTCAGCACAAAGGCGGACATGGATGACTTCGCGGATGGCGTGGCGAAGGTTCAGGAGAATGCGTCCGAGCTGGCGCAGGTCGGGTAAGCGTCTTATCTCTTGCTGTACCAGGAAATCATGTCCTCCACGTTCATCGAATCTTCTTCCGTAACTATTCACGCTTATTCCCGTTATATACATGGAACGGAATGTCTGCCAGTAGAGTCAGATAAACGATTGCCTGTTCCATTGCGTATGCGCGTTTCCGAACTATGAAGGAGGAAATGTCATGAGACGACTGTTCCCTGTCTTAGCACTGCTAATCTCGGTGATATCCCAGACTCTGGCAATCACATATACCGTCCATGACCTGGGATTGCTGCCAGGAGCAAAGACTACGTGGGCTCATGCGATTAACGATCGTGGGGAGATTGTAGGCTGGGCAGAAATGCCCAGTGGATTGCGCTATCCAGTGTACTGGAGCCAAGACGGTCAGATCAGCAGGATAGGCAACTTGTCTGGATACAATGCACGCGGTGAGGGCATTAACAGCAGCGGGCAAATCGCGGGCCATGCAAGCTATGGGGGATTCTTCTTTGATCCGCTGGCCGGAGTAAGGCAGTATAGCGGGGGCGGATGTACAGCAATCAATGACGCAGGCTGGCATGTGGGCAATCGTAATCGAAAAGCCAGTCTCTGGTATCCTGACGGCACGTTCCTCGAACTCGGCTCACTACCGGGACATTTGTATAGCATGGCTTACGGCATCAACAACGAGGGTGTTGTTGTGGGCGAGTCGTACACAGACTACTTCTTGGCGAAGGCATTTCTCTGGACTTCTGACAGAGGAATGGAGGACCTTCATGGACTCGGTGGACGTTGGACTTATGCCTATGACATAAACAACAAGGGGCAGGTGGTCGGCAGATCACGAACTACGAGTTACCAGTATGAGGACCATGCGTGTCTGTGGGAAGCAGATGGGAGCATTACTGACCTAAGCGCCATATCAGGTCAGTACACTGACCACAGCGGGGCACAGGCGATCAATGAGTGGGGCACAATCGTTGGACAGTCTTCATATGTTGCTGCTGTATGGGAGGCTGACACCCATAAGTTGGTAAAGCTTCCCTTGCTTCCAGGCTTCACGGGCGGTGAGACGATTGACATAAACAACCGAGGAATGATCGTGGGGTATTGCAGTCACTACTTATCGGAACCGCACTATTCTCACGCGGCATTATGGGTACCCATGATCCGGCAGATTCAGATAGACATCAAACCGGGCGAAAGCCCGAACAAGGTAAACCTGGATAGCAAGGGACGGCTTCCCGTCGCAATTCTTGGCACCGCAGAATTCGATGCGACCAGCGTCGATCCGGCTACGATACGTCTTGCCGTTGCACAACCGATTCGCTGGCATAGTGAGGACGTAAACGCAGATGGACTCCTCGACCTCATGCTCCATTTTCAGACATCGGACTTGGCGATTTCAATCGTGGACACGGAGGTCAAGCTGACGGGCCAGACACTTGCAGGTGAAGACATAGAAGGCGTCGATAGCATTATTCCAGTGCATGCAGGCAAGTAGGCGGACAAGTTTCTCTCGATCGAGAATGTCGAGAAGGTTATCTCAATCTGACCTTGTAGACATGCACATCGTTTCGCTCGAAGCGATCGGTGATGGTGCCGTCCTTGGCGGAGAGCGTGCGGCCCTCGAACATGACCTCCACTTCCCCTTTGAGGACATCGCCTGAGAACCGGACCTGCGCGGGGGAGCCTTCACGCTTGGCGGCGAAGATGTAGAGAAACGGGCCGACCTCCCTTGCGGTGAACTCGATGTCCGGCGCGCCCGAGACCTTCAGCGGAATCTTGGAATCCGGCGCGAGCAGCGCCGAGTGAAGCTCGCTCCCCTCCCCGATCTCGCGAAGGAGGGGCCTCATAACCTGGTTCCAAAACGTCCAATTGTACCCCAGCTCGGCGTCCCGGCCCTCCAGGCACAGGTTCATCCCGAAAAAGAAGAGTCCGCGAGCGCCTTTGATGATCGCCTGATAGGCCATGTATCGCTCCTGGCGGAAGGTCGGGAAGACAAGCGTGTGCGGCGGCATGACCCCACTCCAGCAGACCTGCAGGACCATGATGAACGGCTTTTTGCCGTCAACCGCCGCCGAGATGTAATCGCAATAGTCCCCGACCATGCTGAGGTCCTTATTCGGCAGATGGCTGAGCGCGCCCATAGGGATGCCGATGGGATAGATGTCCAGGCCGGTGGCATCGCAGTACTTGCAGTATTCATGGAGAATCTCGATGGTGTTCCGAGGGGCATGCGCCATCCAGACCGGGTGATCAGGATCATGCTGCTTGATGAACTTATAGGAGGCGACCAGGCCGTCAATCGGCACGTTGCCCCACGCGGGCTCGTCCATACACTTCCACATTGCGAGGGCGGGATGGTCGTTGAAACGCTCGATGAGCTTGCCGAGTCCCTCCGGGCGTTTGGGGGCATCCTTGGTGAAGACGCTCAGCTCGCGGAGATTCAGGAAGGCGTACATGCGGTTTGCGGCCAGCCAGTCCATGTATTCGGCTACTTGCTCTTCGTCGCCCCTGGCCCACGGGCCGGAGTGGATTCGGAAGCTATCAATCCCGCCTTCGGCGAGCACCGCCAGCGCATCCCTGCCGATTGGATCTCTCGCTCCCAATGGCGGCGGGCCGGGTGACAAACACATGGGAAACCAAGGCTTGTCATTCATGAGGAACCGATTGCCATCTATGGTGACTCTCGTCGGGCCGGCGAAGGCAAGACTCTGCGCAAGGAACAATATCAGGATGGCGAATTTCATGGCTCATAGTCCGGGTTCGGGGTCGGCATGGAGGCGTCTACGGACTTGCGCCAGTCGGCGAGCTTCTTCCGAAGCTCTTCGGCCTTTTCGGGCATCTTGGCGGCGAGGTCGGTAGTCTCACTGAGATCGTCCTTCAGGTTGTAAAGCTCCACATGCCCGTCCTCGAAGAACTCGATCAGCTTCCAGTCGCCGTCGCGAATCGCCCCGCCGGGGGTGCAGCGATGGTAATGCGGATAGTGCCAGTAAAACGTCTTCCGCTCGATGCTCCCTTTCTGCCGGAGCAGCGGCATGATGCTGACGCCATCGGGGCACGTGCCCTTGATGCCCGCCATCTCCAGCATCGTGGGGAAGAAGTCCGTGCTGATCATGGGCGTGTCGCAGAGACTCCCGGGCTTCACCTTCCCCGGCCAGCGGACGATCAGCGGGTCGCGAGTCCCGCCCTCGTAGAGATGCCCTTTCCCCAGTCGGAGCGGCGCGTTGGACGTGACGTCCAGCAGGCCGCCGTTGTCGGAGAAGAAGATGACGACCGTGTTATCGGCGAGCTTGAGATCGTCCAACTTCGCCATGATCCGCCCGACGCTCTCGTCCACGCTCTCGATGACGGCGGCATAGACGGGGTTGTTCTGATCCATGCCGGGCTTGACCTTCTTCTTGTACTTCTCCACCTTCTCCGGCTTGCCGGCCAGCGGAGTATGGACCGCATAGTGAGACAGGTAGAGGAAGAAGGGCCGATCCTTGTTCGCTTCGATGAACTTCTCCGCCTCGGTGGTCAGGCGGTCGGTGAGATACTCTCCCTCTGTGCCGATCGTTATGTTCAGGATGCCGTAGGGATAGAAATAGCTCTTCTGGCTGCCTTGATGAGTGCCGCCAAAATTGAGGTCGAAGCCCTGCTTATCCGGGTAGTAGGGCTCTCGTCCAAGATGCCACTTGCCGATGCTGGCGCTGACGTAACCCGCCGACTTCAATCTCTCGGCGATGGTAGTCTCCCTCAGGGGAAGCTCCTGGTAGAACTCCGGCGTCAGGAGTTTGGGATTCTCGCGCTTGTGGCCGGGAATCCAATCGGTGAGCTGAAGCCTCGCCGGGTATTTGCCGGTGAGGATGCTTGCACGGGTTGGGGAGCATACGGGGCAGGCGGCGTAGGCGCTGGTGAACTTCATCCCCTGGGAGGCGAGGCGGTCAATGTTCGGCGTCTCGTAGAACTTGCTCCCGTAGCACGAGACGTCCATCCATCCCAGATCATCCATCAGAATGAAGACGAAATTCGGCTTTTCCACCTCTGACCCCCTTGTGAATGCGCTCAGGCCGAGCAGGCCCATTGCGCCCATGCCCGCGAGCAATTCTCTTCGGCTGATCTTGCTCATGTTTCTAACATACGCCGTTTGACCGGGGATATCCTCGTCGGCAAAGGAGGCGCAGAGTGATTCGACTGGGGATTGCCTTACTCTTGCTCGGGGGTCTTGCAGACATCGCCCACGAAGGCTTCCATGGACTTGGCGAGGCTGCCCAGCACGACAGTCCACTCGCGAAGGTGCTCTCTGCCACTCTCGGTGATCTGGTAGACGTGTCTGGCCGGGCCACTCCCACGGACGTCCCATGTAGACTGAACATAGCCGTTCGCTTCGAGTCGCTGGAGGGTGCGATAGAGCGCGGCCCGGTCAATCTCGGCGTCGGTCAGCGCATGTTTGTTCAGCTCCCCGGCCAATTCGTACCCGTACGCCGATTCTTTCTCAACAAGCAGGTGCAGTAGGACCGGCTCCACGAACCGATACAGATTGCCCATTGCGCAACTGCACGGGCGCTCTCCGCCATGTCTGCGGCATTGTCTTCTAAGCATTGGCTGCACTCCTCACAGTCCTATTCTATAATATTTTTCCATCTAAATGCAAATTACATTTAAAAAACATCTTGACAAGTCGCGAACGGGGTGGCATAATAGATGTAAGTTACACTTAGTGCCGAAAAGGAGGCATAGTGATGAGACACCGAAACATGTACTATCTCACTGGGCAGCCCGGCTGGATGCGTTTCGGATGCAGCCCCGGCTGGGTCGGCCGCAGTCCATCCGGACTCGGGCCATGCGCCCAATTCCTCATGAGCGGTCAGCAACCGCTCGCCGATCAGCACCCCCGGCTTGAGTTCCTCAAGAACCAGGCCAGCTTCCTGGAGCAGCAGCTTGCGGCGATCAAGTCGCAGATCGAGACCCTGGAAGGAGAGCAAAACCAATGAAAGTCGCGGTATGCTCGACAGGCGATACGTTGGATTCGCAAGCCGATCCCAGATTCGGCAGATGCCGGTATTTCATTGCTGTTGATACGGACACCCTTGATTTCACCGCTGTTCAGAATCCTGGTGTCATGTCGGCGCAGGGCGCCGGCATCCAGGCAGCCCAGGTCGTTGCTTCGCTGGTAGTATCGGCTGTGGTAGCAGGGAACTTCGGACCGAATGCTTATCAGGCGCTGTCGGCAGCCGGGGTAAAGGTGTACACCGGAAACCCAGGCACAGTGCGGCAGGTCGTGGAGCAGTTGAAGAACGGGCAGCTTCAAGAAGTCGCCTCACCCACCGTCGCCGCTCACTTCGGTATGGGCCAAGGCCCTGGCTCTGGAATGGGTAGGGGCGGCGGCATGGGCCGCGGAGGCGGTGGAGGCCGCGGAGGACGGTAGACAGATCGAACGGAGGTAAGTGAAATGCCAAGAATGGATGGAACGGGTCCTGCCGGGCAGGGCCCAAGAACAGGCAGGGGCTTGGGTCCCTGCGGAACTGGGACAAACCCACAGAACTCGGCGGCTAACCAGCCGGCCTCCCAGTCAACGGGATGGGTAAGTACTGCCCTGGGGATACTCGCCGCTCTGGGATTCGGCGCATCCGGCGCAAGTCGGGGAACGGGCCGAGGGGGCGGTGGAGGCCGGGGACGTGGCCGAGCATGAGCCGTCAGCCGGAGAAAGCGCGCGATTGGGAACAAGCGGTTCGATTTCACGGGCACACTTGCCCGGGACTGGCCATCGGTTACCGTGCGTCGAAGATCGCCCTCGAGCGGCTTGGGGCAAAGCGATCCGAGGATGAGGAACTGATCGCCATCGCGGAAACCGACTCCTGTGCCGTGGACGCAGTGCAGTGGCTCTCCGGCTGCACGTTTGGGAAGGGCAATCTCTTCTTCCGAGACTACGGCAAGCATGTCTTCACCTTCGCCCTCCGACCTTCCGGCCGAGCAGTGCGAGTGGCGCTGAGGCTCGGCCAGAGTGAAGAACCTGTCGGCCATCCGGAAAATGAGACCGAGCTCATCCTGAATGCGCCGGCTGAAGCGCTGTTCGACATCAGGGAGATGACGATAGACTTGCCGCCGGCCGCGCAGATTCGCGATTCGTTGGCATGCGACGCATGCGGCGAATTGGTCATGGTCGGTCGAACGGTGTCGGACCGCGGCCGCACGTTGTGCATCCCGTGCTCGCAGGAACAATCGAGATGAGCGATGGGGCACTCCGCGTCGCCATCGCCTCGGGCAAGGGCGGCACCGGGAAGACGACGGTGGCCGTTAACCTGGCCTATACGGCGGCATCGGGTGGAGCGAAGGTCAGCTATCTCGATTGCGATGTGGAGGAGCCGAATGGTCACATCTTCCTGAAGCCGCACGTCAAGCGAACACTGCCGGTTTCCGTCCCAGTGCCACTGGTGGATGAGAGCAAGTGTAACGTCTGCCGGAAGTGCAGCGAGATCTGCCAGTACCATGCGATTGCCCCGCTCGGCGAGACGGTGCTGGTGTTCCCGAACCTGTGCCATGGGTGCGGTGGGTGCATGCTCCTCTGCCCCACCTGCGCAATCACCGAAGTCAGCCGGGAAATCGGAGTCGTCGAGGAAGGCAGTGCAGGCGGAGTGAGGTTCGTCCACGGGCGGCTGAACGTCGGTGAGGCAAAGTCCCCACCGCTCATTCGCAAAGTCAAAGAGCACATCCCCGATGAAGGACTTACCATCATTGACGCCCCGCCGGGCACGTCCTGTCCGGTGATCGAATCGGTCAGGGGAGCGGATTACGTGCTGCTGGTGACTGAGCCGACTCCCTTCGGCCTGCATGATCTGCGGCTCGCCGTTGACATGCTGCGGGTACTGGCCCTGCCCTTCGGGGTGGTGGTGAATCGCTCGGATATGGGTGATGAGAAGGTTTTCGAATACTGCAAGGCCCAGGGAATAAACATACTCCTCGAAATCCCCGATGATCGGCGAATCGCCGAGGCATATTCCAGAGGTCGGCTCGCGGTGGAGGCCCTGCCGGAATACAGGTCGGCTTTCGAGGGTCTTCTCGCCATGCTGCGGGAGAGCGAGGTTGCAGATGGGGCATAGCTCGCATGAATACAACTTGTACGGCCCCGTGCCGTCACGACGACTGGGGCTATCGCTGGGCGTGGATGTCATTCCTTACAAGGTATGCTGCTACGACTGCATCTACTGCCAACTTGGACGGACCACCAGGTTGATCGCATCACCGGAGCGATTGGCGGACCCGGGAGACGTGATTCGAGAGATCGAGCAGTGGGTTAGGCACGGCGGGACCGCCGACTATATTACTTTTGCAGGATCGGGCGAGCCGACCCTGAACGCTGGACTCGGCGAGATGGTGAGCGCGACAAAGGCTCTGACCGGCATACCGGTGGCCGTAATCACGAACGGCGCCTTGCTCGGCATGCCTGAGGTCCGCGAGGCCGTGTCTAAGGCTGACGTGCTGCTGCCTTCGCTGGATGCCGGGACGGAATCGGTTTTCCAGGCAATCAATCGGCCTGCGCCCGGTCTCAGCTTCACTGATATGACCGAAGGGCTGGTGCGGGCAGGTCGGGAGTTCGCCGGCTCGATCTGGTTGGAGATAATGCTGGGTCGTGGGGTCAACGACTCGGATGACGAGCTTGTCGCGATAGAAAAGATTGCCAGGCGCATCGGGCCGGACAAGCTGCAGATCAACACTGTCGAGAGACCGTCGAGGTCGGGAGATGCCCGTGCCGCATCCGGGGGCAGATTGATGAGGGCATGCTGGATCCTTGGCGAGACCGCCGAGATCATTGCGGGGTCAATTGCCTCTGCCGAGGAAAGCCCGCGATGGCGGAAGATCGAGGAGGAGCTGATGCGGCTGCTGTCCAGGAGGCCTTGCACTCTGGGCGACATGATCGCTGTATCAGGCCGCAATGCCGGGGAGCTGGCGAAGCATCTGCAGCGCCTTGTGGCAAGAGGACTTGTGGAACAGGTTGGGGACAACGACCCTTACTATAGCATAGCGCACGCAGGAGAATCTAGTACAAGTGACCCTTGTGGTTGACAATCTCGCTCAAGGTGAGCTCCGGTCGGAGCATGGATTGAGCATATTGGTAGAGACATCGGAGGGCTCGGTACTTTTCGACACGGGCCAGAGCGATGTCTGGCTGGACAATATGGTTGCTCTCGGCAAGGATCCTGAGGCGATCCGGGCGATAGCCATCAGCCACGGCCATTACGATCACACAGGTGGGATTGCGGCCGCTCTCATGAGGTTACCCCAGGTGAGAGTGTTTGCGCATCTCGATTGCCTCAGACCTCGATATGCGGTGGGCGCGAACGGCAGGCACGCGATAGGAATTCCCAATCTAACCCTCGCTTTCCAACCTCGATTCCTGTTCAACGAACGCTCGAAGCAGATACTGCCGGGAGTGACTCTGAGCGGCCAGATCCCCATCAGGCGCAGTGTTGATACCGGCCCCTTCCTCATCGAGGACGAGGTGGATACCTTCGCCGACGAACAGTGCATGATACTGCGGGATGGCGGATATGTCGGCGTACTCCTCGGCTGCTCTCATCGGGGGGTGGAGAACAACATACTTGCCGCTATGGATGTTGCCGGGACAGCCAGACTGGACCTGGTGATCGGCGGCATGCACCTCGACGGTGCGGACGAAGGCAGGCTGGAGGCGATTGCATCGTTCCTTGAGGCTGAGGACATCGGGCAGATCGTCCCCTGTCATTGCACGGGAGATCGAGCATTCGCGTACCTCAGGGATCGGTTGGGCGAGCGCGTCATTCAGGGAAGGGCCGGGATGCAGTGGAGCCTGGGGTCATGATCAGCGAATTGGCGGTGATAAGCGGCAAGGGAGGCACGGGCAAGACCAGCGTGGTCGCCTCATTCGCCGCCCTGGCGCAAAACAAGGTGCTTGCGGATTGCGATGTGGACGCCGCCGACCTCCATCTGGTCCTCAATCCGCAGATCATAAGCGGAGAGAACTTCGTCGGTGGGAAGTCGGCAAGGATTCTCCCCGAGAACTGCATCGGCTGCGGTAAGTGCGAGGAGGTCTGCCGGTTCGACGCCATCCGGCTCGAAGGCCCGGCGAACGATGTGATCGCCAAGACCTACCTGGTGGATGAGATCGCCTGTGAGGGATGCGGATTGTGCGCCCACTTCTGCCCGGCGGATGCGGTGGACTTCTCCTCCCGCGTCAACGGCGAGTGGTACGTATCAGATACGAGGCACGGCCCGATGGTACACGCGAGGCTCGGCATGGCCCAGGAGAACTCGGGCAAACTCGTCACGATCGTCCGCAGCAGGGCCAAGGAGATCGCCGAGGAGAAGGGAGTTGGCCTGGTGATCATAGACGGCTCGCCGGGAATCGGATGCCCGGTGATTGCGTCGGTCACCGGCGCGACATTGGCGCTGATAGTCACCGAGCCGACTCTCTCGGGATTGCACGACCTGGCCCGGGTTGCCGATCTCACCGGCCACTTCGGCATCCCGACCGTCGTATGCGTGAACAAAAGCGATATCAACCCTGAGGTCACCGCCGGGATCCGGGTGCTGAGCCATAAGAGGGGGCTTGATTTCATCGGCGAGATCCGCTATGACACGCAGGTCACCAGGGCACAGATCGCCGGCAAGAGTGTGGTTGAATACGGCGACAGCATCGCCGCCGCCGACATAAGGTCTCTCTGGGATGCCGTTTCCAGTAAACTCGAACAGACGAAAGGATAATCAAATGAAGATCGCGATTCCAACACAGGGCGCCTTGCTATGCCCTCATTTCGGGCACTGCGAAGAATTCACGATTGTGACCGTCGACCCGGCTACAAAACAGATCGTAGAAACGGAGAGAATCCCTGCGCCGGCGCACGAGCCTGGTTTGCTCCCTCGATGGCTTCATGAGAAAGGCGCTGACATCATCATCGCCGGGGGAGTGGGCGGACGGGCAAGGGACCTGTTTGCACAGAACGGCGTGGATGTCTTTGCAGGCGCACCAATTGCTTCTCCATCCGAGATAGTGAATGCATATCTGGACGGAACTCTGGCCTCCGGCGCGAATCCCTGCGACCACGGGCCTTGCGAATAGCGGAGAATCCTCGTCGGCAAAGGAAGCGTCATCATTGGGCGGGAATACTAGGGCATGTATGGACGCATCGAGCTTGGTTGGGTGGAGATCGAGCCGTCAGGGCCGGTGATCGCCGGAAGTATCGGTGATTGGCGGCTGACCTACCACGTGGGCGCATTGGGGTTTGACGACGGCGGGACGATTAAGATCGCCATGCGCTTCGCGAGCGATTGGGGCACACCTCAGAACACCGACCCATCGACGCTCAACTATTTCAGCGTGACTACGACCGGCATCTCGAAACTGAAGCCCCGCTTCGACCGCAAGGCTTACTACCGCCCGTGGCAGAAGGCGATCGTCATTGACGTGCTGGACGATGCCCTCGCGCCGGGAGACACCGTCACGCTGACCCTCCACAATTCGGAGGCTCAGACGTTCTGCGAGCGGACATTCGAGTTTCGGGTGGCGGTGGACTGCTTTGGGGCGGGCGTGTTCCTCGATCTGCCGGAGCAGCCGGAGTTGGAGATCGTCAACGGTCCACCCGCCGAGTTGGTGCTGGTTTCGCCGACGGAGGCGGTGGTCGGCGAGCCGTTTTGGCTCGGGGTCAAGCTGGAGGACATATGGGGGAATCCTTGCAGGGATTTCGAGGGAAGGGTTAATCTGCGTTCAGAGGCCAAACTGACCGGGCTGCCGGACTCAGCCTCGCTTGGGCGAATTGAGGGCATAGTTGCCCACGAGCCAGTGATCATCCGAATCAGCGCGAGCTTTGGGGAGTTGACTGCGATCTCTCCACCGATCGAGGTGACTGCTGAATCCAGCGAATACCGACCACTCTGGGGCGACCTCCATGGGCAGAGCGAGGAGACGATCGGGACAAACTCAATCGAGGATTACTGGACCTTCGCCCGCGACTGGGCGTTCCTCGACTTCTGCGGGCATCAGGGGAACGACTTCCAGATCACGCCGGAGTTCTGGCGGAGGGTCAAGGACACGGCGGCGGAGTTTCACGAGCCGGGGCGGTTCATCACCATCCCGGGGTACGAGTGGTCGGCGGTTCATCCGAACGGCGGCGACAGGAACGTTCACTTCCTGGAGGACGACCCGGAGATCTTCCGTTCGAGCCGCTGGCAAGCGCCGGATGCGCCTCCGGAGAACGAGGCAAATGACGCCCATCAGCTTTTCGACCGATTGGAATGGACGGACGGAATCGTCGTCGCTCATGTGGGCGGTCGGCCGGCAAACCTGGCGTTCCATGATGATGAGATCGAGCCGCTGATCGAGGTGGCATCGGCGTGGGGGAAGTTCGAGTGGATGATCGAGGACGCATTTCAGATGGGGTACAAGGTGGGATTCTGCGCGGGAAGCGATGACCATAAGGGGCGCCCGGGCGCGAGTTACCCGGGGCGGTCGTTCTTCGGCTGGTATGGCGGACTGACCTGCGTGTATGCGAAGGAACTCACCCGCGGGGCGATCTTCGAGGCACTGAGGGCAAGGCGATGCTATGCAACAACGGGCCAGCGAATGATGCTTCGGGTTTCATGCGATGGTCATGTTATGGGAGAGGAATACCGAGCCAAAGGCCCTCGGCATATAAGCATACGAGCGATTGGCACTGCCCCGATCGAGCGTATTGACCTGTTCCGAAACATAGAGCTGCTGGCGTCATGGCCGGAGAAGATCGAGCGCTCGGCCAATCGGATACGCATTTCCTGGGGCGGGGCAAGGATTCGGGGACGAGGCCGGAATGCCGAATGGGACAGCTTCCTGGAGGTCCGCGGGAGCGAGATCCTGGCGGCCGAGCCGTATGCCATGGACTCGCCCGCCGAGACCGTGAGCCTGGAGGGGAATCGCGTGACCTGGCGCTCATGCACGGCGGGGGACGACGACGGAGTGATCCTGACCTTGGCAAACCCGGAGAGCGCCGTCATCCACTTTGAGTGCCCGCTCCTTGAGACCGAAGTCAGAGCGACCGATTTGCCTGTGAGGGCAGACCTGGGAGGCGTCGGCCTCCATGTAACCTTCGAGGCACTGCCTCTCGCGAGCGAGCATTGTGTGAGCGTTGAGTTCGTTGATCAAGATCAGCGGTCGGCGGCCTACTGGGTGAGGGTCACTCAATCCGACGGCAACCTGGCCTGGACTAGTCCGATCTATGTGTCCCCTCAGTAGCCGTAGGGGTCAGGATCTATCACAAAGAACGCGCCGAGATGAATGTCTGGCGCTGGCAAACCGGAAGGGCGCTGAAGCCACACTTGAAGCCGGCTTCAGCCGTCTCATGGGTTAGTAGCGTCGGCTCTTCAGCCCGACGCAGACAAGGTGAATATGGAACACGTTGACAAACGATCAGTTAGAGGGATAGAGTGAAGTATGCTTGCAGACACGCTCATCACCATGCTAATCATTCTGCTGGTCGGAATGTCCGCTGCCGGGGATTCGTTCAGGCCGGCGGCGGATATCATGCCTGGGAAGACCAGCCATCCGCTCGAGAAGCAGATCAGCAAGTTCATGAAACGCCAGGCGACCTTCGAGTTCAAAGACTCGGGGCTGACCGGCAAGGACTATCTCAAGATCATTGACGGCGAAGTCGCCTACTTTCGCAAGTGCCAGGATGCCAATGGGGCGATCATTGACCCCGTGGAGAAGATCGAGTGGCAGTATTCGACCCCATGCTATGCGCTGTCGGTCGCGCTGCTGGCGGCAAGCGGGTATAACCGCGATCCTGAGGTGCTGGCGAGCGGCGTGAAGGCGATGAGCTGCTCGGTTGATGAGATGCATGAGAACCGGTGCGCTCAGAATCACGGCGAGTTCTTCATCCAACCGGTCGTGCTGGCGCTCGATTTGTACAAGGGCCATGTGCCCGATGAGCAGATCGAGGGATGGAAGAAGAAGCTGTCCGAGATTGACCCCTATGCCTTGTACCCCGACAATCTGCGGCGCAAGAAGGCATGCTACAACCACAATATCGTCGCGCTGGCGGGCGAGTATCTGCGACCCAAGGCGGACAAGGATTTCGTCGAGACCCACCTGGCGCACCACAAGCAGTACTTTAACAAGTCGGGGATGTACCGGGACAATCCCGGCCTGCCGATGGTTTACGATGAGTTCTCGCGCCAGTTCCTGGCGAGCATCCTGTGTGAGGGATATCATGGGCCGTCGCTGGATTTCTACCGGGAGAACCTCTGGCGGGGAGCATGGACCTCCCTCTTCATGCAGTCGCCGTTCGGGGAATGCCCAACCGGCGGGCGGAGCGCTCAGCATGTTTGGAACGAGGCGCAGATGTGCGTGACCTACGAGATTTATGCCGCCCAGTATGCGCGCAAGGAACAACTCGCCGAGGCGGGGGTGTTCAAGAGGGCGGCTCATTTGTCGCTGACCTCGATGCGGCGATGGCTGAAGTCGGATGGGACGGCCTATGTGGTGAAGAACCGCTATCCACCCGAGGCGCGTCACGGCTATGAGCGATACTCGGCGCAGTCGCAGTACAACCTCCTCGCATGCTGGCTGATGGCCGTCGCATACCTCTACGCCGACGAGTCGGTCAAGGAGCGACCGTGCCCGGCGGAGGTCGGCGGGTTCGTCGTGCCGATTCAGGACGACTTCCACATGCTGTTTGCGAATGCCGGGGGCACCTATGTCGAGTATGACACGACAGGCGATCTTCGGTTCAACCCGACCGGCATCATTCGAATCCACCTCAAGGGTGGGAACCCTCAAATCGGGCCGTCGGACGGTGTCGTCCACAAGTTCGATCCCAAGACCAAGGAGGATTTGGGGGGCGAGCGCCTTGCCGTCGGCCCTGCGTGGCAGGATGCGTCGGGCGAATGGCATCGGCTGGCGGATACCGAGGTCAAACCTAAGATCGAGATTCTGGGGCAGACCAAGTTCAAGCTCACCTATGAGATCGAGGGAGTGACGGTCACCGAGATCGTGACTGTCGAACCATCAGGAGTGACGGTTGAGGACTCCATCGAGGGCGCGAAGACCATGCGGGTCTACTACCCCATGCTCGTCTTTGATGGCCTCGAGGAGGCGAACATCGTCATGGAGAAGAACGCCCTCAATCTCTCAATGCGCGACGGCTCGGTGAGGTTCGAAGTCCTCGAACCCAAGGGAATTGTGCTGGAGCGAACCGGCGTCCGCCTGGACAACCGAAATGGGCAGATCGAGGCGGCGTATGGGGAGATCAAGGGGACGAAGGCCGTTTACCGGATTGGGCCTCAGGGAGACCTCAAGCCTATGCTCAAAGTAACGTGGGAGAGATACCCGAATCCGCCACAGGGATTCCAGGATAGCGATGGCGGAGTAGTCGCCGGCAAGCTCATCACGGTGGGCGGATTCTGCCAGGGATTCGACGACGCCAAGAAGCCGGGCCACTACCCTAGAGGCTTCCTAAAGAAAGCGTGGGCGCTCGACCTTGCCGACCCCGCCAAGGGCTGGGCTGACCTACCGGATTTCCCGGGGGATGCAAGACAGGGACTTTCATGCCTGCCGGTTGGCGATGCGCTCTATTGCTGGGGAGGGTTCAGCTACACGAAACCCTATTGCTATACCGACGGCTATAAACTATCAGGCAGCACCTGGGAGAGCCTGCCTCCCCTCCCCTGGCCGATTTCCATGTTCGGCATCTCGTCTCTTGACCGCAAGGTCTATGTCCTTGGGGGAGCTGACTATGACTACGAGAAATTCTCCACCAATACCGACCGAAACGGCAAGAACGAAGGACTCGGAAAGCGATTCATGGTTCTTGACACCAGGAATCCGAAGTCCGGCTGGCATCGGCTCCCCGATTGCCCGGGCACTCCCAGATGCGTCTTTGCCATGGCGGCAGTCGGCGGCAAGATCTACGTCATAGGGGGCGCGAATATGCCTCCCGGCGATGAGTACCTATCGGTGGTTGATAACTGGGTATTCGATCCCAAGACAAACGAATGGACCCGCATCAAAGACCTTCCTATCTCCAGCGGCAACTTCCCGGACGGAAGCATTGTCTACAAAGACAGGTATATCATCCTGGTGGGTGGCTTTCAGTATGGGCGGGTAGCGAATCCGGATGGAACGATCAGGGATAAGTATGGCGTCGCCTCAAGGCTGGATGGGAAGGGCGAGTACTTCAACGATGTGTTCATTTACGACACCAAGCGAGACCTATTCGGCCGAGCGGACAGCCTGCCGATCAACAATAACATGCCCATGGCCATGGTGCATGGGGATGACATCTTTGTGATTGGCGGCGAGGCGGATGCGCTGGAGATCGGCGGCGAGTATTATGGCCATCATCCCGACCTCTGCCTTCACGGGAAGATTGAGGAGGTCGGGAAGTAGGGAACGGATCAGTTCTTCACCTGGACTATCGCCCCGGCGACCCCTTGGTTGCCGAGGAGGTCCCAGGCGTAGACGTTCACTGAGTATTGGCCGTTGGGCCACAGAGGTTTGCCCGCATTGTCCAATGCCGTCGTGTCCCAGCACTCCTTGGCGTCTTCCGGCTCGATTATCCCATCGCCGTCCGTCTTCGTAACCCTCAGGGCCTGGAAGTAGGGGCTCCACTCGACACTGAACAGTTTCCTTGTGACTTCACGAGGAACATAGAGCGGCTGGACCTGCTTCCAATATCCGATGTCACCGCGGTGATCGAGCACGACCTTCTGCATGGTGTGCGTCCCGTCACTGATGGAAAGCATCACCACCGGCACACCCAGCAGTTCTCTTTGGCCGGGACAGGCGCTATCCGTGATGGCGGCCAGAATGTCGGCCTTGCCTTTAACCGTTACCACGCCGGCGGCGTCAGCCGGGAACTGCTGCGTAGTGCCGTCCAAGACAAAGCGCAAGGGCAGGAAGGCGGGCGACTCAGTATCTTTCCAGTCGAAGAAGTAGAGCGGATCCAGCACGCTGTGGGCATCCACTCTCCCCGCCGGACCCTTGCCTAACGTCACGTAAGCGAGGTGAAGGTGACTTCCTTCCCCCTTGCCGCTTTGCGAGAATCTGACCAACGACCCTAAGACCTGGCCCTGCTCGATGAAATCGCCCTCTTTGAAGGTGAACGTCTTTCGGTCCATGTGACAGTAGCCCCATCCCCTGTCGCCGCCCTTTTCGGGGGTTATGGTGAAAGAGTCGTGCATCTGATCAGAGCTGTAGTATATGGCCGCTACATACCCCGGGGCGACTGCCATTACCGGCGTCCCAGTTGGTTGCATGAGATCAATGGCAACGTGGATGTAGTCGTCGGTGCAGGTCTGGTAGTTGTTGAGAAGATGCTGGGCCTTGTAGTCTCCCGGGAACGGCCAGGGCAGCGGCTTGGCGACGGGCTTGGCAGGCCCGGGTGGAGGCTTGGGCGGTCCTGAGGGAGCCCGTTCTTCCACGCCACGGGCTGAGCTTGGCTCAGGAGGCACAGCGTCCGGCTTGAGATCGGGCATGTCCTTACCCAAATAGCGAGCCAGCGTCTGGCGTACGCGTTGGCTGGTTTCCGAGCGAGCCGACTGCATGAGCGCATCATGGGCCAATGTGTTGTTGCCCAATTGCCCTAGTGCCTCGGCCGCCACTGAGCGCATCGTCTCCGATTCGTCGTGGAGCAGCACCTCGATCACATCGGGCACGCCCTGCTCGTATCCACTGCGGGCGATCACGTAGCAGCAGGGCCAACGCAGATCACTATTCAAGCCCTTGTCCTTTATCCTTGCAAGGGCCAACGACATCACCGCAGCCCGGGTTGCGGGATCGCTCTCCCTGACTTTCCTGACGACGGCATCTATGGCATCGAACTTGGCTTGCCCGTAGTCAGCCTGGTCAATCTGGCTCAGAACGGCCTCTGCCGTCTTGCGCTGAGTCTCGTCCAATCCGTCGGCCTTCGAGGATTGAGAAACCGATCCGGGAGCGGGAATCCCTGAACCCAAGCGGCGTTTGAGCACGTCACGAACCGTCGAGTTGGTTTCCGTGCGGGCGGATTGCATAAGCGCTTCATGAGCAGTGGGGTAGTCGTTGAAGTCCGCAAGGGCTTCGGCTGCAACTCCTCGCATTACCTCCGATTCATCATGGAGCAGCAACTCGATCAGATCCGGCACTCCCTGCTCGTATCGGCAGTGGCTGATCACATAGCAGTACGGCCAGCGAAGGGGAATGTCCACAGCCTCATTCTTCATCGTCGCCAGGGCCAACGACATTATCGCCGCTCGGGTGCCAGGATCGCTCTCCTTAGCTTTCCTGGCGACGGCATCTATGGCGTTGAACTTGGCTGCCCCCGGGCCGGCCTGGTCAACCTGCTTCAGCAGAGCCTCTGCCGACTTGCGCTGGGCGTCATTTGGCTCGATTGCCAGGGCTGAGTTGCTTGCCGACTGCTTATGCATCTTGCCGAGAGCCTCGCCGACGGCCGGATCCATGCCCAAAGCTTGAAGGACGGCTTTTGGGTCATACTTGTCGGAGAGGAAAAGCTCGTCGAAGGTCCAGACGAAGTATGGTATCGAGTTTTCGCGGGCAAGACCGTCAACGGTCTTGAGCTTCTCCATTGATATTTTGCCGGTTTCTTCCCAGGTCACCTTGCCCAGGCACGACCCCATCTTCTCCTTGACCAGGGATCGCACGGCCTTTATGTCCGCCACATTCTTCGCGGGATCGCCTCCCTCCCTTATGATCAAGTATGGATGCGCGACGTCAATAACCGTCAGGCCGGCCTTCCAGAAATCGGTCTCAGGCATATGGACGACCCCCAGCTTCACATCGGGCTGCTTTGCTCGCCAGGCCGATTTAGCCTCCGAGAGAAAGGTCATTACGACCGCATGAGAGGCCCCAGTACACTTTGGGCAGCGGCAGTTATTCGACGGGTTGTAGATGATAATCTCTCTGAAGCTGGGGCACTTATCGAGAATCTTCTCGCCCCAGGAGATTCCCCACTTGCGAGCCGAAGCGTCGGAATAGCAGATCTCGGCATGGTCCACCCCACGCTCGCCATCCTGGTTCATCTGCGTCGGCACAGTGGGATTTGACAGAAACCGAGGCCGGTACATGGCTGCGACCGGCACCTTCCTGGCCGCCATCAGATCGAGAAACTTGTTTACTGCCGAGAAGTCGGTCTTGTCCCAATGATATGTAATCCAGGCCCAGTCTACTACGACCGGGGAAAACTTGCCTTGCGTCACAAACTCAGCCAGACTCTCCGGCGTAAAATCGCTGCCTATGGTCGAGGCAAGCACCGCAATCCCGCGCGTGGGTGGAGCTTTGGTGTCGGTCGCTTCGGCATACGCCGGGCGTGCGAGTAAGGTCGAGGCTGCGAGCAGGTAGACAGCGCAAACTACGAGGTGGTGAATCTGACGCATGATAACCCCCTATCCCCAGTTTAGCTGCTTGGTTTCTGTTCCAGTATGATACGACGTCTTAACAGTGTATTCGGTTTCAAAACCCATAAATTCCTCTTGGGAACTGGGGGTTTTCACTCAGACCTTTTGTGCCGGCGAGGGCGGTGATGCCGATGAAGGTGAAGACGATTGCTATCCGGCCATAACCAGGCCGAGAGCATCCCCAAACGGCTGGAAATGGCGGTCTGAGCTGAGCAGTCGGCTGCCGGATACTATGCAGAACGTCGCGATAAGGCAATCAACCGTTGCTACCTGGATACCCCTGGCGCGCATAACATGGGCATTGCTGACCGCCTCCAGGGCCAAGTCCCGACCGCCCATAGTAAAGACATCAAAGGTAAGCAGATAGGACTTGACCTTTTCGACTCTATCGGCAGGCCTCACGCCCTGCAATACCTCGTAGAGAATCAGATCTCCAAGCCCGATCTCTTCTTCGGCCGCGAGACGTTCAAAGGCAGTCGTGTGAGGGGTCTCACGCTTCCTGAGGAGGTCAATCCACACAGAGCTGTCAACGATCACCATTGTGCGAGGTCCCTGTTTTTCCTGAGCGACCTCAGGTCCCCCTGCCAATCGGCTGCGCCTTTGAGCGCATTGATGGCATTCACCTGCCGCTTGCACCTGACAATACGCCTAAGCCCTTCCTCCACGACTGCCTTCTTGGTTTTCAGACCGGTTGCTTCCTTTGCAGCCTTGATCAGTTCATCATCTATGTCTATGTTTGTGCGCATGTTATGACTCCTCGGTACAATGTATCCACATTATACCATAGAATGTGTATGCAGTCCAAGAATCATACACCCTACTCCCCCTTCCCATTCACCAGCAGGAAGAACGCCAGGGAACCGATGAGGGCGGAAATGCCGACGAAGGCGAAGACCGAAGAAAGCCCGAATGCCGCGCCGATGCGAGTCGCCGCCAGAGGAGCTACCAGGCTGCCGAGCATCGCCGCGGATGACTGCATTCCGTACGCCCTCCCCCGAAAACCAGCTTCCACCCGCGTGCAGATGAGCGCGCCGGTGGACGGATTCAGCGACGCCAGGAAGATCCCCGCGACGAAGAATATGCCGGAGAACAGCCATAGATTATGGACCAGCGCCAGCGCAAGGCCGCAAAGCCCCGCCCCCACCAGGCCGATTAGAATCCCCCGGTGATAGCCCATCCGCTCGCCGAAGCGAGTCCACGAGTGCGCAGTCAGGACAAGCGCAATCGGCGGAAGCGAGAATACGATACCCGTGAGCCATACGGTCGTCTCGCGGCCGTTCATATTCGACAGATGGAGCGCTAGAATGGGGCTGATGGCGGCCACAAACAGTCCATAGAGCATGACCGTCAGCATGACCGAACTGAGCACCTTGGAGCGCAGGGCAATGCTGAAATCCTGGAAGAGGCTCGTCGGCTCGACGATCTCGTCCCGACTTCGTTCCTGCACGAGCCACAACACCAGGAGCGTACTGATGAAGACCGCCGTGCCCGAGACCTGCATCGAGCCCCGATAGCCCACCAGTCCCGCAAGCAATCCTCCGATGGCCGGGCCGACGATCAGTCCTGCGGCGGAGGCGGTCTGGGCGGTCGCGATCGAGCGAGCGGCATGCTTCTGAGGAGTATTCGTCGCGATCAGCGCCATGGACATCGGGATGAAGCCGGTCAGCGCGCCATTCAGGAATCGAAGGACGGCCAATTGCACGGGGGTTTGGCAGAAGCTCATGGCGAAGTAGATGCCCGCCAGGCACAGGCCGGCGCGGATGGCCATGGGCTTGCGGCCATATTTGTCGCCCATTTTGCCCCAGAAGGGTTGAGCGATGATGCTCGCGGCGGATTGGAGCGCGAAGACGATGCCGACCCAGCCGAGGAGGTTGTGCTTCAGGCCCATATCCTTCATGAAGAGGGGGAGGAAGGGCATGACCTGATTCCAGCTCACGGCGGTGAGGAAGATGGTTGTGGACAGGATATACAGATTTCGGCGATAGTATGGCATGCGATTCGTGCCTAGTGCTTAGTGCTTGGTGCTTAGTGCACAAGGCACTATGCACCATTCCAGTTTACCATGCGTGTCAAGGAAGTGCGGAGTGGGGAGTGCAGAATGGAAAGGTTGAAAAGTAGGTGAACCGGAGGGCGGGCTTGTACGACCTATATGTAAATGCGCGATGAAGAGCAGTGAACGGATAATTGACGAGCTGCTGGTACTGCGATCCCAGGACGGTGATCGCCAGGCGTTCGAGGAGCTGGTGGCTCGGTGGCAGGAGCGGCTGTGGAGGCATGCGCGCCTCCTCACCGGCGACCAGGATGCCGCATGGGATGCGCTTCAGGAGACTTGGCTGGCAATCGTGAAGGGTCTGAAGCGCCTGAATGACCCGGCGGCGTTTCCGAAGTGGGCGTATAAGATCGTCAACGACCAGTGTGTTGACTGGATTCGCAGGCAGCAGAGACAGCGGAAGTTCGAGGATCAGCCGCCCGAGGACCATCGGCCCGATGACCTGCAGGATTCCCTGAGGCTCGCGATGGAGCGCCTGCAGGTCGAGCAGCGTGCGCTGATCTCGATGCACTATGCGGAGGGTTATGGCATGGTGGAGATCGCAGAGATCCTCGGAATCCCCGAGGGCACGGTGAAGTCCCGACTTTTCGCTGCCAGAGAGCAGCTTCGTAAGCTGATGGAGAGTTCGTGAGATGGATGACTTCGATAGAAAACTGAGCGAGGCCCTGAAGATCGAGAGTCGCTATGACGGGGCGACGGGAAAGGAGATGAGCAGTATGGCAGGAGGAATCTTCGACCGCAATATTGCGACTGCGAAGGCATGGACGTGGGGGTTTCTGGCGTTCGAGACCCTCTGCATGATAGTGATCGCCTTGGCAGCCTTCGTCGTGCAAGACATCAAGTGGGTGGTGATCCTGGCCACAGCATTCATAGTGTCTTACGCCACCACGATCCTCATGAAGCTCTGGTTCTGGATCGTACACACCCGGATCAAGCTCCAGGAGGACATGCGAGCGCTTCAGCTTCAGATAGCGGAGTTGAATGAGAAGCTGGGGGGATCTGAGGAGAGAGAAGCGAGGAACGAGGAGTGATGAGGACACTTCTGGTGGTCATTATCATACTGAGCCTTTGCTCTATCGCGTCTGCGGATAAGGGCACGCTTAGGATCAAGTGCGACGGCACGGATGCGAAGTACCTCGCGGACCAGCGGAATACCCAGATCAGAGACGGGGCGAGGGTCATCTCGGGCGATGGATATGCGGTCTACCGGATTCCCATCGGTAACTCCACCATCGAGCAGTTCTACTATGCCGTGAGCATGACCTCACACAAGCTGGAGTTCTCCCCTGATGGCCGGCAGTGGTCAATGATGGTAATGACCGCGGGCCGCAACGAATTTCAAGACCAGACGTCCAACTCTTCCAACGGATTCGGCCCGGATATGAAACGATCTGCGGTGGAGTCAGGGTATGCCTACTTCCGATTCAGCAGGCATGATGAGAGCAAGCGCGACCTCATCCTGAAGAGTATCGCCCTCCAGGCCGGCGGAGATAATCTGCCCCAGGGCTTCAGCGGAGGGACGAAGCCCGCGCCGACTACTCCAGGGTCGCTGATGATGCTCGTCGGCGTGCTGGCAGTCGGATTCGGGCTATGGCGGTGGAAGACGCCGTTCCGATTGTTCGGGCTTGGGGCATTGCTGTGGGTAGTCGCCGTCGCGGTCAAGGTCGGGCTGGCCCTCCTTCTGAACAAGCAGGTAGAGGGTGGGTTGCAGGCATTGATGCCGAAGCACCCGGCGGATGTGACCTTCTGGATCTACATCGGCGTGCTGACCGGCATCACGGAGGTGGGGATATTCCTGGCGATGGCCCGATGGTTTCAGCGGCGGCAGTGGAGTTGGAAGGACGCGGCCTCCGTCGGCGTGGGATTCGGGGCAATCGAGGCCGGCCTGCTCGGCCTAGGCGTCACATTTGCGGGCATGGCAGGTCAAGCGGTGGAGACCTATGTATTCGTCCCGGCGCTGGAGAGGTTTCTCACGATCTTCATCCACACGGCGGCCACAGTCATGGTCATCTATGCGATCACTCGCCGAGAGTGGGGATGGTTCATCTTCGCATTCCT
>Ga0307379_10002091_pt1 | contig 30103 bp, 22 predicted proteins | sample UN2MG_FD_202237 | JGI IMG/M metagenome (GOLD analysis project Ga0307379, IMG submission 202237) | Soil microbial communities from Risofladan, Vaasa, Finland - UN-2 | ecosystem: Environmental > Terrestrial > Soil > Coastal area > Acid sulfate soil | place: Finland: Risofladan, Vaasa | collected...
GGCCCTGGCGGTCGGCCTCGGAGTGCCCATCGCAGTCTTGTCCGCCGCAATCGGGCAGGGCAAAGCTGCTACGTCGGCAATGGAGGGCATCGCCAGGCAGCCCGAAGCCGCAGGTAAGATTCAGACAGCCATGATTATCGCGCTGGCATTCATTGAGTCGCTGGTCATCTATGTGCTGCTGATGTTCTTCCTGCTTCAGAGCAAGCTGCCTGCTACGCAGTTGATCCTAGACAAGATCAGGTAGATCGTTATGGCGGAGTTGTTCAAACAACTGCAGATCGATCCCAGAGTCATCGCGGCGCAGATACTCGGTTTCGCGCTGCTTTGGATCCTGCTGCGGCGATATCTTTTTGGTCCCGTGATGGGCCTGGTGCAGTCACGCCGGCAGGAGATCAAGTCAACTTACGAGGCTGCGGAGAATGAGCAGGCCAGGGCCGAGGAGTTTCGCACCGAGTATGAGAAGCGCCTGACAGGCATCGAGGCTGAGGCGCGAGCGAAGATCCAGGAAGCGATCAAGCACGCGGATGACGCAAAAAACGAGATCATCGCCGATGCCAGGCATCGCTCGGAGGACATCCTCAAGCGAGGCGAGGAAGAACTCGCTCGTGAACGGGAGAAGACCCTGGCAGCGATTCGAGAGGAAGTCGTGGACCTCTCGCTCGAGGCGGCCGGAAAGCTCGTCGGCGAGACGCTCGATGAGCCCAGGCATCGCAGGCTTATCGGCGATTTCATCAGCAGGTTGGCGAAATGAGATCCAGCGCATTGGCACGAAGATATGCCGGGGCTCTCTTCGAGACGGCGAAAGATGCGGATCTTATAGACCAGGTGGAGAGTGATCTGGGCCTTCTCACCTTTACTCTGGAGTCAACGCCTCGTCTGAAAGAGACCCTGACTCATCCGCTGATCCCACCAGAGAGAAAAAAGGAGATCGTCGCAGACCTGCTGGACGAAAGGGTGCAGGGCGTGACTCTTCACTTCCTCGATCTGCTGATTGACAAGAGGCGCACGGAGATCCTGGAGGACGTCGAGGAGGAGTACGTCCGGCTGGCGAACGAGTATCGGAACGTCATGCCGGTTATGGTTACGAGCGCCATTCCCCTCACCTGCGATGAAAAATCGGCCCTGCGCAAGGTTTTGGAGCAGTCAACCGGCAAGACGATCGAGCTTCAGCTCGAGGAGGATCCGAAGATCATCGGGGGGCTGACGATTCAGATCGGCGACACGGTGATTGATGGGAGCGTGCGGGGGTATCTGGAGGCGCTCAGGGAGCAACTGCTGGGACAGCATTAGATTTCGGATTGCGGATTGCAGAACTAGTCACGCATCACGCATCACGAATCAGGAGTGGTACATGTCTACAAAGATTCGACCTGAGGAAGTAACATCCATCCTGGAGAAGGAGCTCAAGTCATACGAGAAGGAGCTCCGGGAGGTGGGAGTCGGCACCGTGCTCCAGGTCGGTGATGGAATCGCACGCCTCTATGGGCTTGCGGATGCCATGGCCGGCGAGTTGCTGGAGTTTCCGAACGGCGTCATGGGGATGGTGTTCAACCTTGAGGAAGACAACGTCGCGTGCATCATCCTGGGGTCGGACGTGGAGATCAAGGAAGGCGACACCGTCAAGCGGACAGGGAGGATCGTCTCCGTTCCCGTGGGCGATTCGCTCATCGGGCGAGTGGTCAATGCGCTCGGGCAGCCGCTGGATGAGAAAGGCCCGATCGTCACCGACAAGTATCGAAATGTCGAGGCAGGCGCCCCCGGAGTCGTTGACCGCCAGCCAGTGAAAGAGCCGCTCCAGACCGGGATCAAGGCCATAGACAGCATGATTCCCATCGGCCGAGGGCAGAGAGAGCTGATCATCGGTGACCGGCAGACGGGGAAAACCGCCATCATACTGGACACGATTATTAACCAGAAAGATTCCGACATGCACTGCATTTATGTGGCTGTCGGCCAGAAGCTCTCGACGGTCGCTCAGGTGGTGAAGACGTTCGAGGAACACGGGGCTATGGAGTATACGACGGTCGTGAGCGCCTCCGCGAGCGATCCCGCCCCGCTGCAGTACCTTGCGCCGTACTCAGGTTGCGCGATGGGCGAGGAGTTCCGCGACAACAAGAAGCATGTCACCGTCTTCTATGACGATCTTTCGAAGCACGCTCAGGCATACAGGCAGATCTCGCTGCTGCTTCGGCGTCCGCCGGGCCGTGAGGCCTATCCAGGCGACGTGTTCTACCTCCACGCGCGACTCCTCGAGCGTGCAGCAAAGCTCAGCGACGAACTCGGCGGAGGGTCGCTGACGGCGATCCCGGTTATCGAGACCCAGGCAGGCGACATCTCGGCATACATCCCGACGAACGTGATTTCGATCACCGACGGCCAGATATTCCTGGAGACTGACCTGTTCTACGCGGGCGTTCGACCGGCGATCAACGTCGGCGTGTCCGTGTCGAGGGTCGGCGGCAGCGCGCAGATCAAGGCGATGAAGCAGATCGCGGGCCGGTTGAGGCTCGACCTGGCGCGGTACCGCGAAGTCCTTGCGTTCGCCCAGTTCGCAACCGACCTGGACAAGGCAACCCAGGCACAGCTTCAGCGGGGCGCTCGATTGACCGAGATCCTGAAGCAGCCGCAGTTCCAGCCCATGTCGGTCGAGCACCAGGTGATGATCATCTATGCGGGCAATAACGGCTACCTGGACGACGTGCCGATGGAGCAGGTGCAGGCGTGGGAGCAGGAGTTCCACAAGTTCATGGACGCCAAGTATCCCGACGTCGGCCTGGAGATCAAGAAGACGAAGACATTGTCCGATACGACCGAAGAGCTCCTGAAGAAGGCGATCACTGAATTCAAGGGGCAGTTCAAACCGTAATCCGTGATTCGTAATGCGTAAGGGGGGCAGGTCCGGTTACGAATTACGCATTACGAATCACGCATTTGCCTATGGCAACAATGAGGGACATCCGGCGGAGGATTCGTACCGTCCGGAGCATACAACAGATAACCAAGGCATTGAAGATGGTGGCGGCGGCGCGGCTTCAGCGGGCGCAGTCACGGGCGACTGCCGCTCGTCCATACGCCGACGAGATGCTCGCCGTCATCAGCCATATGGTCAGCGTGGAAGGGGCTGAGGAAATCCAGCACCCGCTCCTGGAGGTTCGCGAGCCGATCAATCTCGGGCTGGTCGTGATCACATCCGATCGAGGGATGGCGGGCAGCTATAACGGCAGTGTTCTTCGCAAGGCGATGGAGATCATGCGGGATTACGACAAGGATCACATCAAGCTGGTGACCGTCGGGAAGAAAGGGCGGGCGTTCTTCTCCAAGCGAAGGTTCGAGATCGCCGCCGACTACCCGATGCCGTCGTCCGAGGTTCATTTCGCCGAGGCGCAGGAAGTCAGCATGAGGATCAGGGAGATGTTCCAGAGCCGGCAGGTGGATGCGGTGCAGATCATCTACACGCGGTTCTACAGCGCCATAAGGACGCGAGTGACCGATTTGCAGCTTCTTCCGGCAATGGCGCCCGAGGGCAAGCCGGCCGAGAGCCAGGCTGAGTACATTTTCGAGCCTCCGCCTGTGGATCTTCTAGGGCATCTGCTGCCGAGATACGTGGACACACAAGTTTTCCGCGCAATGCTGGAATCGCTTGCAAGCGAGCACGGCGCGCGAATGACGGCAATGAGCTCCGCAACCGACAATGCCGGCGAGATGATTGACCGACTCACGCTCGATTTCAACCGAGCACGTCAGGCGGCGATCACTAAGGAACTCGCAGAGATTGTCGGAGGGGCGGAAGCACTCAAATGAGACAGTAGACAACAGACAAGAGACAACAGACACAGGCGGGCGAGGGCTCTTTCCGGGTCTGCTGTCTGTAGTCTACAGTCTGTTGTCTTTGGAGGAACAATGGCAGAAGGCACAGTAGTTCAGATCATAGGCCCGGTGGTGGACTGCAAGTTTCCACCTGATGCGCTGCCTGAGATAGAGCACGCGGTCAAGATCGAGGACGCGGAGCGAGGGATTGACCTCGTCACCGAAGTCGCTCAGATGCTGGGCAACGACATCGTCCGATGCGTCGCCATGGCGAGCACCGACGGCCTTGTTCGCGGGATGAAGGCCATTGACACCGGCGGGCCGATCACCGTGCCGGTCGGCGAGGAAACCCTCGGCCGAGTGTTCAACCTCCTCGGCGAGCCGATTGACCATCTCGGGCCGGTGGAGGCCAAGGAACGCTACCCGATCCATCGCCCATCGCCGCCGTTCGAGGAGCAAAGCACCTCGATCGAGCAGTTCGAGACCGGGCTGAAGGTCATTGACCTCCTGTGCCCATATGCCAAGGGCGGCAAGGTCGGCCTCTTCGGCGGGGCGGGAGTCGGAAAGACGGTTCTCATTCAGGAGCTGATCCGCAACATCGCGACCGAGCATGGCGGGGTATCCGTGTTCGCCGGAGTGGGCGAGCGCACACGCGAGGGGAACGACCTGTGGCTCGAGATGAAGGAAAGCGGCGTCATTGCGAAGACGACAATGGTCTTCGGGCAGATGAACGAGCCGCCCGGCGCGAGGTTCCGAGTCGGCCTCTCTGCTCTCAGCATGGCGGAGTATTTCCGCGATGACCTGGGCCAGGACGTGCTCCTGTTCATTGACAACATTTTCCGATTCATCCAGGCGGGGTCGGAGGTCTCGGCGCTCCTGGGAAGGATGCCGTCGGCGGTAGGCTATCAGCCGACTCTGGCGACCGACCTCGGCGCGCTCGAGGAGAGGATCACCTCGACCCAGAAGGGCTCCATCACCTCGATCCAGGCGATCTACGTTCCTGCAGACGACCCGACAGATCCAGCGCCTGCGACGACTTTCGCCCACCTGGATGCGACCACGTACCTGGAGCGGCGAATCGTGGAAATGGGCATCTACCCGGCGGTTGACCCGCTGGTCTCGACCTCCCGAATCCTCGATCCCAGAGTCGTCGGCGACGAGCATTACCTGGCGGCCAGGCAGGTTCAGGCGATCCTTCAGCGATACCGCGAGTTGCAGGACATCATCGCCATCCTGGGCATTGACGAGCTTTCGGACGAGGACAAGCTGATCGTCGCCCGTGCGAGGAAGATCCAGCTATTCCTGAGCCAGCCGTTCTTCGTGGCGGAGCAGTTCACCGGCATCCAGGGCAAGTACGTGCCGCTGAAGGACACCATCCGCAGTTTCAGGGACCTCACCGAGGGCAAGTACGACGATCTGCCTGAGCAGGCGTTCTACATGGTCGGTGGGATCGAGGAAGCGGTTCAGAAGGCGGAGGAGATGCAGGCCGTTGCGGCCTAGGCGAGCGGACGACGGGGCGAAAAACCGACGTCTCCTTACGCCTTACGGATTACTCGTTACGCATTATGGCTAAAACATTCAAATTGGAGATCGTGACCCCGGAGCGATGTGTCCTTGAGATGGACGCCGTTTCCCTGATCGTCCCCGGCTCGGAGGGATATCTGGGCATCCTGGCCGATCACGCGCCTATCATCGCGGAGCTTACCCTGGGTAAGGTGACGATCAAGGATGAGGGCGGCCGAGAAACCAGCCTCGCCATCACAGGCGGGTTCATGGAAGCCAGCGGCAATGTCGTCCGCCTTCTCGCCGACAGCGCCGAACTGGCGGAGGAGATAGACGTCGTGCGTGCCCAGGAGGCAGTCAAGCGGGCGGAGGAACGTCTCCAGGAGACTGCCGCTCATGTTGACCATGCCCGTGCCGAAGCCGCGCTTCAGCGGGCCATCAATCGCCTGAGGGTGGCAAGGGGAGAGTAAGCAATTTCAGATTGCAGATTTCATATTTGCAGATTGAAAGCAGAACGGATTCCGGAATGCAGATTTCAAATTGCAGACCTGTCCGCCGAAGCCTCGGCGGAGGTGGATTGAAAAACAAGACGGCGGTCGTGACTTTGGCCGCCGTATTCATTTGCGGACCGCTGTTCCCCCAGGACATCCCCAGCGAGACCTGGATGAGCATCTACATCGGGACTGCGAAGATCGGGTACGCCCGGTCGTTCATCCGGAAGACCACCTACGAGGGCAAGCCCGCCTATCAGATTGACGACCTCAGCAGCATCAAAGTGGTCGTCATGGATGTGGAGGTCGGCCAGGAGATCGAATCCACCAGCATCCTGAGCGAACAATTCGAGCCTATCAGGCAGGACATCAAGATGTCGTCCGCCGGCCATACCACCAGCGTCACCGCAAGGTTTAGTCCCAAGGAGGTAGTCGCCGAAGTCGAGAATGAAGGCGTCAAGAGCACCAAGACCATTCCTATTCCTGCGGGGAGCAGGATTATCACCGAGCCGCTGCCGCTCGACTCCAAGCTGAAGGTCGGGGATAAGTTCACCTTGAAGTATTTCGAGCCGATGTCCCTCAAGCTGGACGACGCCCGGATAGAGGTCCTCCGCACTGAGAAGATCAAGGTCGAAGACAAGGAGTATGAGGCGCTGGTGGTCAGGAGCGTGACCTCGCTGGGCGAAACGACTACCTGGCAGGACGAGCGCGGAAACTCGCTGAAGGCCGATACGACGCTCATGGGCTTGATAATGACCATGATCCGCGAGCCGAAAGAAGTCGCCATGGACGAGGGTTATTCGCCGCCATCGGATCTGGCGGTGATGACGTCATGCCCGGCATCCAGGGAGATTCCGAATCCCAGGCAGGTTCGGCACATGAAGGTTCGCCTCTCCGGCCTCAAGGACAAGGCCCTGGCGATCAGCGATCAGCGGCAGAAGGTGACCCTTTCCGACTCGACCGCCGAGTATGAGATCAATGCCCAGACCTTCGAGGGCAAGGGCCTCCCACTGCCGATCAAGGAGCATAAGGAATTCCTGGCCGAGACCCCCTACATCCAATCCGCCAATCCTCAGGTCGTCTCGACCGCCAAAGAGATCGTCGGCGATGAGCAGGACGCCTACAAGGCCGTCCTGCTTCTGCGCGATTGGGTGTACGGCAACATGAAGTCACGGGGCGACATAGGGGTCATGAGGCCGGCGGTGGACATCCTCGGCGCGAAGGAGGGAGTCTGCCGGGACTATGCAGTCCTGTACACGTCGCTCGCCCGAGCCGCCGGAATCCCGACGAAGTTCGTGACGGGGCTGATCTACTTTAACGATCGCTTCTACTACCATGCCTGGGCCGAAAGTTTCGTGGGGGAATGGATACCGGTTGACGCCACCCTGCCCGGGATACTCGTGGATGCCACTCACATCAAGCTCGCCGAAGGGGACACCTCCGCCATCTTCGATGCGATCAAGGCAGTGGGGAATCTGAAGGCGGAGATCATCGAAGCTGGATAGGTCTCAGCCTAAGGCGCTGGCTGTGCTTCCTCTTCTATCTTCACCGTCACCCGCACCGCATCCCCTTTCACGAGGGAGAGGCCCGGAGGAGCGAGCAACGGCACGACCTGGGAGAAGGTCTTGGTGCGGCTTCCGATCGAGATCGGCTTAGTCTTGATGGTCGTTACGTTCATCAACTGCTCCGGCCGGCCTGTGACGGAGATCGTCTGCGGGGACACCTCGATGCTTGTGACCTTGCAGGGGAACGGCGGCTGGCCCACTATCTCGGGGCTGATGAAGACTACCCGGCTTGCGGGCGCCTCCACCAGATCGAGATGAAGGTGAACCTTCTCCGGATTGAGCGTCAATCCCTTGACTGCTTTCCCGTATTCATCGACGGCGGAGACAGCGAAATAGTCATCTATGCTTCCGTCCGTTGCGAACTTGGTATCGACCGCCAGAATCACCTGGGACACAGCGCTTGTTTGCTTTGCCGTTCCACTGATCGCCACCCGGCTCGGCGAAAGCGCCGGCCTGCTGAACCGGTAGCCTACGGGAGGAGATCCGGTGAACTGAACGCTAACCATCATCATCCGGCTGATCCTTTCCTCCACGCTGACGGGCACTTCCCTTGGTGCGGGGGTGGCGGTCACCAGCCCCAAGAAGCCCTCGGGAACTCTCACGATCACGGGGAGCACCTGGCGGCCCGGATTCTTCCCCTGGAGATTGACATAGGCCATGATGGCATCCGGCTCGGCGGCGAGTGACTCGATATGCGAGCGAGCACCCTCCAAAGTGACTTTCACGGACTGAGGCGCGTCTGTGACGATGCGATGGGGGTCAACCTTGCGCACGTCCAGGGACACCCTGACGGCCTTCGTGATGCGCGGATTCTGGCCCTCGTTCGCATAGAACCAGATCACGATCGCCGCGCAGATCGCCAGTATCTTGTAGCCGAGATTCCGTTTTAGCATAACTAATCAGATGAGCCGGACCGCATCCTCGAGAATGCGCTCGAGACTGTCCGGCGGATATGGAACATGCTCTCGTGCCCGTCGCCGGTCCGAAGCAGTTCCGCAAGTTTGGCTCGCGTTTGTTCGGAATCCAGGCCTCGGAAGAGCGTCCCCTCGACCGAGAGTGAGACCATTCCGGTCTCCTCGGAGACGACCAGCACGACCGCATCGCTCTGCTCCGAGACCCCCAGGGCGGCCTTGTGCCGAGTATGGATCATCGTGCCGAGCCTGGGACTGTCGCTCAGCGGGAGAGTGCATCCGGCGGCAACGATCCTGTTTCCCCGCACGATCACTGCGCCGTCATGCAGCGGACTCCCTGGATGGAAGATAGTTCGGAGTAGCTCAGAGGAAACGAGCGCATCCATGCGGCTGCCGGTGGCGATGATGGTATCCAGGCCGACTTCCCGCTCGACGACGATGAGCGCCCCGATACTCGCCTTGGAAAGCTCCTCGGAAACCTTGGTGAGTTGGGCAATGAGCGCGGTGATATCCTCGCTCCTCAGTGAGGCGAACCCCCGGCCGAGGAACTTCAGGCGGCCGACCTCCTCCAGGGCATGACGCAGCTCGGGATAGAAGAGGATCACCAGGGCGACCGGACCTAACAGGGAGAAATAGTTGAGCAGCCAATTCAGCGCCCGCAGGTGCAGCATACTGCTGATGGGCAGGAGCAGGAGGAATATTCCCAGCCCCCACATGATCTGCCAGGCCCGAGTGCCCTTCACGAGCATCATGAGCTTGTAGACGACGAAAGCCACGACAGTGATGTCTATGACTGCCGTCAACACCGATGTGAAGTTCATGCTGCCGAGCCGTCCCAGCCAGGCATTCACCGCATCCATGGCAGCTCCCTGCAAACATTCGTTCGTCGCGCCGGCCCAGGAACGATTATTCTACCGAGAGTATAACATTCAGAGCCGAACGCGGTCAATCATTGACAGTCGGATGTCTGTCTGCTAAACTGGCTTTGACCGTGATCCTCTAGGAGCACTTATGGAACAGACACTCGTTCTCATCAAGCCCGATGCGGTCAGCCGGGGGCTGATCGGGGAGATCATCCGCAGATTCGAGAACCGAACGCTCAGGATCAAGGCCCTCAAGATCCTGAATCCCTCGAGAGAGTTTATCGAGCGGCACTATGAGGTGCATAGGGGAAAGCCGTTCTTCGATGATGTCGTGGCATTCATGACCTCAGGGACGGTCGTTGCCATGATTCTGGAAGGCGAAAACGCGATAGAGATTGTTCGGGAGATGATGGGTGCGCTCGAGCCGACCGAGGCTCGGCCGGGGACGATCCGAGGGGACTTTACGCTTGTTGTGAGGAGAAATCTGGTTCACGGCTCGGACACCCTGGAGAGCGCGGAGAGGGAGATACCGATCTGGTTTAGGAAGGATGAGATCCTTCCCTAGAAGCACGAAGCACTAAATCCGAAATTCGAAACAAATTCAAATGACCGAAATCCCAAAGACCAAACCCTCATCTAAGAGTTTGGCGCATTTCCCATTTCGAATCTGCCGTTTGTTTCGTGCTTCGGATTTCGGATTTCGAATTTCCGATTCTGAGAGGTAAAGATGGTAAGGATAAGCAGGAGAGATTTTCTTAAGGGCACGGCGGCGACCGGGGTCGGGATATACGCCACCATGCTGCCGATCGAGTTGTCGGCCGAATCCGGGAAGTCGAGGGTCGTCATTATGACCGGCTCCGGGGTTCTGAAGAATCCCGACGGCGTCAGTCCCACGAGCCTGGGCATGGACTCGGTAGGCGAGTCGGACAAGACGATCAATCAGTCGGTCCTGAACTCCATGCTTGGTCAGGGGATGCAGGCATTCACGAGTGCTAAATCGGATGCGGCCGCCTGGAAGAAGCTCTTCAAGCCCACCGATGTCGTGGGCCTGAAAGTGAACTGCCTCTTTGCCAAGGGAGCATCCACCCGGCCGGAGCTCGTCGCCGGGATCATTTCGGGGTTGAAACTCGCGGGCGTCAAGCCGGATAACATCATCGTTTGGGATCGGAACGATCGCGAGATGGTTCGCGCCGGCTTTGTGATCAATCGAGGGCCGGGGGTGAAGGTCTACGGCACGGAGGGTGATTACGAAGAACCGACGACTGCCGGCAGCTTCAACGGCCGGCTGAGCAAGATTCTGACCCAGAAGATCACCGCGCTGATCAACCTGCCCATCCTGAAGGATCATAACATGACCGGGATCTCCTGTACCATGAAGAACCACTACGGCTCGCACGACAATCCCGGCGAGCATCATCGCAATGGGGGCGATCCATTCCTCGCCGAGCTGAACTCGATCCCGGCGATTCGGGACAAGACTCGCCTGATTGTCACCGATGCGCTCAAGCCGTTCTGCAACGGCGGACCCGGTTACAAGCCGGAATACGTCTGGGATTACAATTCGCTTCTGATAGCGACCGATCCCGTGGCCATGGACTATCAGGGCTGGCAGATAATCGAGGCTCGTCGGCAGGAGGTCGGGCTGCCCTCATTGGCGGATTCAGGGCGGCCGACGAAGTTCCTGGCGACCGCTGCGGGCATGAACCTGGGGACGGATGATCCGTCTAAGATGGAGATCGTACTGCGGACGATCTAGTATGGGAGTATGGGAGTATGGGAGTGTGGGAGTCCTGTTTACCCCCATACCCCCACACGTTAGGATAGAGAGGCAGCATTATGTACAAGATCACTCGTCGTGAGTTTCTGCGGCGCGCTGGAATAGTCGGGGTCGTGACTTGCGTGGCCGGAGAGGAGTTCCTCGGCCTGATGGAGGCTCAGGCGGCTGTTCAGCCGACGCTCTCGGTCGCATCGGGCGGGAGCCCCGAGATCCTGGTAAAGAAAGCGATTGACGGGCTGGGGGGCATCAAGAAGTTCGTCAAGCCGGGAAATATCATCGTCATCAAACCGAACCTCGCCTGGGCGAGAAGGCCCGAGCAGGCGGCGAATACGAATCCCGAAGTGATTTCGGCGCTGATCCGGCTATGCAAGCAGGCGGGCGCGAAGAGGATCACGGTGCTCGATCATTCGTGCGACAGCACCGAAGCGGCCTTCGCGGTGAACGGCGTGAGGGATGCGGTGAAGGCCGGGGCAAGGCTCGTTGCCGCGGATAAGAAGTTCATGTTCCGGGACATCAAAATCCCCAAGGGCAAGGTTCTCAAGGCCGATCAGTGCGCCAAGGAGATCCTCGACGCCGACGTGTTCATCAATGTGCCCATAGCCAAGGTCCACGGCTCCACGACCATCACGGCGAGCATGAAGAACATGATGGGGACGAACTTCGATCGGCAGGCGTGGCACCAACTCGACCTGGAGCAGTGCATCGCCGATTACTCGACCGCCGTGAAGCCGGACCTGATAGTGCTGGACGCCATACGGATCCTCCTCACCCGAGGGCCGAAGGGTCCGGGGCAGATGAAGGATGTCGGGCAGATCATAGCGGGAACTGACCCGGTGGCGATCGATGCCTATGCGACCAAGCTCCTGGGGAAAGATCCGAAACAGGTGAGCCATATCAAGTATGCCGCCGCTCTGGGCGTTGGGCAGATTGATCTGAAGAAAGTTACGCTTCGTAAGGCATAGCCAGGAACACAGATTCCACAGATTAGCCACAGATGACACAGATGAGAACTATCCGCCGAATCAGCCAGATAGCCTTCTTCGGCTTCTTTCTCTTTCTCATCCTGAGGACCGTCTATCCCCTCAAGGGCGGGCTGCCGGTTGATCTCTTCGCCCGGCTCGACCCTCTGGTCGCGGGCGCCACGATGCTCGCCTCCCGGTCATTCATACGCCCCATGATGCTATCGCTTGTCATCATAGGAATGACTCTCGTCCTGGGGCGGGTCTTCTGCGGATGGATCTGCCCCATGGGAACGACCCTCGATGCCTCGGACAAGGTGTTCTTCCGAGCCAAGAGGCGCAGAAATGAGCCGCGATTCCTCAGCTTCAAGTATTACGTCCTCGTTGCCCTGGCGGTTTCGGCGCTGTTCTCCATGCAGGCGGTCTACCTGCTCGACCCCCTAAGCCTGCTGAATCGAACCGTGGTCCTCGTCTTTGTCGCCCCAATCCAGATCATCCCTCGGGCGCTGTACCATCTCGCGTATACATGGTCGGGGAACGGCCTCTTTATGTGGCTCAGCGATCATATGTCTGCATGGCCGTCGGTCGCGGGTCCGCAGTTCTATTTCCGACAGGCATTCATAGTGATGGCCGTCTTCGTTGGGATTGTGAGCCTGAACAGTCTCTCACGGCGGTTCTGGTGTCGGAATCTGTGCCCGCTTGGGGCGCTGCTGGGATTGCTCTCATTCGTGCCGGTGCTGAAGAGGGTCGTCGGTGACTGCAATGACTGCACCCGATGCGCGACCGACTGCAAAATGGCGGCCATTCCCGAGAATCCGCGCCTAACCCGAACAACCGAGTGCATCGAGTGCTTCAACTGCGTCAGTGTGTGCAATCGCCAAGCAGTCGGTTTCCGTTTTGGCGTTCCCCAATCCGCAATCCGCAATCCGCAATCCGCAATCAGCCTTTCAAGGCGTCGCCTGCTCCAGGGGGCTGGAGTCGGCTTGGCGGTCGCGGCGGTGGCGGCGATAGACCCTGGGCGGAAGATTGCAGTGGCAGCGCCAGTCAGATTGAGCAGCCCATTCCTGATTCGGCCGCCGGGATCAGTGCCCGAGGATGAGTTCGTTGACCAATGCACCCGATGTGGCGCCTGCATGAAGGTCTGCCCCACGAACGGCCTTCAGCCCGCGATCCACGAGGCGGGACTCGAGGGGTTCTGGACGCCCATCCTCGTCCCCAGAATTGGCTGCTGCACCCAGGAATGCAATGCATGCGGGGAAGTCTGCCCGACCGATGCCATCGCCCCGTTCAAGATCGCGGACAAGCCCAGGATCTTCATTGGGACGGCGGTGATTGATAGGAGCCAGTGCATCGCCTGGAATGCGGACAAGAAGTGCCTCGTGTGTGATGAGTATTGCTCCTACAAGGCGATCGTGTGGAAGGTCCAGGATGGCGCGAAGCGCCCGTTCGTTGACGAGAAAGTCTGCACCGGCTGCGGCATTTGTGAGACAGCCTGCCCGATTCAGCCGGTCGCGGCGATAAGGGTGTACTCCCTCGGCGACAAGCGGACCCCGTAGAAGATCCGGGTGCAACTCTCAAAAACTTCAACCTCTTTGCGGCTCGATTTTTCCTAAGAACGGTGCGGAATTCCGTCGAAACCGGTTCATCGGGAACTCCCCGAAGGGTCTAGCGGGGGTTTAGAGCTTCCAGCGGAGGGGAATTCTTATGGCAGAACGTTAATGAAGGAGGTGGACTGCCATGAGAAAACTGCAGAATCCAATGACCGTCAGAGAAGCGGGCCGGAAGGGCGGAGAGCGAACTTCGGAAACCCATGGTCACGATTTCTATCAGCAGATCGGCAAGAAAGGCGGACAGAAGGGCGGTCCCAAGGTCAGAGATCTGATCAATGCAGGCAAGAAGGCTATGAAATAGTGGCCCTTCCATACACGGCCTGCAGGGCCGCACTCGCGTAACAATCCGTTGAGAGGAGGTGACCATCGTGGCCCAGAAAGGCGAGATGACCGTTCGTGAAGCTGGTAAGAAAGGCGGCCAGAAAGGCGGGGAAATGACCGCCAAGAAGCACGGCCACGAGTTCTTTGAGGAGATAGGCCACAAGGGCGGCCAGAAAGTAAAGAAGCTGATCGAGGAAGGGAAGAAAGCCCAGGGCGGGTCGTAATCACACCCGCCGCGAACGATGAGAGGCAGCCCCGAGTGTTCGAGGCTGCCTTTTTTCTGCTATTGCGACCTCACCGTGAAACTGCCTTCCACCACATCGCCGGCCTTCAGCATGAGGTAGAAATCCGGCACTGCCGGGGTGCTGATGTCACGAGGCGGACTGCACTGCTTATTCACCACTAACTGATACCCGTCCTGAGCGATTCCGCCCTTGACCTGATGCCGGTCGCCGGGGTCGAAATCCACCCTCAGGCCGTGACCCGCCTTATCGGTCAGGATCGCCCAGTCGCAATGGTACTTGGTCGAGTTGAAGTCGAACGCATCGGGGCGACTGATATCGGTTATGTGAACATCGGCGCTGTCCGGGGTAGCAGTCCCCGTCGGCCGGCCGATGTGCGTATCGGGATAATACGAATAAAGCGCCTGCCGATGCCATGAGAAGTGATCGTCTGACTCCGGCATATCGAAGGTCCAGCCCAGCTCCTGGATGTCGGTCTTTTCGCCGGTCCATTCTATGCGGTACTTGAACTCGTTGCCTGCGAATTCCGCATGAACCTTGCCGACGACTTGATCCTTGAGGATGATGTCGGCGTTCATGGATTTCGCGTCCTTCAGCAGATCAGCCGAGCCTTCGGCGTTCTCCAGGTGGGCCGGATAGCGATCAATCACCTTCCAGAAAAGCTTATCGCCCCTGGTGTCGTTGTTCACCAGGTTCAGCGCCGGGAACTCCAGGCCCTCCGGCAGAGTCTTGCTGATCGCCGGTGGATTGACTACCATCAGGGGTGCTTGGCAGGTGATGACATTCCAGCCTTGGGGATGATCGAAGTCAACGCGGAGCACGTCCGGCATCTTGGCCATCCAGTCGCTTGGCAGCTTGATCTCTATCTTGCCGCTGGTCCTCGGGGCGAGCTTCGGATGAACCGTGCCGGAACTGACCGCCTTTCCATCCTTCAACGCCTTCCATCTCACATTCAGCTCGGAGAGGTCGGTGAAGGAGTAACGGTTGGTGATATCCAGCACTGCCGATCCCGGCTTCGAGGCGAGGTCTATGCCGCTATTGAGCTTGATCGGCGAATAGGCCATCTTCACGTGATAGTAGTCCGGCCTTGGATGCCTCCAGCCGTCAACGAGCCCTTTTGTCTTGAGGTACTGGACTCCGGTCGCCGGATCGTAATGATACATCTTGACCGGGGATTTATCGCATACCGCCCGATCCTGCCATTCCCAAAGGAATGAGCCGGGAATGGTGTCGTACTCCCAAACGGCGTCCATGGTTCGCTGGATGACCGCCGCCCAAAGATCCAGGCAGCCGAAATCAGCGCCGAGGCGGACGTCCCAGACGTTCGGATTCTCGGTATAGATCTTCGGCCACATCGCCCTGCGAGCCTTGTCGTTGCCGGCGGCCCTGATCGCCTCGGGAATAGTGTAATGAGAATCGTCGAAGTCCGTGCCGAACTCATCAGCCTTCTTGCATGAAACAAGTCTGGGGCGAGTCGGATCCAGTTGCTTGACCAGGTCGGCCACGAGTTGGAGGTTGTGCCCCGATGGATTCTCATTGCCGACAGCCCATATCACCACGCACGGATGATTCTTGTCGCGGGCGATTGTCTCCCTGGCCCGAGAGAGAAATGCCGGTGCCATCTCAGGATCATTAGTGGGAGTCCAGCAGTACGGCAGCTCATCAACCACGTAGAAGCCCATCTCGTCGCAAAGGTCGTAGAACCCCGAGCCATAGGGATAGTGGGAGGTGCGGACGGCGTTGATATTCGCCGCCTTCATGAGGGTGAGGTCCTTGCGCCAGACCGACTCATCGAGCGCCGTGCCCTTGGAGAGGTAGACGTCATGGCGGCAGATCCCCTCCATCTTGATCGGGACGCCGTTTACCATCATGACGCCGTCTTTGATCGTGATCTCACGGATGCCGATGCGCTTCTGGGCCTTCTCGATCACGTTGCCCTTCGAGTCCCTCAGTTCCACGGTGAGGGTATAGAGGTTGGGATGCTCAGCGGTCCAGAGCTTGGGATTGGTGACTGTCTGCGTGACGTCCGCCTTGCCTCCGCTGACCGCCGCCTGGACGGGCTTTTCCTTGCCGAGCTTCACCGAGATTGTCCCTTCGCCCGCCACTTTGACCAGCGTCTTAACCTCACCGTTGGCGGAAGTCTGGACGGTGATATCCTCGATGTGAGTCTTCGGCACCGAGAAGAGCGTGACGGTCCGATGGATTCCGCCGAGGAAGAAATAGTCGCCCGAATCGAGGTTCGAGGATCGAGTGTTCTTTGTCACCCTGATCGCCAGGAGGTTTTTCTCCCCGAACTTCACCTGCGGAGTCAGGTCCGCCTGCCAGGCAATCCATCCGCCCTCATGGTAATTGGGCCGCCCCCAGGCAGGCTCGGAGACCTCGACGGGTTGGCTGTTCAGCCATATCTCCGCTCCGCACTGGACACCGTCGAAATTGACTCTCACCAGGCGACCCTTCCAATCGGCCGGAATGGTGAACACCTTCCGGTACAAACCCGATGCGTCGTCCGGCTGGTTGTAGGTCGCCGGCGAGTAACCCGCCATCTCCCAGTTGCCGGGAACCGCGAGGTCGTTCCAGATGGCGTCTTCCTTATAGTCCAAGGCGTAGAACGGCTCGAAGGTCTCGGGGGTTCGGACCGGCTGAGCCGTCTTCCAACTCTCGGACGGGTCGGCGGGCGCACTCGGCATCTGACCCAGCTTGAAGCGCCATGTTCCATCAAGCGACCGCACGAAATGCGAATCACTCGGGATGACGGCGGCCATCAACTGCACGCCTGCACACAAAAGCGCCAGGCAAATAATGATTGTTGCTGCTCGATATTTCATACTACCTCCTTATTCTGATCCTATGTAGAAGCTGCCTTCGACGGAGTTGTCTGCCTCCAGCATCAGGTACAAATCCTTCACTGCCGGCGTACTGTAATCACGAGGCGGACTGCATTGCTTGTTGACCACCAACTGGTATCTATCCTCGGTGATCCCGCCCCGGACCTGATGACGGTCGGTGGGATCACAGTCTATCCTCAGCCCACGACCTGCCTTGTCGGTCAGGGTCGCCCAGTCGCAATGATACTTGGTCGAGTTGAAGTCAAAGGCGTCCGGGCGAGTGATGTCGGTGATACGCACGTCGGCGCTGTCCGGCGTAGCAGTTCCTTCCGGCCGGCCGATGTGAGTCTCCGGGTAATACGAGTAGAGTGCCTGCCTATGCCATGAGAAATGATCGTCTGACTTCGGCATGTCGAAAGTCCACCCAAGCTCCTGGATATCTGTCTTGCCGCCGGTCCAATCAATCCGGTATTTGAAGATATTGCCTGCGAACTCAGCGTGAACCTTGCCTACGACATTGTCCTTCAGGACAATGTCGGCATCCATGGATTTGGTGTTCCTCAACACATCGCCCGAGCCGTCGGTTTTGATGTTCTCCAGGTGGGCCGGATAACGGTCTATCACCCTCCAAAGAAGCTTGTCGCTCCTGGTCTCATTGGCGACCAGGTTCAGCGTCGGGAATCTCAGCCCCTCGGGAAGCGTCTTGCTGATCGCCGGTGGATTAGTCGCTATCAGATTCGCCTGGCAGGATATGACATTCCAGCCGCCGGGGTGATTGAAGTCAATACGAAGAGCGCTCGGCGTCTTCGTCGTCCAGTCGTCCGGCAGATTGATCTCGATCTTGCCGCTGGTCCTGGGTGGGAGCTTCGGATGAACCGTTCCCGACTTCCCGCTCCCAATTGCCGTCCAGACCACGTTCAATTCCAAGAGATCGGTGAATGAGTAGCGGTTGGTGATATCCAGGACCGCCGATCCAGGCTTCGAGCCGAGGTCTATGTTTCCGTTGACCTTGATGGGCGAGTAGATCATCTTCACGTGATAGAGGTCCGGCCTGGGATTCCGCCAGCCGTCAACGAGGCCCTTGATCTTCACGTACTGCACGCCGGTCGTGGGATCGAAATGATAGAGCTTGATCGGGCATTTGTCGCACACCGCCCGATCCTGCCACTCCCAGAGGAATGAGCCGGGGATGGTATCATATTCCCATACGGCGTCCATGGTCCTCTGAAGGACCGCCGCCCACAGATCCAGGCAGCCGTAGTCAGCGCCAAGTCGAACGTCCCAGACGTTTGGGTTCTCCAGGTAGATCTGCGGCCATTTGGCCCGCCGAGCCTTGTTGTTGCCGGCGGCTCTGATCTGTTCGGGAAAAGTGTAGTGGGAATCATCCAGGTCTGTACCGTACTCATCCGCATGCATGCAGGAGACCAGCCTGGGGCGAGTAGGATCTAGCTGCTTGACCAGATCGGCGACGAGTTGGAGGTTGCTCCCTGGCTTATTCTCGTTGCCGATCGCCCATATCACCACGCACGGGTGATTCTTATCCCGGGCGATGGTCTCCCTGGCGCGAGATAGAAACGCCGGCGCAAACTCGGGGTCGTCGGTCGGGCATGGGGCGGCGAATGGCAGTTCATCCGCCACGTAAAAACCCATCTCATCGCACAGGTCGTAGAACTTCGAGCCGTAAGGATAATGCGACGTGCGGACGGCGTTTATGTTCCCCTCTTTCATGAGAGTCAGGTCCTTGCGCCAGACCGACTCGTCCACCGCCGTGCCCATGCTGGGGTAGATGTCATGCCGGCAGACTCCTGCCATCTTGATCGGGACGCCGTTTACCATCATGACGCCGTCCCTAATTGTGATCTCCCGAATGCCGATGCGCTTCTCCAACTTCTCAATCGTCTTGCCGGACGAATCCTTCAACTCGACCGTGAGAGGGTAGAGGTTCGGATGCTCGGCGCTCCAGAGCTTTGGCTTACTGACGATCTGCGAAAACTCTACCTTGCCGCCGCTGACCACCATCTCGACCGGCTTCTCCCTGCCGAGTCTCACTGTGATCATCCCTTCGCCGCTCACGACGGCCATGGTGCGGACCTTGCCGTTCATGAAGGTTTGGACAGTGATATCCTCTATGTGCGTCTGCGGCACCGAGAACAAGGTAACCGTGCGGTGGATCCCGCCGAGGAAGAAAGAGTCGCACGCGTCCAGATCAGAGGATTTGGTGTTCTTGGTCACTCGCAGGGCGAGGAGGTTCTTCTCGCCGAACTTCACCTGCGGAGTCAGGTCCGCCTGCCAGGCGGTCCAGCCGCTCTCATGATAGTTCGAGCGCCCCCAGGCAGGCTCAGACACGTTGATCGGCTGACCATTCAGCCAAATCTCAGCGCCGTTCTGGACGCCGTCGAAGTTGATCTGCACCTGGCGGCCTTTCCAGTCTGCCGGAACGGCAATCCAAGTTCGATATAACCCCGAGGAATTGTCGGGATTGACGTAGGTTGCCGGCGAGAAACCCGCCATCTCCCAGTTGCCGGGCACCCCGAGGTCGTTCCACGTGATATCCTCCCTGTAGTCGAGCGTGTAGAACGGCTCGGCGGGCGCACCCGGCATCTGACCCAGCTTGAACCGCCATGCTCCATCCAGCGATTGTACGTATCGCGAATCACTCGGAATGACGGCGGCCGTCAGTTGCAGGCCGAGGCTCAGAAGCGCTATGCACATAATGATTGTCGCTGGTCCGTTACTCATGCCCTCATTCCGATCCTATGTAGAAGCTGCCCTCGATGGAATCGCCTGCCTCCAGCATCAGGTAGAAGTCCTCTACTATGTTGGTGCTTATATCCCGAGGCGGACTGCACTGTTTGTTTACGATGAGCTGATATGCGTTGTTCCTGCCGAACCCTCCGCGGACATGATGCCGTTGATCCGGTTTGAATTCGACCCTGAGACCATGACCTCGGTCGTCGGTAAGGGAGGCCCAGTCGCAGTGGTACTTGGTCGAGTCGAAGTCATGCGCGTCCGGGCGAATGACGATCATCAGCGGGACATCCGCGCTGTTGGGATGGGCGGTCCCGGTCGGGCGGCCGATGTGCGTTTCGGGGTAGACCGACCAGTATGCCTGGCGACTCCAGGAGAAATGATCGCACTCCCGGGGCATCTCGAAGATCCATCCGAGTTGCTGGATGTCAGTCTTGCCGCCGATCCACTCTATCCGATAGCTGAACCTGCCCCCGATAAACTCCGCATGCACCCGGGCCATGATCGGGGTCGGCGCTCGGTCAACCACGATCTCGGCGTCCATCGTTCGGATATCGGCCAGTCGCTGATCATGCAGATCGCCCGCCACGGCGGGCTCGGTCTTGATGTTCGTGAGATAGCCGGTAGTACATCTGCCTGGACGCCAGTTCGTGGTCCATGGGGAGGCGGCATTCATGATCAAGTGGAGCCTCGGGAACTTGAGGCTCTCAGGCAAGGCGAGGCTCATGGTGGGGAGCTTAGGAATCTCAGGCAAGGCGAACTGCCACTGGTAGCTGACGACGTTCAGGCCATCAGGGTGATTGAAGTCTATTCGCAGCGCATCTGCCGGGATGCCATCAGGGAGCGCGAACTCCACTTTGCCCCGACTTCGCTGAGCGAGGTTCAAGTGCGTCGTTCCTGCCGCCACCTTCTTGCCGCCATTCAGCAGGGTCCATTCGGCATTGAGTTGATTGAGGTCGGTGAACGAGTAATGGTTCGACAGGTTCAATACGGCACATCCAGGTTTGACTTCGGCCTTGAGGTCTGTGCGAATCGGCGCATGGGCCATCTTCATGTGATAGTACTCAGGGCGCGGATTGCGGTTTCCATCCACGATGCCCTTCGCCTTGAGGTACTGCACGCCCGTCTCCGGCTCGTAATTGTACAGCTTGGTGGTGCATTTGTCGCACACGGCGCGATCCTGCCATTCCCACGTGTGATGGCCCACTATGCCATCCTCATCCCAGGTAACCTGCCATGTGCGCTCAATCACTGCCGCCCAGAGATCGAGTGCGCCGAAATCCGCGGCATAGCGAACGTCCCAGATGTTCGGGTTCTCGCTATAGAGAATCGGCCACTTGGCGCGGCGCTCCTTGTCCTCGGCATGGGCCTTCACGTTCTCGATTCTGGTGTAATGCTTGTCATCCAACTCGACGCCATACACATCCGCGGGCTTTTCAGAAACCAGCCTCGGCCGAGTGGGATCGAGCTCCTTTACCAGATCGGCGACCGTCTGAAGATTGGCGCCTGGCTTGTTCTCATTGCCGATCCCCCAAATGACCACGCAGGCGTGATTCTTGTCGCGGGCGATGGTCTCCCTGGCTCGCTGAAGGAATGCAGGCTCGAGTGCGGCATCGTTCGTGGGGCACCAGCAGTAAGGCAACTCGTCCAGCACATAGAACCCCATCTCGTCGCAAAGGTCATAGAATCCCGTACCATAGGGATAATGCGAGGTCCGAACCGAGTTGATGTTCGCCGCCTTCATCAGTTCCAGGTCCTTGCGCCAGAGGTCTTCTCCAACGGCAGTGCCTTCGGTGAGGCTGATGTCGTGCCGGCACATGCCGGTCAACTTCACCGGGACGCCGTTGATCATGTAGACGCCGTCCCTGATGGATATCTCTCGGATGCCGACCCTCCTGTTGACGGTCTCGACCACGTTCCCATTGGCGTCCTTGAGTTCAACGGTCAATGGATAGAGGTTCGGATGCTCGGCGGACCATAGCTTCGGATTCGATACGATCTGGGAGACCTCGGCCCGGCCATTGATGATCGCCGCCTCTGCTTCCTCATCTCCCAGGCGGACGCGGATCATCCCCTCGCCGGTGATGTCCGCGGTGGTCCTGACTTCGCCACTCAAAAAGGTCTGGATGGTGATGTCTTCGATGTGGGTTTGGGGAACGGAGAACAGGGTGACCGGCCTGTAGACCCCGCCGAGGAAAAAGTAATCGCCCGAATCGAGATCGAAGGATTGGGTATTCTTGGTCACTCGGAGGGCGAGGAGGTTCTTTTCGCCGAATCGGACTTGCGGCGTGAGATCGGCTTGCCAGGCGGTCCATCCGCTTTCATGGTAATTCGTCCGCCCCCAACTTGGCTCGATGACGTTGACGGGTTGGCCGTTCAGCCAAATCTCGGTCCCGCACATGACGCCGTCGAAGTTGACCATCACCAAGCGGCCTTGCCACTCCTTGGGGACTTCGATCCACGTGCGGTAGAACCCCGAGGAATTGTCCGGCTGGTTGTACGTCGCTGGGGAATAACCCGCCATCTCCCAGTTGCCGGGCACATCCAGGTCGTGCCAGGAATCATCCTCCCGGTAGTCTGGCAGATAGAACGGCTCGAACGACTCAGGCGTCAGGATCGGCTCGACCCTCTCCCAGTTGGTCCGTCTGCCTTCTACGTCGGTCAGCGCCTGCTCCAGCCTGAACCGCCATGTGCCGTCGAGTGACTGGACGTACTTCTTCCCGGAGGGTATCACCGCGCCGGAGGAGCAGACGGCAAACGAAAGCAGTAGAACACCGATCAGTATTAGGAAGGTAGGGTACATCTCATTACCTCATCAGTTAAGACCTTAGGGCTCAGACTCTAGACCTGAGGGAAGACCTCCAAACCAGGCCCTGGAGTCTAAGGTCTGAAGTCCAAAGCCCAGTTTAGAAAGTGTTCGCTAGCAAGGAAAAAGACTCCTCCGCAAAACTCTCTAATTAAAGAATGTTTTTCCAGGCAGGCGATCAGTTGGGTGAGAATCTGGGGGAGGTGGGGCCGTTTCCGGCCCCACCTACTAAGTTATCATGGCTATTCGCCGGATTGCCAGTCCCCGTTATTGCGTCCTACTTAGCTGCAACAACGTAATCGAATAAGGTATAAACCTGTATTCGAAGGATGTTGATGCACCACTTATCGGTATCACGGTAACCCGAATGTCGTCCGGGACCCAAGAGGACTTTGTATCTCCCGTCAGCGTTTCAGAGCAGGCCTCCATTTCAGGATCAGGGTTGCTTATCAACCGACACTCCTGGTTTGCCAGAGACCGGATGTGCAGGACCCTGGTCGTGCCGGTGCTCTGCGGGACAAAGCCCGATAGGCCGATGGTCGTTTCTGCTGCCGACGAGCTTCGATTTGCCACCATGATGAACAGGGTGTTCCCATCGTCACTCTTACAGGAAATCGCATCCAGATAGGACGAATCATGTGGCGTGTAGCACTGCCCGCCATCCGGGCAATCAGTCGCTTCCCGAATGTTATCCCAAGCAGGCAGTGGTATGCCCTCCGGCCACTCGCCGTAGCCAGGGGAATCCACCAATGTACTCACCACATCCGTGTCGGGAAAGTAGTCTGCAAAGAGCTTGAGCATGTGATATGACGGGGTTACGATGAGGTGCTCAGGGTCGGCTGTGTAATCCGGGCGTCTGATCAGTCCCCAGTAGCCTGGACTCGCAAGGTTCCAGTGGCAATAGGCCGGTATCTGGTCAGCCATGAATTGCTTCATTGCGGTGAAGAGCCAGAATACACCTTTGTACCGGAGTGGGTGACGTGGCTCATCAGGATCGAAACCAGCGCTGTCATGGCTTCCCTCGATCCGATAGCCCAGGTTGCCCTCGGTCACAAGTATTTCTATCTCGTTGCTGCCAATCAGGTTTTTTAGCCTCTGAATGCGATTGTGGATCGGCATGTCGTCATTGGCAATGAGCATCTGCTCAGCGTACTCAGGATACCAGATGCTCTCCTCCTCAATAGATTCGGAACTCCTGGTGACTTTGTAGATCAGGACATCTCTGCCCTGCGGAGGATCTGCATTTGGAAAGTTGGTATCGTTAGTAAAGGCGAGCGATATCTCGCGATTGCCAGCAGTCACTTCTCCTGTCCATTCATAGACATCCGGCTGCCTGTCCACATGGAAGGTTTCCTTTGTCACACCATCTATCCTAAGATCCAAGTCGGCAGCGACATCCACCGCTTCCAAATAGTCGTCGAGTTCTTCTTCACCAAGCCCGCTCAGATCAACCCCCTGAGCGTCGTTCACCAGACGTGCTCTCGCCGTTACCTTGATCGTATACACATCGGTGGTGGGGAAACCGACCGTACGTCTGCAATGAAGTCGTTGATCATTCGGGTAACTTCCTTCGGGTGGACCTGCGTAGAGGAGGTCGAATGCCAATCCATCCACAGCACTATAGATGTGCGGATACACAAAGTCTATTGAATCAGCACAGCCAGTAATCACGCACTCATCCCAGCCTTCTACAAAGTACCATTCTTGCCCGATAACGACTGCTCCGATCTTTATGCTGGAATCTTTTGCCTTCATGGCTTCCGAGTAATCGGCAACCATCTGGGCATACTCGTTTCCGGTCAACTCAGTATCGATCGTTGACCATTGGTCCTGCCAGTATACCTCGTTTCCGATCTCCCAATACGTGACGCCGTATGGCCCGGGGTCTGATTCGCCTCTCTGGTAAGCGAAGTATTCACGAAGCCATGCGAAGTATCCGGCCGGAGCTTGCTCGGTAGACTTGAAGGAATGATGATAGTCCTCAAACTCATCATACCATGCGCCAGCCCACTCAACGGCATCAGCCTCAAGATACTCTTCAGGCTGCGACTCTTCACCCACATCGTCGGGATGGACGAAGATAGAGGGCACCCAGTGCTGGTCGTCTCCGTAAGCGAGCCCCGGACTGTCACCATTGCAGTATTCGACCCAGTTAGCTGCCTCCTGTACAGAGCCCTGATGAGAGCCTGAACCTTGACTTCCACACTGCAGAGCGTTAACCAGAAAGATTATGTCTCGCACACCTATGCTGTTACAGAATGAAACATACTCGTCAGTTCCAACATAGGGTGTAAGATAGTAGTAACCGTTCATGTCCGCCAGCGGACGCTCGTCTGCAGGCCCGACACCCCGTCTCCAGCGACACCAGTCGCCCGTGTTGTGCCGCATTATCGGGATATGGGCTTCGGTCGCCAGTTCTATGAAATCCTCACGGAAGCCCTCTGACGGCGGGTCATTCAGCATGCATTGCAGATCCTTCCAATGGATATTGCTGCTGAAAAGATCCTGGCTTACAGACGATGTGACCGTTGAGGCGTCTATGTCGATGGCCGCCGAGAAGGAAGGCGGTGGGACAGAGTGCAGAACCTCGAGATCCGATGAAGAGCGGATCAGTATCTGCGGATACAGATCATCCCCGTCCTTGTAGCACGAGACGACGCCTGTAACCCGCACGTAATCCCAGCCATTAGCAAGGCCGACCATCTCTCCCGGCGCAGTGACGCACTTGACGTTCGCGCGACTGCCGTCGTCGATCATGAAATCCCACAAGGTCTCTCCATAGCTAAACTTCCCCCATGTGGTGACTAGCAGGCCGATATTATTCAGGCCATACCCATCTATGACACCTTTCTGGCCTGCGCCAGTCTGGTCATCATAGCACCAGTTGCCCCCGCCGAGAGCCCGGTTATTGATGCCGTGAGCCTCGATCTCATCTACGCCATTGGTGGTTACGGTGCTTGCTTCGATATATCGCTCGCCATCGTCATTCGTCTCTATCGTGCCGCTGACGCTGGCCCTCATTCCAAGAGAAAGACCATGGGCGTCCTTGTGCACTCGTATTCCGCAGGTTAGATTGTCCTGCTCAACGTAGAAGAAGTCGGTGGCGACATAGGTAACCATATTGCCGGTGATGGAAACGCTCGTGCCGTCAGCCTCGTCCTTCACGCTCCAGATTGCACCTCCTCCGGAGTGAGACGGCGGGTCGAAGAGCGGATTCGGGATAATAAGCGCTATCTCGTCAGTATTGTTGGAAACACTGTCTATCCAGTACGATTGCCATGGCTCCAGATTGTCGTTGGAGCCTATGGCAGTCGGAGTTTGGTTGACATTGTCCCACCCGGCGGCTGTTGAAGCGATCCAATCGGTAGCGTCGGCGGGAGCGAGTGCGTCCCGGCCGTCAGTTACCCTCACGTTCTCCCACGGCACCTCGCTGGTGTAGGGAACGCCTATTTTGGCAGCCCCTGTCTTGTGAAGGCCGATCCACATGCTTCGCATCTCATCAGTGGGGTAGCCATCGAATGTGATAGTCCCCGCTTCGGTAGACGAAAGGTGATACCCATCGGCCAGTATCACTCCGCCGAAGGCGGTAGGATCCCACTCGTCATAGGCGATGTCGCTTTGTGAACGGAGGTCCCACCGTGAAAGACAGCCATCGATAGGGATTTCGCCGAAGACTTCTGCCGGCGCGTTGTCGTAGGGGATTGCGGGAGTTGAGATCATGTTGCATCCCTCTCTCACCGTCCCTTCTGGCGAGTTGAAGGTCTGTGGACTACCGAGACAGACCGTCACACCTCCGAGGAACAACAGAACTGCCAGTACTGCCGCTTGCACTACTCTCACTTCTACCAACTCCTTTTGGTGTATTTTCGGGTCCATAAGGACTCCGAGGCCTGCAATCCATGCAAGCCATAAACAGAACAATCATACAATCGGCGAATGTATTTGTGAAGCCATTGTTAGCAAAAGTTAATGGTAGAGGTTGTTTGGAAGATGCGACGTTGACCAAGGCACGGCCCATGTGGTAGAATTCATAGATTATGGGCGATACTCGGACCTTCGTTCTTGACCTCGACGGGGTGGTCTACCGGGGGAAGCAGCCGCTTCCCGGCGCGGTAAAGACAATCGAGACCCTGAGGCGGCTTGGCCATCAGGTATATTTCTTCACCAATAACTCCACCAAGACCCGAGTCACTTATCAGCAGAAGCTTGAAGGCATGGGCATTCCCGTGGACCTGGAGCACATTATGACCTCTTCCTATGCCACTGCCCTCTATCTGGAGGAGCAGGGCGCACAGGGGAAGTCGGTGCTGGTGATCGGCAGGGAGGGCATCAAGGAAGAGCTGAGGGCGGTCGGGATGGTGATCTCCGACGATGAGAAGGTGGACTATGTCGTTGTCGGCATGGACCGCGATTTTTGCTATGACACGCTGACCAAAGCCCAGCATGCGATTATGGCCGGTGGGACGTTCATCGCTACCAATCGGGATGCGAGTTTTCCCTGTGAGGACGGCACGGTCGTTCCTGGGGGCGGGGCAATGGTGGCGGCCATCGAGGTGGCGAGCGGAGTGAAGCCGATATTGATTGGCAAGCCCGAAACTCCCGCGATGATGGAGGTCCTCCATCTGGCGCACGCGACCCCGAAGGAGACGGTGGTCGTGGGCGATCGGCTGGATACGGATATTCTCGTGGCGAAGCGAATCGGGGCGCTGTCGGTCCTGGTGCTCACGGGGATCGCCACAGAAAAGGATTTGAAACACGCGCCACCCGAGATGCAGCCGGATGTGGTGATAAGGAATCTTGGTGAGTTACTCGACACAGTCTTATCTGGGAAATGAGCGTATGGGAGTATGGGAGTGTGGGAGTATGGGGGTGACAAAACTCCCACACGCCCACACCCCCACACTTCCATACATCGCCGCTGGTGAGAGAGACTGATGGATAAGTTAATCCCTCGAGTCTTGACGATTGCCGGGAGTGATCCCAGCGCCGGTGCGGGAGTCCAGCTCGACCTGAAGGTCTTCGAGCGACTGGGGGTCTATGGCATGACCGTCGTGACGGCGGTCACGGCCCAGAATACGCTCGGCGTTCAGCGAATCGAGAAGGTTTCGCCGAGCACTATCGCTGCTCAGATTGACTCGGTCGCCCGCGATATCGGGGTTGACGCCTGCAAGATCGGGATGCTTTACCATGAGACCGTCGTTGACACGGTAGCAGAGAGGATTGACCGGCGGGAGATTTCGAACGTGATATTGGACCCGATCATCCTGGCCAAGGACGGCACTCGATTGCTCTCGGCAAAGGGCGTTCATCGCATGAGGCACCGGCTGATCCCGGCGTCGCTGGTGGTGACGCCGAATGCCGAAGAGGCGGGGATTTTGGCGGAAATGCCCGTCAAGGGCCTGGACGATTTGAGGGAAGCCGCGAAGGCGATTTGCGATTTCGGATGCAAGTATGTCCTTGCAAAGGGCGGGCATCTCGCGGACGAGCCCGTGGACGTGCTCTATGACGGCGAGAGCTTCCTGGAGCTGCCTGGGACTCGGATCGAGGGGATGCCGGTTCACGGGACAGGATGCGCATTTTCGGCGGCATTAGCGGCGAGGATAGCCCTGGGAGATTCGGTGCCCGACGCGGCCCGGTTTGCAAAGGATCTCGTCGCCGATTTGATCAAATCGGCGGTGAAATTGGGGAAGGGAAATCGGCTGATCGTGATGCGTGATGCGTGATGCGTGACCCGGAAAAAAGACAGGAAACGCCAAAAGGATACGAGTTGGGGAGCGTTGAAATAGCTAGTTAGCGGAGTAAGAGTGGGAGGGAGATTATGACCAAGTACATATTCGTGACGGGCGGAGTAGTTTCATCCATCGGCAAGGGGATCACGGCGGCATCGCTGGGGCGGCTGCTGAAGAACCGCGGCTTCCGGGTCACGATGCAGAAGGTTGACCCCTACATCAACGTTGACGCCGGCACCATGAATCCCTTCCAGCATGGCGAAGTCTTCGTCACCGATGACGGCGCCGAGACCGATCTCGACCTCGGCCACTACGAACGCTTTGTTGACGTCAATCTCTCCCGCGAATCGAACGTAACCACAGGCAGCATTTATAACTCAGTCATCCAGAAGGAGCGCCGGGGCGACTACCTCGGCGCGACAGTCCAGGTCATCCCTCATATCACGGACGAGATCAAGGAGCGGATCAGGAGCGCCCCGGTCGAGGCCGGCGTGGACGCGGCGATCATCGAGCTTGGGGGGACGGTCGGTGACATCGAAGGTCAGCCGTTCCTCGAGGCGATCCGCCAGATCAAGAAGGATGTCGGCGCAGGGAACGTGCTGTACGTCCACGTGACCCTCATTCCGTTCGTCGGGCCATGGGGCGAGATCAAGACCAAGCCGACCCAGCACAGCGTCATCAAGTTGCGAGAACTTGGCATCCAGCCGGATATCCTGGTCTGTCGGTCGAAGCTCCCGCTCAACGACGAGATGAAGGAGAAAATCTCCCTCTTCTGCGATGTGGACAAGGAAGCGGTCATCGAGGCGCTGGACACCGAGTGCATCTACGAAGTGCCACTGAAGTTCGAGGCCGAGGGGCTCGCCGAGCAGGTCATCACGAGGCTCGGCCTTCACGACGGCGACCCCGACACCGCCGAGTGGCAGCAGATTGTGAATACCCTCAAGCACCCGAAGCATCGGGCAACGGTCGCGGTCGTCGGCAAGTACGTCGCCAACGGGGACGCGTACATCAGCATCGGTGAGGCGGTCAAGCATGGAGGGATCGCCAACAACACGGGGATTGACATCAGGTGGATAGACTCCGAGGAGATCGAGGCCAGGGGCGTGGACGAACTCCTGGGGGACGTGCATGCGATCATCGTGGCGGGCGGATTCGGCTCGCGAGGCACGGAGGGCAAGATAGCGGCGATCAAGTATGCGCGCGACAACAAGGTCCCCTACCTCGGCCTGTGCTATGGCTTGCAGATGGCGGTCATCGAATATGCAAGGCACGAGTGCGGGATCGAACATGCCACGACCGAGGAGATAGACCCCGAGGCGCTCGATCCGGTCATCCACCTCTTGCTCGAACAGCAGGGCGTGAAGACCAAGGGCGGGACCATGAGGCTGGGACTCTATCCATGCCGGGTGACCGAAGGGACCCTGGCTTGGCGGTTGTATGGCGGCGAGCTGGTCTACGAGCGGCACAGGCATCGGTTCGAGGTGAATAATGCCTACCGGGAGAAGCTTGCCGAGGCAGGAATGGTCTTCAGCGGGATCTCGCCGGACAATCGCCTGGTGGAGATCATCGAGCTGCCGAATCACCCGTACTTCATCGCCACGCAGTTCCATCCCGAATTCAGGTCGAGACCCAATCGAGCGCATCCGTTGTTCGCCGGACTAGTCGAGGCAGCCCTGGCCTGCAAGGGCCGGAAGAAGTCGGCCGTGACGGTGTAGAAAGCGGCCTCCCTGCCCAACTGAGGTCGGGCGTGGGAGTCAGATCACTTAGCTCTAGTCAGATGGAGGTAATCATGGCACGCAGACGAGCATGGGTCGTGGTTGGCCTGGGCGTACTAATGATGTCAGGGCTGCTGAGAGTATGGGCCGAAGAGCAGACGCCGCCAGGCAGCAGCCCGCAGGAGCCACTGAAGCGCGTCGCTACGCTGATTATGCAGGGCAGCTATCAGC
>Ga0307379_10002094_pt1 | contig 30051 bp, 21 predicted proteins | sample UN2MG_FD_202237 | JGI IMG/M metagenome (GOLD analysis project Ga0307379, IMG submission 202237) | Soil microbial communities from Risofladan, Vaasa, Finland - UN-2 | ecosystem: Environmental > Terrestrial > Soil > Coastal area > Acid sulfate soil | place: Finland: Risofladan, Vaasa | collected...
TGGCGGCACTGGCTGCGGTGGGGCTGGCCGTGGTCGCCTTGCCCGCCGTAGCCGCCGTGCCTCTGGCGCGGCGCCTGCCGCTGGAGCGCTGCATTGGGGCCAAGGCCGCCGTCCACCGACAGCGGATCCTGGGATGGGCCGGACTGAGCGAGTCACTCCAGCGTCGCATCCGGCGGGACTTCGGCGGGCGTGTGCCGACGCTATTCACCGACAACTACGGCTGCGCCGCTATGCTCAGCTTCCGCACGGGACAGGACGTCCTCAACCTCGAACCTTTGCCGAGGGAACACCTCAACGAGGGCGACTCCCCGCTGTACTACATGCCGTGGGCGTCGCTGGCCGGCCGCAATGGGCTGCTCGTGATCGGTCCGCAGTCGGCCATGCACCTGCCCAAGTGCCTCCCGATGCTGTTCGATGGTTTCGAAGAACTCCCACCGCTGGACGTGGAGGGCTGCCGCTACCGCCTGTTTAGCGTGCAGGGCTTCCACCCGCCGGCCTGGCTGGAGCGATCTGCAAGCCATGCAAAGCGCGACCGCTCCTGAATCCGGGCCGGGCGCCGACAATCATTCGTGCGCGTCCGACCGCGGCCCTCCTCAGCGGGCGTAGGCCCGCTCGACCTTGGCGAACGCGCGGGCCATCGCGTCGATCGTCTGCTCGTCGAGCGACTCGTGGAAGCGGCAGATGATGTGGTCCGCCAGCGCCCGGGCGGCGTTGGGGCAGCAGTCGACGTAGTCGATCCGCCGCGCGCCCGGCAGCGACCATGGCAGGCCGGCCGACCCGAAGGTCCGCCGTTCGGCGAACCACTTCTGCACATGGATCAGGCTCGTGTAGGTCGGCGCGGCGCCGACGCCCTCGGCCGACAGGGCCGCCGCCACCTGCGACTTGTCCACGTCGAGCCGCTCGGTGCGGACCCTGATGCGAAGGAACCAGTAGGCCGACCGCGCGGCGGCCGGCATCCAGCCCATCGTGAAGACCTTGCTGTCGGCCAGGTGGCCCGCCAGGCGGTCGGCCAGCCGCTGACGCCGCGCGAGCAGCTCCGGCAGCCGGCGAAGCTGCACACGCCCGATCGCCGCCTCCAGCTCCGTCATCCGGTAGTTCAGCCCCATGAACAGGTTGGTGGCCTGGTCGGAGTTGAACGGCTTGCCCCGGTCGGCGAAGCGCTTGGCGTCCCAGTAGAGGCCTTCGTCGTTCGTCAGGACCATGCCGCCCTGTCCGCCGGAGGTCTGGTGCTTGCCGCTCATCAAGCTGAAGGCCGCCATCGTGCCGAACGTGCCCACGGGCCGGCCGTCGTACGTCGCGCCGTGGGCCTGGGCGCAGTCCTCTATCAGCGGGATGCCGCGCCGCCGGGCGATCTCCGCGATGCGGGCCACCTGGCACGGCTCGCCGGCGATGTGGCCCAGGACGATCGCGCCGGTGTGGTCCGTGACGGCCTGCTCGATCGACTCCGGGTCGCAGTTGAAGCTCTCCGGGGAGGTGTCGGCGAAGACCGGGACGCACAGGCTGCACACCACCGGCATCACCGCGCCGGGGTCGGTGATCGGCGAGCAGATCACCTCCGTGCCGGGCTCCAGGTGCAGCGCTGCCAGCGCGGTGTGAACCGCCGCCGTGCCGGAGCTGACAGCCGTGGCGTACTTCAAACCCAACCACGCGGCGAAGGCCTTCTCGTAGGCGTCCACTTCCTGGCCGCCGTAGCGGTCGAAGGCCTTGCCCTCGGCGATGGCGCGGTCCAGCAGGTCCAGGACGGCCTGCCGCTCCTGCGGCCCGATCAGCCGCCTGCCCATCGAGTTCGCGGGCACGGCCGGCGTGCCGCCGTCGATCGCCAGCTTCTCCGATGCGCTCATGGTCTCTCCAGATGATCTCGCAGCACCGATACTATGCTTATCTCGTGGAGGCGGGATGTCCAGAGCGCCGTTGCGGGCCCGGCCGCCCGCCGGCGCGCACACCGGCTCGGGCCATGCTTCTGCCGCTGTTTGCCCTGCCGGCAGCCTCAAGGTTGTGCAATAAGCAAAGCCATGGCGGTTCGATGAGTGGTATGGGCCGGGGAAGCAGCCCCGGCCAAGGCCATCTGGGTAAGGGGAGCGGCCATGGCTTGGGTACAGTGTAACGAATCGGCTGCGCGGGTTCAGGTAAGTGTTTTCGTGTTTGGGCGCGGCGGGGCTCCTGTCCCGCCGCGGTGGGACAGAGCCCCACCGCGCGGGTCCTCTGAACTACCGCTCAGTGTGATTTCAGAACTCCACTCTGACATGTCCAAGACCAGAACCACTGAATATGCAGTCACTGTTGAAAAGGCATTGCGCTGCTCTTACCGGCATCGCTTCAGATACGCGGCGTAACCCATTGCACAATTCTCAGGCGGTAGGCACGCTACGGCGGGCAGGTCTGTGTAGTCTGTGTAACCCTCCTTCGTCCCGAGTGCTCGGGACTTCGGCGGGCAGATCTGTGGGCTGAGGTCTTTCCATGCGGCCAGTGATCGTGTTGACATGCAGCGGACTGATGGGCCCACACGGGCGAGACGCCCGTGCTGCGAGTAGCGGATTGATGAGCCCGGCGGACGGGACCTTCGTGGTGCCCTTCCGCTGGCTGGTCGATCAGGCCGGCCTCGCGAGGAAATAGCTTGCCGCGCCCGCGGCAGGCCGCGACACTCGCACCACAAAGAACGCTATTGGAGCAGAAATGTGTCAGGACGATTTCTGAGCGACAGCCATCTGGAGCCGATTCGGCGCCGCGCGCAGGCGGGCGAGCAGCCGTGGGCGGCCGCCTGGGAGGGGCTGATGACGGCCGCCGAGGAGGGCCTCGCGCAGGCCCCCTTGAGCGTCCGCCAGAACGGCGGCGGCGGATACTTCCGCCAGGACGCCGGCTACCTGCCCGGGCGCGACGGCGTGCTGAACCCCAAGGCCAACTCCGCCAGCGGCGAGCTCGCGGCGCGGCTGAGCGCGACATCGCTGAGCCTGGCCCTGGCGTGGCGGCTCACCGGCGAGGGGCGCTACGCCGACAAGGCCCTCGATCTCATCCACGCCTGGTGCATCAACCGGAACACGTACATGTTCCCGACCGGTCACGTCGCCGGCGCCTGGACGCCCGGCGCCGAGCCGGCCGGCGACATCACGCTGTTCTCCAGGTTCCATGATCTGTTCCTTGCGTGCTACCTGCTGGGCGGCTACGCCGGCTGGGGCGTCTCGGCGCGGGCTGGCGTCAAGCGATGGGTGCGGGCCATGATCGACCCACAGCGCGAGGTGATGTACTACCAGGGGCGCGAGATGTACAACAACTGGGACGACGCGCGTCTGCTGTACCTCGCCAAGGGCGCACTGCTGCTGGACGATTTGGAGCTGCTGCTGAGCGTCTTCGACCGCTGGCGGCTCATCCTGCCGCTGAAGATGACCGACGAGGGCGAGCTGCACCGCGAGACGATGCGAACGCGGTCGATGCATTACACGCTGTTCGCGCTCAACTCCACCACGCAGGTCGCCGAGATCGCCCGCCAGCTCGGCGTGGACCTCTACGACTGCATGGTGAACGGCAAGTGCCTGCGGAAGGCCGTCGATTACGCGGCCGGCTACCTGCTCCGCATGGACGAGTGGCCCTTCGAGATGATCGAGCCGCTCACCGAGGACCGCGGCGGCCTGAAGCACCTGGGTCTGTTCGAGATGGCCGCCGCCCGCTGGGGCCCGCGGCCGTACCTGGACGTCATCAACGCCTGGGGCGACCGGCCCGTCACCGCCGCCCACGCGACCCTGCTCTACGCCGCGCCCTGACCGCCGGCGCGCGGCGTGCGACCACCGGAACATGCCGGCTCATCCGTCGCGTTCGTGCAATCTGCGTATTCTGTGCACTCCCTCTGGCCGCTTTGGGTTGTAAGATGGTGCAGGCCGTGAGGCCCGCGTCTGTAACCAAGGAGAGATACGTCGTGACATGTTCCGAGCCAGTCAGCACCCCCAACGCCGTTGTTCCCGCCAGGCTTCACGCGGCCGGGTTCGAGAAGGCCGACTCCAACTTCTACTCGCTCACGATCGCCAGCGACCGCCGCATCTACTGCACGCTCAGCAGCCACAACATCGACACCCACGCGCGGACCTACCGCTACGACCCGGCCGCCGACGAGATGGCGATGGTCTGCGACCTCGGCGAGGCCTGCGGCGAGAAGGGCCTCAAGGCGCTGCCCCAGGGCAAGAGCCACTCGCCTTACTTCGAGCTTGACGGCAAGCTGTACTTCGCGACGCACTACGGCTACTTCGCGACGACCGAGCAGCGCGAGGAGCCGGCGCCCGTGCCGGAAGGCTACAAGCCCTACCCCGGCGGGCACATGCTGTGCTACGACCTGGCCAGCGGCGCGACCGAGAACCTGGCGAAGGCCGACCCCGAGGAAGGCATCATCACGCTGAACCTGGACGGCGCCCGCGGGCAGCTCTACGGGCTGACCTGGCCGAAGGGGTTCTTCCTCGTGTTCGACATCGAGACGGGGCGGCTTCGCAACCTCGGGCCTGTCTGCCGCGGCGGCGAGATCGGGCGCGGCGACCAGTACTTCTGCCTGGTCCGCAGCTTCGCGATCGACCCGCGCGACGGCTGCGTGTACTTCACGACGCCCGACGGCGCGATCCAGCGGTACAACCCCGGCGCCGACGCGGTGGAGCCCTTCGCCGGCGTGAGCATGAGGCGCGACATCTTCGGCCAGTGGGACCCGCACCGCCCGGGACACCAGGGATACAACTGGCGCGATATCCTCTGGCACGATGAGTCGCAGCTTTTCTACGGCGTGCACCCCAGGAGCGGCTGGCTGTTCCGGTTCGACCCGAAGGCCGAGCGGCTGGATCTCATCGAGCGGATCTGCGCCGATGAGCTTCGTCGCAGCGGGCACTTCGAGCCGTTCCGCTACGGCTACCTGACGCTCCAGCTCGGACCCGACCGCGAAACGCTCTACTATCTCACGAGTACCTACGCGGCGAGGGCCGACGACGGTAGCGGCGTGCAGGAGGTCGCTCACCTGCTCACGCGGGAGGTGCGCGAGCAGCAGCAGCGCGCCGAGCACCGCATGCTGCGCCTGGCGGACGGCCGCCGCGTCTTCGAGACCACACACGTAATCACCTACAACCTCCGCACGCGCCGGTATGCCGACCACGGCGTGTTGCGACTCGATGACGGGCGCTACCCGCGGATGAGCCAGTCGCACGCCGTCCACCCCTGCGGGCGCTGCTTCGCCGCGCCGTGGATCGAGAGGCCCGCGGCCGGCCCCGACGATCGCATCCGTTGGGAATGCGACCTGATCTCCTACGCCGACCCGCTGTCGCCGACGCCGTAGAGCACGCGGCGGGGCGCTGCCTGCGAAGCATGGAGCAAGCGACCCAAGAGCACGAATGCGGAATGCGGACCGGGGACGGTGGCTCCAGCCAGATGAGCATCCAAGGGCAGGCCCACGGAGTCGGCCTCCACGGCGCCGCTGTCTCAGATAAGCTTGCCGGCGAAAGGGCCGCTGTTGCGAACCAGTACGGTGGTGGGCAGGGCGGCGACGATCTCTGCCAGCCGCCGGGCGTATTCGGGCTCCTGCCCGGCCTCGGGTGTCAGAAGTCCCAGGAAGACCACGTCGGCGTCGCGGCTGGTCTCGTGGATGGTCTCGACGACGCTCTTGCCCTCCGGCCGGACGATCATATCGAAGTCAGCCTCGATCCGCACCGAGGCGATCAGCTCGCGCAGGGCGTTGGCGGTGTCGTCTCGCCCGGTCTCGCCGGTGACGATGGTGCGGATGGTGATGCGGGCCCTTCGCCAGACGGGGTTGAGCGTCAGCAGGTGCCCCAGCAGCAGCATGAGGTCGCCGTTGTTCCGCCTCCCGCGCCACCAGATGTCGATCCGCCGGAACCGCTGCGGGCCGGCCGGCGGGTTCGGCCGAATGATGATCGCCGACTTGCCGAGGTGATGCAGCCTGCGGAAGACGCGGAGCATCTGCTGGAGCCGTTCGGTTCGCGGCGGCCAGCCGAACACGATCGTGTTGGCGCGCAGCCCGCCGACGCCGCTGGCCTGCACGATGTCGGTCACGCCGGCCTCGAACTGCTCCACCACGTCCACCTCGCCGAAGGCCACCACGCCCTCGCGCTGGAGGAACTCGCTCATCGAGCGCTGGCGCTGCTCCGGGGCTTCGCCGTGGTCCTCCGGTCGGCCGACCAGCACGTCGCAGACGGCCAGCACGCCGCGGTTCTGGTTGAACCAGGCGGACATCCGCACAAGTCCAGCCCGCTGCTCGACCTGGTCGGCGAACAGCAGGATGTTCGGCCTCCAGCTCCGCGGGTCTCGCTTCTGTCCGGTGAGCTTGCGGAGGGCGAACCGCGCCAGCGAGCCCCACAGTCCGGCCCAGACGTCGTCCCAACTGGCCTGCATGGCGCGGCGGCGCAGGTAGCCCCAGATAACCAGCTCTACCGCGATGGCGATCACGCCGGCCAGCGGGCTGATCAGGAACATCACCGCCAGGACGGCCGCGCAGCCAAGCATCGGGACGTACCAGGGCACGTGCAGCGTGGGGCGATAGGACGGGTCGCCGGCGAGGTTCTCGGCCGCCGCCGCCAGGTTGATGCTCAGGTACAGCGTCAGGAAGAAGATCGTCACCACGATGGCGACCGCGTTGAGGTTGCCCAGCGCGACTGCCGACAGGGCAATCGCGCCGGCCACCCAGGTGGCGACTGTGGGCTGGCCGGTCCTGGAGGCCCTCGCCAGGAAGGGCGGTGCCAGGCCGTCACGGGCCAGCGCCTGAAGCACGCGCGGGCCGGCCAGCGCGCTGCCGAACGCCGACGACAGGATCGCCCCCCACATGCCCGGAAAGACCAGCCAGCCGCCCCACAGCGCCACACGCGTCCAGAGCGGCTGGTCCGACGGGTCCACCGAGGCCATCTGCTCGGCGGTCACCTTGCCCGTCGACGCCAGCAGGATCGGCACGAGGAGGTAGACCGCCGCCCCGAGGCCGACGGCCGCCAGCGTGCCGCGCGGGATCGACCGCTGCGGGTCCTTCAGGTCGCCGCTCATTCCGATGCCGGCTGTGAAGCCCGTCACCGCCGGGAAGAACACCGCCAGCACGGTCCAGAACCCCGCCGTGCGAACCTCCAGCAGCCTCGGCGCCCTGAGCGGCCCGGCGAACACGCCTATCGCCAGTGCCAGCAGCGACAGCCCAACCATCGCCATCAGCGGGATCTGAATCCTCAGCGAGGCGGCCGCGCTTCGCCCGGCGATGGCCGTGATCAGCACGATCAGCCCGCCGGCGATCCATTGCAGCGGGACCTCGCCCCAGCCGGCCGGCCAGACCATCGCCACCGCCTCGGCCAGGCCGAAGCAGTACAGCGTCACGCTCATTGTCCGGCAGAGAAACAGCGGTATGCCGATGGCCCCGCCGATGGTCAACCCCAGCGAGCGCGAGATGAGGAAGTACTCGCCGCCGGCGCCCAGCGGCATGTTGGTGGCGACGGCCGACGCGCTGAGCGCCGTGATGAACGACACGCCCGAACAGACCGCCACGATGACCATCGCCCCGCCGGCCCCGACGCTGGCCACCACCCACCCGAACCGCAGGTACATGATCACGCCCAGTATCGTCAGCACGCTGGGCGTGAACACGCCCACGAACGTGCCGAAGCGCCGCTGCGCGGCGTCGCCGGCGGGAGGTGGGGGCTCGGTCATGGGCGAACGTTCCTTCAACTGCGCCGGATGGGCCAATCCCTTGTCAGCCGAGCCAGATTCTATCGCCACGGGCCTGCCGCCGACAAGCCGAACGCCGGCCGCGCGGCAGGATGTTGAAAAGGCAGTCCAGCCGAGGATAATGGGCACCGGAGCGGCGAACCATCTCGCGGCACACGTGCCGCCCAGACAAGGACAAGACATGCGCACCAATCTCACGAGCTTCGAGACGACGCAGTTCCGTATGCTGTCGGAGGATCAGATCGAACGGATCTTCCTCGGCGCGCTGGAGCTGCTGGAGGGTACCGGAACGCGGCTTCACGATGAGCAGTCCAGGAAGCTGCTGGCCGACGCGGGCGCTAGGATCGACGGGGACACTGCCTGGATTCGCGCCGGGCTGGTGCAGGAAATGCTGGCCAAGGTTCCGCCGAGGATCGCCCTTGGGGATCGCGACGGCAGGCGGACCATGATTCTGGAGAGCCATCGGATCTACTACGGGACCGGCTCGGACTGCCCGTTCATATACGACGCGCAGACCGGTGATCGGCGGAAGTTCCTCAAGAAGGACATCGAGGACGCGGCTCGCGTGGTGGACGCCTGCGAGAACCTGGACTTCCACATGTCGTTGGGTCTGATGAGCGACGTGTCCGCCTACAGCTATGATCGCCATCAGGCGGCGGCCATGCTCCGCAACACGGTCAAGCCGCTCTGTCTGACGGCCATGTCAAGGCAGGGGCTCTCCGACATCCTCGAGATGTACTATCTGCTTCGCGGGGGGCGCGACGCCTTCGAGGTGAATCCGGGGTTCATCATCTACCTCGAGCCGACCACGCCGCTCGTTCACGGCAAGGCCGCGCTTCAGAAGCTGCTCTTTGCGGCCGAGCGGCTGATCCCCGCCATCTACACGCCCTGCCCGATGGCCGGTGGCACTGCGCCGGTGACCAAGGCGGGGGCTCTGGTGCTGTCGGTGGCCGAGTTCCTCGTCGGCGCGATCATCTCGCAACTGACCCGACCCGGCGCCCCGCTTATCATGGGAGGCGTGGTCTCCTCCATGGACATGCGCACGAGCATCCTGACGTACGGCTCGCCGGAGCTTCACCTCCTGAGCGCCGCGATGACGGATATCGCGCACTGGTTGAAGATCCCCGTGTTCAGCACGGCCGGGTGCTCGGACAGCAAAGTCTTGGACGAACAGGCAGCCGCCGAAGCTGCACTGAGCATAATGGCCGCCGGGCTGAGCGGGGCGAACCTGATCCACGACGTGGGCTTCCTGGAGTCGGCCCTGATCGGTTCGCACGAGATGGTCGTGCTGAGCGACGAGATCATCGGCATGGTCAAGCATTTCCTCGGCGGCGTGCGGGTGGACGACGAGACGCTTGCGTTGGAGCTCATGAAGGAAGTGGGCCCCGGCGGGAACTTCCTGGCCCACGAGCACACCGCGCGAAACTTCCGCAAGGAGCTCTGGCTGCCGAAACTGATGGACCGAGCCAGGTACGATTCGTGGCGAGCCGCCGGCTCCAAGACCCTGGGCGACCGCGTGCGCGAGCGGACCGCCGACATCCTGGCCAGGCACGCCGTCGCCCCGCTTCCGAAGGAGGCGGACGCGGCGATCGACAAGATACTCGCCCGGGCTGACAAGCAGGCCACCGCCGAGCAGACCAGCCTGCTGTAGCACCTGGTCTCGGCCCGCGGACTGGACGGTAATTGGGGCACGACCGGGGCGGGGGCGGTCCTCAGCACTCGGTGTGCTGTGGAACGGCATCGCTCGGGGTGGCGGACGGCTCGGAGGCAGGCTGCCTGTCGCGGATGGACAGATTGCAGAGGACCGCGCCGCCCACCACCAGGATCGTGCCGCCCAGCAGCGCGGGGCCTGGCTTGACCGCAAGAACCACGCAACTGACACAGAGGGACAGCAGCGGAATCAGATAGGCGGCGCTGGCAAGCAGGGTGACCTGGCCCCATCGCATCGCCGCCTCCCAGAACACGTACGCCAGCAGCGCCGGGCCGAGCGCGATGACGATGATAGGCCAGAGCGCCACGGCGCCCCAGGCCGGCTGCTCTCTCAGCGCCGCCGACAGGGCAGCCATCACGACACCGGAGGCCAGAATGAACACCGGCACGCCGCCGCCGTCGCTCTGGCTGGTCCATCGCCGCAAGAGGTTGGAGTACAGCGCCCAGGCGACGGCAGCCGCCATTGCCAGCAGGTACGGCCAGGCGTTGTCGCGGAAGTTGTCCCACAGGAGGGACGGCTTGAGTCGGTCCGGCGGCAGCAGGACCAGCGCCACGCCTGCGAAGCCCATCAGTATGCCCACGGGCAGCGCTGCGCGCGGCCTCTTGCCCAGCAGCGGCACCGAAAACGCCAGCGTCAGACCCGGCCAGAGGTAGTTGATAACGCCGACCTCCAGCACCTGTGTGCGGCCGGTCGCCAGGCCGATGCTCGCGTACAGGCAGACGATGTAGAGCACGAAAAGCCCGCCGCAGCCGCACATGTAGCGGCGGGAGCAGCTTAGCAGTCTCCGCCGCGTTCCCGACCGCGCCAGCAAGACGACACAGCCCAGCAGGCCGCTGAGAAGGTAGATCACCGCGCCGGTCGTCATCGGGCCCAACGGCTCAGTCACCAGGCGCGAAAGGCCCACTGAGCTGGACCACAGCAGTATGGAGCCGAACCCGGCGAATGTCGCGGAGACGTACCTGGCGCGCATCATGACGAGGGGGGATTGTACCGGCCCCCTGGCGGGCGTGTGGAGCGGATTCCTCCCGGCACGGCGCCGGCTGCGGGGCCTCGAGCCCCTTTGGCCCGGCGCTATTCCGGCCCGGTGCGGCGACAGAGGATGGTGAAGTCGTTGGGCAGGTAGTCGTCGATGAGCTGCGCCCGCCAGCCGGCCGCCGGCACGAGCGGCAGGACCTCGTCGGGGTCGAAGTAGAAGTACGCGGGGTCGCTGGCGGCGGCCCGCTTGTGAAGCATGTTGAACGCCGCCGCCTGCCGCGCCAGCAGGCAAAGCCGCGGGATCGCCCGGGCGGCGAACTGGCGGTTGTTGCCCAGGTTCAGGTTGAACACGCCCGAGCAGAAGACGACGTCGAAGCCGGTCTCGCCAAGCGGCCCGCCGCGCGGCTCGTCGGCGAACACGTCGGCGCAGACGAAGCGGCCGTCGGGGTGGTTGCGGCGGGCGGCCTGGAGCATCTTCTTGCTGATGTCCACGCCGGTGTACTCGGTGTCGATGCCGCGGCGAAGCAGATACCCAAGCAGGTCTCCCAGCCCGCAGCCGACGTCCAGCAGCGAACGGCCGGCCAGCTCAACGTGCCGGACCAGCACATCGAAGCGCCTCTCCTGCGAGAAGGCGCTGGCCCAGTCCAGGACGTCGAAGTGCTCGCGCCGCGGGGATATGCGGGGCTCGTAATGACCCCGGATGGCCTCGGCCTTGCTGCTGTCAGGTGGCTTCTTCATAGACCTCCGCCTGGGCGAGCAGGCTATCATAGAATTCGCGCCCGCCCAAGGCGATACACACCGGCAGCAGTGCGCCGCGCGAGTCCCAGTAGTCGACGTCGCGGAGCTGCCAGTCGTCGGCGATCCGCTGGACCGTCCGGCGCAGGAGCTCCGTCTGAAGGGGCTTGGTCCGCTTCCAGAGATCGCGGATATCGGGGGCCTTGGGGTTCTTGGCTGCGAGCTGTCGGCGCCGCCGGTCCAACTCGTCGATCTGGTCGAACAGTCGGGGCATGTTCCGGCGCTGCCAGGCCTGTCGGCCGGCGGGGTCGGCGATCGCTTCAAGCCGCGAGGTGGCCTCGCGGGCCAGATCGGCCCAGCACTCGCCGAGCTTGCCGGCGGGCAGTTCGTCGCGCCCGAGCGCGCGGGCCAGGTGCGGCGGCGGGCGGATCGTCGTGCTCAGCGACCTGATGCGATCCAGCAGCCGAAAGCGGATGCGCATGACGGGGTGCAGATCGCCGCCCAGCAGGCCGGCCTGCTGGAGCTTGCGGGCCAGCAGGTGTGTCGCCGGCATGTAGTACGAGCCGCGATGGGGCAGAACCAGCGGGCCGCTACCGGCGCCGACGCGGGCCTGGATCGTCAGCAGGACGGCCTTGCCCGCCAGGGCTATCACGCCCGCCTGTCGCAGCGCATCGCCGGGCAGCCGCCGGTCGGGCGCCAGCGCGAACGCGTTCCGGCCGATGCGGAGGGCATCGCCGCTGCGGAACACGCCCGTGCGGACCAGATGCCCGTCGCGCCGCAGCGCCGCGAAGAACGGCAGCTCGCCGTCGGCTGTCCGCAACGGGTGCAGCGTCGGGCTGCCCTCGGCGAGGGCCTGGTTGTACAGGCCGGCCGCCAGGTCGTAGTCGCGCAGGAAGATCTCCAGAAGCGCCTCCCGGTCCGCATCGGCGCCGAGGGCGAAGAACCGCGAAGTAGAGTCGATCTCCACCGCCGCGCCGAGGTGCTCGCCGAGCCAGCGGCGATACAGGTCAACCAGTTGTCTCGCTGCGTGGTCGGCCAGCCATTGCTGGACCTGTGCCTCCTCGCGGTCGAGCCACTCGGCCAGCCGCTTCCGCGAAGGCTCGTCGGGGAAGACCGACGTCATGTCCTGGCGGGCCTTGGACAGCAGCTCGCGCAGGAACTCGCCCGTCTCGGCCACGCTCAGGTCGCCGATCAGGCGGTGATGCTCGCGGTCGCCGACGTAGCTGGGGCCGATGAGCTGCCAGTTGTCCGACGGCGAAAACTCGTCGTACAGATCATCGACGGACACGCCCAACTGGTTGGCCAAGGCCTTGGTGGTCAGCCCGGTGTAGGGCTCCCAGTCGTGGACGTCCACGGGCAGGCGGCCGAGGAACTGGTGGTAGAACATCGCCGCGCCCCAGTCGGCGGCGCCCCCGCGGTAGTATCGCTCGCGCGCCAGTCGCAGCGGCGAGCCGACGGACGCGCCGACCTGCGTGAAGGCTACGTCGATGTCCTCCAAGAGGTGGCGGACGTGCAGGCGTCGCCCGGCGAGGGCCTGGAGCTTGGGCAATGCGTCCCACAGGCTGTGACAGTTCTGGTCTATGCTCAGCATGGGGCTGCCGTCCGCCGGCGCGGCGGGCGGCGCGGTCTTACGGGCAGTCGGGCGGGTGCGTGGCCACGTCCGCCAGTTGCGGATGGATCGTGCCCTGGTAGGCGAAGCGCACGATCGTCTCCAAGCAGAGGTCCGAGACCGCGCCGTCGGCGGCCAGCGTGAGGTACACGCGTAGGACGTCGCCGCTGCGGGTTCGCAGCAGCACGGGCTCCTGGCCCCGCGCGTACTTCTCGGGCCAGCCGAAGCGAAGCGTCGCCAGGATGGCGGCGGCGGCGCAGCCGGTACCGCAGGCCAGCGTCTCGCACTCCACGCCGAACTCGAACGTGCGGATGGCCAGCCGCCCGGTGCCGAGGACCTGCACGAAGTTGGCGTTGGCGCCGCGCGGCTCGAAGCGCGAGTGGTGCCGGAAAGCGGCGCCCCAGTGGGCGACGTCGAGGCATTCGAGATGATCGACGTACGTCACCACGTGCGGCACGCCGGTGACGGCGAAGTCGTACGTCCATCGCTGGCCCTTCACGTCGATCTGCCGGTCGCGCTGCACGTCCTCCGGCAGGGGGATGCACACGCGAACGTAGGGCCCCTGGCCGTCCTGGCCGCGAACGATGCCCGCCGGGGTGAGGATGCGCAGCTCAGGCCCTTCGTGCCAGCGGTTCTGGTAGGCCCAGTAGACGAAGGCGCCCGCGCCGTTGCCGCACAGCTCGGCCTCCGAGCCGTCGGCCTCCAGAAACCGCGCGGCGATGTCCGCCTCGATGTCGTCCTCCGGGCGACAGGCGAAGATGACGCCGTCGCCGCCGACGCCCAGCCCGCGGCGGCACAGCGACCTGGCGAAGTGGCCGGCCGCCTTCAGGTCCGAAAGCATCGAGTCGAACCGCCCGTCGCGGCTGTCGATGCAGATGAAGTCGTTGCCGCTCCCCGACAACTTGGCGAATTCGATCGGCTCGGGCATCGTAAGGGGCTCCGGCTTGTGTTCTGACGGGGATGGACTCGGGGTTTCATCTCAGCGCCCGCCCACGAGACAGGCTACACGCAACTATACCCTCGCGGGGCGCCGAATCAAAGTCCTCCCGGCCTCAGGGTGCATTAGCGTTTTGGGGTGATGCCTGTCCGGGTACGGCAGGCGTCTCGCCTGCCGTGCCTGATCACGGCCAATGCTCGACAGGCGAGACGCCTGTCATACCAGGGCTTCCCCAAAACGCTAATGCACCCCCGGCCCTCAGCGCCGGCGGAAGACCCAGAGCCTATCCTTCCCTCGCGGGCCCTCCCATACTCGCATAAGCTCGAACCGCTCCGGCGGAAGCTTATCGATGAGGTCTGGATCGCGGACCTTTTCGAGGAGGCGGTTGCTGATGGCGATGGCGTCGTACGGCAGGCTCGCGCGGACGAACTCGTCGAGATTCCCGGCGTATTTCGGCAGCAGGTTGTACCAGCATGGCGATTCGTTGACGAACTGCCGCGTCGGCGCCGCGGCGAAGAAGGCTACGCGGGAATCGTCCGTCCGGACGAGCTTGCCCGGCCCGAGCCGGCTTCGGATCTCCAGGCCGGCCCGGCGGTAGATGGCCTTGCCCTCGTGGAGTGTCGGGAATGCGTGGATCGCCATGACGGCGAGGATCGCGCAGAGCCAGCCGGCCGTCGCGATGGCGGGTCGGGGCTTGATGCCCAGCCGCCGCGCGAGCGCCAGCGTCCACCGGATGAGTGTCGCCAGCCCCGCGCCGGCGCAGGGCGCGACCAGAAGCGCCGGCAGCATCGCGTGCCGGCTGGATATGTACGCCGGTCCAAGGCGCAGTTGCATGCCCACCAGCAGCGGCGCCATGACCGCGGCGGCGAGGAACATCGCCACGACCCCGTCCGAGGTCGGTCTGACAACCTCGAGTGAGGCGAGCCGGCGGCGGAAGGCAGCCTTGGCCGACCACGCGCACCAGCACACGACCGCCAGCACTGCCGGCGCGGCCCCGACGGCCTGCCGGCTGCGGTCGAGAAGCCGGCGAACCGCCCCGATGACGTCGCCGGCCCCGACCACCGCAAGCAGCCGCCAGTCGCCCCCCGCCACAACCAGGTCCGACAGCGCCTTCTTCCGCGTGAAGCCGCCGATGGCGGCTGCGTATGGAAACGCGCACGCCAGCGCCGCCGCCACCAGCGCCGCCAGGGCCGCCAACTGAATCACGCGCGCCCTTCGCCCGGAGATGCGCTGCCTGAGCAGCAGCGCCGCGGCGACGCCGGCTGCCACAATGCCCTCGGGGCGCGCCAGGTAGCCCGCAGCCGCCGCCAGCCCCGCGCCGGCCGCTAGCGCCACCGACCACGCGCTGCCGCGGCGAAGCGCGCCGGCCGACGCCAGACCAAGCGCCACCGACAGCATCACCATCGCCGCAGTCTGCGCCTCGCTGCGGACGTCGCAGCCGGTCAGGATGAACCAGTGGGACACCCCCATCAGCAGCACGGTCAGCAGGGCGACGCGGCGGTCGAATGCGGCCCGCGCGACGAAGTACAGGCAGGCCAGTGCGATCAGGCTCATGGCCGTCGATACGTACTGGGCGCATGGCACCCAGTCGTCCGGCCAGTCGGCGCCGGCAGCGCCCGCCCAGGCGGCGGCGACGACGGAATAGCCGGGGTGATAATCGAACGATTGCGCAACGGCCCGCGCGCCTTGTGTGTGGAACATGCGGGCCATGTGAAGGTACAGCGTCCCGTCGCGCGATATGTTTTCGGTGTGAGCCAGGCAGTACACGCGCACCAGCAGCGCCGGGACGAGCACGGCCAGCACCAGGGCGGCCCGGCGCCAGGCGCGGCCTGTGCGAGGGCCGCCGGGTTGTAGGTTCTGCAATTTCACGAAGTCCACCGCGGCGTTATCACACGGCGGCACTATGCTCCGGCGTGGTGGACATGTCAACGCCCTGGCGTGCGTTGTCCCAAGGGGTGTTGACGCCCCCGCGGCTGAGAAGTACATACGGTGTGCCCGCGTAACGTCTCAGCAATCTCGATGAACCACGGCAAGGCACAATTGGAGAAGCGCATAGTAGCCGGCAGGGGCTTCGGCCCGGAGATCGTCTCGGAGATGTGGGAATACCGGGAGCTGTTCTGGGCGCTGGCGAAGAGGTCGGTGCTGGTGCGCTACAAGCAGACCGTGGCGGGCGTGCTGTGGGCTCTGCTCCGTCCGTTGGTGACCATGGTGGTCATGACCGTGCTGTTCGGTGGGCTGATGAAGATGCCCTCCGGCGGCGTGCCGTATCCGCTGCTGACCTTCGCGGGCATATTGCCCTGGATGCTGTTCGCGCAGAGCCTTGGCGGCGCGACGAACTCGCTGGTGGCCGAGGGGGCGCTTATCAAGAAGGTGTACTTTCCGCGGCTGATCGTGCCGCTGTCGGCGTGCATGACGGCCTTGATCGACTTCCTGATCGCCGGCGTCGTGTTTGCGGTGATGATGGCGCTTTACGGCTACGCGCCGACCTGGCGAGTCGCGGTGGCGCCGCTGTTCGTGCTGATGGCGCTGCTGACGGCACTGGGGCCGGGGCTGCTTCTGAGCCCGCTGAACGCCCGCTACCGCGACGTGCAACACTTGACGCCGTTCATCATCCAGATGGGCATGTTCCTCTCGCCGGTGGGCTACTCCAGCGAGGCGGTGGTGCCGGATCGGTGGCGCCTGCTGTACTCGCTGAACCCGATGACCCCCGTCATCGAGGGCTTCCGCTGGAGCGTGCTGGGGACAGGCTCCCTGCGGATGACCTCGCTGCTGTATGCGTCGGCGTTCGTGTTGGTCTTCCTGCTGAGCGGGCTGTGGTTCTTCCGCAGGCAGGAGAGCGTGCTGGCGGACGTGATCTGAGGCCTGGCTGGCCGATAGCAGGATCGGCGGCGGCCGGGCGGTGGAAGTGCGCCTACGGGAGACTGCGGACGTGAGCAAACCGGTCGTGGAAGTGTTCGGGCTGGGCAAGCGATACCGCATCGGGCGCCAGCGGACCATTCAGGACGGTCTGCTCCGCATGGTCAACAACTGGCTGCTGCATCCGGTCCGTAACCGGCGCGACCGGTCGGCTGGGACGGAGGAGTTCTGGGCGCTGAGGGACGTCAGCTTCGAGCTTCAGGCCGGCGAGGTCCTGGGCATCATCGGCGCCAACGGCGCGGGCAAGAGCACGCTGCTGAAGGTCCTCAGCCAGATCACCGAGCCCACCGAGGGCGAGATATGCCTGCGCGGGCGGCTGGCCAGCCTCCTGGAGGTCGGCACGGGCTTCCATCCGGAGCTGACCGGACGGGAGAACGTCTATCTCAACGGGGCCGTGCTGGGGATGAAGAAGGCCGAAATCGACAGCAAATTCGATCAGATCGTCGAGTTCTCCGGCGTCGAGCGGTTCCTGGACACACCAATCAAACGGTACTCAAGCGGCATGTTCGTCCGCTTGGCGTTCGCGGTGGCGGCGCACTTGGACCCCGAGATCATGATCGTGGACGAGGTGCTGGCCGTCGGGGACGAGAGGTTCCGGTCCAAGAGCATGGCCAAGATGCGCAACGCCGCCAAGAGCGGCAGGACGGTTCTATTCGTCAGCCACAGCATGCAGTCCGTCAAGCAGCTCTGCTCGGTGGCCATGCTGCTGGAGGACGGGCGGTGCACGGAGTACGGTGACGTGAACGAGGTGGTGGCCGCCTACCAGGAGGGGGGGCAGGACGAGCCGCTCACGCCCGTGGTAGAGCTGCCGTCTGGCGCCCCGGACGCCCTTGGGCGCGGGCTGCGGCTGGCGTTCGTGACCCCGTCGGGCCAGCCCCAGGCGACGTTCGATGCGGGGCAGACGTGGCAGATCCGGCTGGAGTTCGAGATGTTCCGCAGCCTGCAACGGGTGATCGCTGGCGTGGGGGTGACTCGCACCGACGGCCTGCCCCTCGTGACGTACTGGTCGAACCCGCAGGACCTTTCGGCAGGTCGGTACTCGGTGAGCTTCGACGTCGATGCTCCGCTAAGCCCCTGCGAGATCAGATTCGTGGTGGGCCTGTCAGAGCACATGCATACCTTCTACTATAGAGAGTCGCTGGGCAAGGTCAGGCTCGCCGAGGTGAAGGAAGCCGGCCGGCCGACGACATCGTCCGAGGCCGGGATATGCTTGGCCCCTTGCCGGCCGGAGATCCAGCGCGCGTGAGCGTTCCGGGGCCGGCCATCGGCCCAGCGGACACGGTGGTGCACAGCTATGCCCAGATGCTTGGAGTTCATCCGGTCGCTGTTGAAACCCAGAGACCAGCAGAGCGCCAAAACCAGCTACTCCCAGTGCGGGGAAGACCTGATTGTGGATTACGTTCTGGCGATTCTGGGCGTCTCGCTTCCCCGGTACGTGGATATTGGAGCCAACCATCCAGTGAAGCTGAGCAACACGTATCTGTTCTACTGTAGGGGTGCCCGGGGCGTGTGCGTCGAGCCGAACCCGTTGCTGTTTGAGGAATTGGCCGCGGCGCGACCGCGCGACGTCTGCCTCAACGTGGGCGTGGGCGCCAGCGACCAAGGCGAGGGCGACTTCTACGTCATGGATCCGCCTTCTCTCGGCACGTTCTCCCAACGGGAGGCCCATAGGTACGAGCGCCTCGGCCACAAGATCCGGCGAGTGGTCAAGGTGCCTTTGGTGCCTGTCAACACGATCCTGCGCGAGCATTGCCCTGACCGTGTGAACTACGTCTCGCTGGACGTGGAAGGCTTGGAGGTGGCCATACTGGAATCGTGGGACTTCGACGGATGCCGACCGGAGGTCTTCTGTATCGAGACAGTATTGTACGAGGGTCACTGGTCCAGAAGGAAGGAGGTCAAGGTCGCGGAGTTGATGAAGTCCCGCGGGTATTTCGTGTACGCGGACACGAATATCAACACCATCTTCGTGGACTGCGCGGCCTGGAAGGGGCCTGGGAACTGCCGAGAAGATGAGCATGCTTCCTTATAGACTCGCGCGCGTACGGGAACTGATGAGCCTGGAGTGGTACGTCCCCTCCGCCGGGCAGGTGATCTGGCGCACGCTGCGCGGTCAGGACGTGCTTCGTCCGCCGGAGCCGCCCGCGGGTGAAGGCCCGCGCCTGCACGTGGGGGCTGGCGAGAGAACCCTCGACGGCTACGAGAACCTTGACGGCTTTGCCGCCGATCAGCGCGCGCCCTGTTTCGGCACCCGCGCCGAGAAGTTCATCCGCGCCGAGGTGCTGGACACCGCCTACGGGCCCGGGAGCGTCCGCGAGATCCGCTGCCACCACGTCTTCGAGCACATCAGCCTGCTCGACGTGGACCGCACGCTGCGCTGCTGGAACACGATCCTGGCGCCGGGCGGGCTGGTCTGGATCGAGGTGCCGGACTTTGAGCGGTGCGCGCGGCAGATCCTTCGGCTGAAGAGCGAGGATGATAAGGAGGTCTTCTACCGCGCCTTGTACGGCAGCCAGGTCAGTCCGGGCGAGTTCCATCACAACGGGCTTACGGCGCGGCGGCTGATTCACCTGTTGGAGAACTATGGGTTCGCCGTGAAGCTGGCGTACGTGCAGTGGCGACTGCATGATCGCGTGCCGCCGCACTTCAACTATCAGTCCAACCCGCCGCTGCCGAACCTGACGGTCAAGGCCGTCAAAACCGGCCCGCCCAGGCCTGAGGTTGTGAGCGCCGAGTGGACTCCGGTGGCCTATCGCCGGCTGTATCCGAATCCGGACCTGCTGTCGGCCGATGACCAGCCGCCGGCGAATGTGCGTGAGCTGGTGCAGTTCAACCAGAACAACCGCGATCAGTGGGTGGCCGACGTCGCCGCAAGGCTGCCGCCCGGCTCGCGGGTGCTGGACCTTGGCGCCGGGCCGGGCCGATACCGCCAGCGGTTTGGCCATTGCGAGTACAAGGCGCAGGACGCCGCCGAATACAAGGGGCAGCCCGAGGGCGTCACGCAACAGCAGTGGACCTACGGGAAGCTGGACTACATCTGCGACGCGGCGGCGCTGCCTGTGCCGGATGCATCCTTCGACGTGATCCTGTGCACCGAGGTGCTGGAGCACGTGCCGGAGCCGCTGAGGGTCATCGCGGAGATAGCGCGGGTGCTGCGGCCCGGGGGGCGGGCGTTCCTCTCGGCCCCATTGGGTTCCGGCATGCATCAGCGGCCGTACCACTTCTACGGCGGCTTCACGTCACATTTCTACGAGCACTTCCTGCCGCAGTACGGGCTCAGGGTCGTTTCCGTCACGCCCAACGGCGGATTCTTCAGAAACCTGCTCCAGGAGTTCCACCGCTGCTCCGCCATCATTGAGTCGCGTGGCGAGTCCTCGGTGCAGCCGATGATCCGGTACTTCATGAGGATGGCCGAACAGAGTGGGCTGTTGAATGGCCTGGCGGAGCAGGACGACAATGACCTCATCGAGGAGTTTACGATCGGTTTTCACGTCGAGGCGGTAAAGTCGGATGAGAAAAGCGACCGCAGCAGTCACCAATAGCGCGGCCCATGCGAGCGTGCGGCGCGAGCCCGGAGGCCGGGACGCGCGCCCGCTCACGGAGAAGCCAGCCCATGGCTGTTGAGCCGAACGCCGATGCTTGCGAGTCGGGCGTGCTGGTCAGCGTGGTCGTTCCGGTGTTCAACCGGGAGCGATTCATCGCCCGATGCCTTCGGAGCGTGGCCGACCAGGACGGCGTGGACCGCTCGCGAATCGAGATCGTCGTGGTGGACGACGGCTCCACGGACGGCACAGCCTCGGTGGTGGCCGGGCTGGACGTCCGTCCGGCCAGGCTCGTGTACCTGAAGATCCCGCACGTCGGTCAGCCGGGCACCGTGCGCAATCACGGCCTGGAGCGGGCCTCCGGACAGTATATTGCCTACTGCGACTCGGACGACGTGTGGCTGCCGCATCATCTGGCGACGGCTTTGCGGGAGTTTCGCAAGGACCCCAAGCTGATGATGATTACCACGCACATGGCCCTGGCTCGGTTCGAGCCGCGGGAAGACGGCGCAATCGGCACGGAGTACGTTGTTCCGCCGCACCCAATGCACGTGGCGACCACCAACTGCCGCGTCCACAGGCACCAGTGCCTGGAGCGCGTGGCCGGCTTCAACACCGACCGGTGGGGGGAGGACAAGGCGTTCTTCCATCGCATCGAGGAGTCGTTCGCGTGCAGGAAGCTCCCCATCGTCACGACGGTCAACGGCTACATCGTCGGCGGGAACAACATCACCTACGAGTTCGATGGCGGCGTGCGACGGGCGTTCTTTCACGGGGCGGCAGGTGCCCGGCCCGCCAGGTCGCGCGTTCGGACCTTCTGGGAGGGCTCGGACCTGCCGGACGGCCGACCGCGCCGGTTCAGCGGGCGCAAGCTCGCGTTTGCCCTCGCGGCGGTCGTGCTGTTCTTCCTGGTGCGCGCGCCGTTCTGCCGCGCCCCTCTGGTCTATGAGGAGGGCATCTTCGCGGATGTTTTCGTCAACCGTCCCCAGGGCCCCGATTACCACTTGGCGGCACGTATTGACGGGGTGAACGTTTACCGCCCTCTCAGTCATCCGGCGCCGCTGTACGAGTCGATGCGGCTGGCGGGCTTGGCGATGCGGTGGCTGGTGCCGAACCCTCCGCTGCCCGACGAGGTGGTCACGCCGCGGCTGCGGCTGGCGTTCTCGCTGTTCCAGTTGGCCATCTGGCTGGGCGTGCTGGCGCTGGTGGTGTTCGGGAGGACATGGTCTCGTCACCGGCTGCTGCTGGCGATGCTGGTGCTGGTGATCGCATCGCCGATTGCGATTGCGACCTCCACCCAGTTGCAGGTTGACGGCAGCGTCGGGGTGCTGATGAACGGGCTGATGGCCCTGGCGATTCTCTGGGCCGTCCGACAGGACTCGCCCGGCCCAATGTCGCTTGGGTTCCTGGCCCTCGGGGCCTTCGTGGTGGGGTTGGGCAAGCAGGAATGGACCATCGTGCTGTTGTGCACGGTGGCGTGCTGGCTGGCATATCTGGCCGGGCTGCGGATTGCCGGCCGGCGCGTGGGCCGGCACGTCCTTGCCGCCGTGGTGATCCTGGTCGCCCTGGCGGCCGGCAATGCCCTTAGCTACGTCATCGACCCGCTCAACTACCGGGGGGGCATCGCGGTGATGGAACGGGTCATCCCGGCGTACACCGTCGCCAGTCGTTCCGGTGTCTCCTGGCTGTGGGTGACGGGCAAGAGGCTGCCTATGCTCGCTACGCCGCTTATGCTGATGGGCGTGCTGGCGGTGATGCTGGCGGCCAGACGCTGGCGGGTGGGGCCATATCACGTGCTGCTGATACTCTACGGGCTGGGGCTGTTCGGCCCGTTCTTCGTGTCCAAGTGGCAGACCGACCCGCGGTATTTCGCCCCGTCGGTTGTGGCGCTGGTGATCGCGGTTGCGGCGGTCTTTCCCCAGCGCATCGACATCAGGGCCGCCGCGGCCGTCGCGGTGGTGCTCCTGGGCATGGCCATCCATGACGCGACGTTCGTCGTCCGGCGCATCGTGCGCCGGCCTGACCCGGCGCCGGCACTGGTCGTGCCGAGTGACAAGTCGACCGTCCCGCGCCTGCCGACCGGCCGGGCGTGGAACAAGCCCGACGTGGACTTCGTGGGCGACGGCATCAGCCGGGCCGACGCCGCCAGCCTATTGGAGAAGTACGGCAAGACGCTTTTCGTGCCCCAGCCGCAGTAAGTTCCGGCTCGGCACTCAGGAAAGTCGACAGATGACGGCCATGGACCATCCCGCAGTCAGCGTGCTGATGCCCGTGTACAACGGCTGTTCGGCCCCTCGGGCCGGGCTGATCAAGCGCTTGCTGCGCCGCAGGCGCCGGCCGGGCGTCCAGGCCGACATTCCGAGCTTCCTGCGTCTGTCCATAGAGTCGGTCCTCGACCAGACCTTCGAGGACTTCGAGTTCGTCATCGTGGACGACGGCTCAATGGACGGCACGCCCGCGGTGCTGGCACAGTACGCCGCGCGAGATGATCGCATCCGAGTCGTTCGCAGCCGGGCAAACAGGGGAGTGGCGGCGGCCCTGAACCTCGGGCTGCGACAATGCCGCGCGCCGCTGGTGGCTAGGCAGGACGCCGACGACCTGAGCACGGTCACGCGGCTGGAGGTGCAGAAGGCCTTCATGGACGGCCGACCACGGACGGCCATGTGCGGCACGGGGGCGTACGTAATCAACGCCGAAGGAAAGCTGATGTTCGAGGTGCGCCACGTCTGCGCGAACGAGGAGGTCCGCCGGTTCCTGGCCGGCGCCGGCTGCCCGTTCGTGCACGGCAGCGTGATGTTCCGAAAGGAGTGCGTTCAGGAGCTTGGGGGCTACAGCGAGCAGGAGCGGTTCCGCCACGCCGAGGACTATGAAATGTGGGTCCGCCTGGCCGGTAAGTACGTGCTGGAGAACGTCCCCGACAGATCGCTGTACTTCCACCGTCAACACGACTCGAAGGTCGGCGAGGTCCACCGAAGCCGGCAGGAGCGGGCGACAGAGCGGATACTCGCCATGGCACGGAGAGGGTTGGGCTGAGGCCGCACCATGCGCATCCTCTACGTGGCCATCAAGCACGACTACGGCAACCCGGCCAGGGGGTTCAGCTTCGAGCACTGGAGCTTATACCACAGCCTCGTGAGCATGGGGCACGACATCTTGTACTTCGACTACGTCGGGCTGCTTGGCGCCATGGGCCGCGACGCGATGAATCGCCGGCTGTGGGAGGTGGCCAGGTCCGAGCAGGCGGACCTGATGTTCACTGTGCTGTATGAGGAGCAGTTGGACAGGTCCGTGGTGCGCCGGATTTCGGAGGAACTCCAGACCGTCACGGTAAGCTGGTTTTGCGACGACCATTGGCGGTTTGAGCGTTTCTCGCGCCACTGGGCGCCGTGCTTCAACTGGTGCGTGACCACGGCCCGCAGCGCGCTGCCCAAGTACGCCGCCATCGGGTACGGCAATGTCATCAAGAGCCAGTGGGCATGCAACCCGTTCCTGTACCGCAAGCTGGACGTGCCCCTTGAGCACGACGTGACCTTCGTCGGGCAGCCTCATGGGAACCGCCGCGCAATCATCGAGGCCCTCCGCGCCGCGGGGGTGCGCGTGCAGACCTGGGGCTACGGCTGGCCGGCCGGGCGACTTGGCCAGGAGCAGATGATCCGCGTGTTCAACACCAGCCGGATCAACCTGAATCTCCCCAACCCCGCCATGATGTCGCCGACGCCCGGCGAGAGCCGACGGCGAAACCTGAAGCTCCGCACGGGTGAGTTCCTGCGCCGCATGCCCGGCGGGATGCGCGCCAGGGGCCTGGCGCATCGGGTGTGGGGCGGGCTGCGCCGTTTCCGGCCGGGCGTTCGGCTCAGTCCGCCCGATCTCATCAGCGACCCGAACGACCAGATCAAGGGCCGCAACTTCGAGGTGCCTGCCTGCGGGGCGTTTCTTCTGTCCGGGCAGGCGGAGGAACTATCGGAGTATTACGAGGACGGCCGCGAGATCGTCTGCTACAGCACGATGACGGATCTGATCGAGAAGGCCCGCCGGTATCTGGCCGACGAGGCCGAGCGCGCCGCCATCGCGCAGCGCGGATACGAGCGCACGCTGCGCGAGCACACGTATGAGCATCGCTTCGCGGATCTGTTCGCGAGGGTGGGGCTTCCGCAGGCGCCGGCGGCGGAGGTGCTAGCCGCCTCGCCACGCCCCGGACATACCGAGTACGTCCGATGACCGCCGACACGACCCGCGGCCGTTGAAGCGCGCGCGGCGCTTTGGTATCTTCTCGCCCTGCCGCCCGCCGCCGGGCGCGACGCGTTGGCCGCCGCAGGTCGGCCGACCTAGAGGGATTCATGAAGACGCTTCTGGTCAACCCGCCCTGGTTCTGCCTGATGAATCGGCAGAAACGCGACCTGCACCTGGGTCTGGCCTACGTCGCCGGGGCCCTGACGGCCGCCGGGTCCGACGTGCAAATCCTCAACGGCGAGCAGGCACTAGCCTCGCACACCATCGACAGGGGCGCCAAGCCGCCCCCGCTGCTGTTTCATGCCACGGAGAAGTATCTGGCGTATCAGGACCCCTCCTCGCCCATCTGGCGGCTGTGGGCCGGGTCCATCCTGGCCGAGTCGCCCGACGTGGTGGGCCTTACGTCCTGGTCGGCTGCATTCTTCTCCACCGTCAACACCTGTAAGGCGCTGAAGGCCATCAGGCCGGATGTCGTGACGGTCGTCGGGGGCGTTCACGCCACGCTTGACCCGTCGGCATTCATGGACGTTCCCGAGGTGGACTTCGTGGTGCGGGGCGAGGGCGAGAGGGCCGCCGTGGCCCTGTGGGGGCTGCTCCGCGACGGCGGCGACGTGCGCCGCAAGAGCACAGCCGTCCGAGGGGTCTGGACCCGCTTGGACGGCCGTACGCACGATGGCGGCACGGCTGCTCTTATCGAGCCCCTCGACGATCTGCCCTTTCCCAGCTACGACCGCCTCATCGGCCGGCCGGCGGATGCGATTCCCGGACTGGTGACATCGAGGGGCTGCCCGTTCCGCTGCGGGTTCTGCGCCTCCGATGCGCTGTGGACCGCCCGCGTGCGGTTCCGCTCCGTCGATTCGTGCCTGGACGAGTTGGAGGACTATCGCCGCAGGTACGGGCTGGAGTCATTCCGGATCAACGACGATTCATTCTGCGTTCGGAAGGGACGCGTCCTGGAGTTCTGCGACAAGCTGGTCAAGCGTTTCGGCCGGGGCAGGGTGAGCTTCTGGGCAGACGCCAATGCCGACACCGTCGATGATGACATGATCGAGGCCCTGGAGTCGGCCGGCTGCAGCACGCTCTGCCTGGGGATCGAATCGGTGGCCCCGCGCATACGCAGGCAGTTCATCCGCAAGAAGGTGGACCTGGATCACATGCGCCGCTTGGTGGCCCGCATCAACCGCAGCCGGGTCTCCGCCGGCGCCTACTTCATGACCGGCTTCCCGCACGAGACCGAGCAGGAGCTCATCCAGACCGTTGAGTTTATGAAGGATCTGAAGGCCGAGATCAACGAGTGGAGCGTGGTGACGCCGTACCCGGGCACCGAGCTGCACCGCTACGCGCTTGAGCACGGTATCCTTCCCGACGCCGGACCCGAACACCTAATGCACCATTCGCTGAAGACTAGCATGGCGGACATCCCGTTGCGGCGACACGAGGAGATCCTTCGGGAGGTCCTGGACATCTGCGAGGCGCTCCGCATCCGTCAGGCCAAACGACGCGGCGGCGAGGCGTTCTACCGGCGGTGGCGCAGGCGCCTGCTGCATCCCGGCAAGACGGTGGCCCGCCTGTTCCGGCGGTAGGGCGCCGTCCCCCGCGGCGGGGCGTCTTGTCGCGGCCTGCCGGTGCAGCAGCACATCGGCGACGGGTACGACTGCGCTTCGGAGCTAATCTGCGCCCGCCCGGAGGCCGAGCATCTCCTGTTCCTGGATGGCGACCATGCCTACGAGTCCGTCCTGAAGGAGCTGCACCTGGCTGCGATGTTCCGGAGCGGATGCCTGCTGGTCCACGACACGTTCTACCAGCCGTCTTCCAGCTACAATCACGGCCCGTACTTGGCGATCGAGGATTTCCGCAAGGAGTTCCCGTTCTCGCAGGTGCTGCATCTGGCCACCGGGCTGCCCGGCATGAGCTACCTGCGGGTGGGCTAGCTGAGCGGCGCGGCGCCGGTAGCCGCCGTTGTCCCCAGCAGAGCGAGAAGGTCACATTCTGCTTGGGGCCTCCCGGGCGGGGCGATGGTGCCGTCGCAGGCCGGCCCTGATGCCGGCCCAGACGCCGCGACGCGCGTCACGCCGGAACCGCCGCGCCTGCTGCCGGCTGATTGCCCCCCTGCGCGCGGCTCGGGCAAATCGCACCGACAGGGCGATCAGCCGGCCAATCGCGCGCACGACGGCGCGCACCCCTGAGCCGCGCCGGCGGTTCTTCATCGCGAAGTACAACTGGTTCTTCAGCTCGCAGTGCCAGTTCCGCACCAGTTCGTCCTGGCGGTGGCCGCCAGGGGCCAGCATGTGCACCACCACCGCCTGCGGAACGTGCACGACGCGGAAGCCGGCCCGGATGAGGCGTACGCACACGTCCGTCTCGTCGTAGGCGAACTCGATGAACTCGTCGAAGCCGCCGATGCGCTGCAGCGCGTCCTTGCGGAACGCGCAGCAGCAGCCGCACACGCGGTTGTACCACGGCCCACGAGGGTCGTTGAACTCGCCGGGACGGTCGCGCACGTCGATCTGCCGGCCGCTCAGCCGGACGATGCCGTTGCAGAAGGCCGGCTCTGGCGGGTCGGTCCGCCCGTCGAGAACCTGCCCGCCGGCCGCCGCGACATCGGGATTCTCAAAAGCGGCCGATATGTGCTCCAGCCAGTCGGGCCGGGGCGCCGCATCGTCGTCGCAGAAGGCCACGATACTGCCGCCGGCGGCCGCCACGCCGACGTTGCGGGCCGCCGAGAGGTTCCTGCGGTCGATTCGCAACAGCCTGACGTCCGGCTGCCCTGACAGCATCTCCTCGGCCTGTGGCTCGCACGGGCCCATGACGACGATCTTCTCAAGGCCCGCCAGCGTCTGCCCGCGCAGGGCCGCCAGGCAGGCCTCCAGGCACTCGACGCGCCCGAGCGTGCAGACCACAACCGACATCTGCGGGCGGCTCCCATCGTGTGCATGTGCTGGAGAAACCATGCCTGATATCGCGCAGTCTTTGCTCCGCGCCGGCGATTGCAGCGGCGGCAGACCGGCAACTCGCCGCTAGATGCTCTGGCCGTACAGAAGAGCGCGGGTGAACCTGCATACCAGGTGCTTGTTGGCGAACAGCAGCGGCAGCAGCATGTGCACCGGCGTGCTGGGCGGGCGCAGGGCGTCGGCAAGCCTCTTCCGCCACTCGTTCTTGTACCGCATCAGGGCGTCCTGGGGATCTTTGCTCTTCAGCGCGGCCAGCGCCACGTCGGCCGCGATCACCGCCGAGCGAATCGACGGGGCCAGCGTCTGGGCCGTGATCGTGTCGACGAACCCCCCGGCGGTCCCGCAGAGCAGGCAACGCTTCGCGGCGTGCGTTTCCAGGTCCAGCGCCTCAGCGGCCGGCGGGTGCCACGCCGCGGCCCGCGCGCGGCCGAGCGGAAGCTTGGCCGGCAGGATGTCGGCACTCTGAAGCCTGGCGACGAGCGCCGAGAGATCCGCCGCCGGCGGGCCCTCCAGGCCCACCGAGGACACCACTCGCACGTGCAGCGCGCGGCCGGCCGCGAAAAACAGCCCCAGCTTGCCCCTGGTCTCGGAGGCGGCCACGTTCAGCACCCCGGACAGGTGCCGGGGCAGCTTGCGGCTGCCCAGCGGCACGTCCAGCCCGACGGCCACGAACGGAGATTGCGGCGGGGCCCGCACCGGCAGGGCCAGGTCGGACAGCACCTCGGTGGGCCTGCCCTGGGCCACCAGCAGAAGCCTTGCGGACACCTTGGCCGCGCCGGCGAGCAGCACGGAATCCTCGCCGAGTTGGATAGCCGGCCGCTCCGGCATCCGGCGGACTGAGACGCCTGCCTTCTTCGCGCGGGCGACAAGGGCCTTGATGAGGTCTGCGGCATGCATCACCGCGCCGGCCGGGCCGCGCGTGGTGTACTCCACTTGTCGTGCGAGTTTGGCGTCGTGGTAACGGACAATGCGAAAGTCAGTCGCCCCCGCGCTCCTGGCGGCCGTCTTTGGCAGGTCGGCCGCCTCCAGGAAACCGCGCGGCGCCCAGTCGCCGATCGGAGACTCGCAATCAACGTGCGGGCAGTCCACCAGCGCGACGCGAGCCTTGCGGGCGGCCAGATAACACGCCGCGGCGCATCCCGCGGGCGTCGCGCCGAGAACGGCGATGTCGAACATCTTTGCCATGGGTGGCTACGATAGCCGGGGGGCCTGTGCGGTGGCAAGCAGCCAGGCTGGCGATCCACGGCGCGGCGGGGCTTCCTGGCCTGAGGCAGTAGAAGGTCATCCCGCCGTCAGTCCGGTTCCGCAGAAGCCCCGGGCCGCCAGTCCGGGGGCTGATAGTGACGGGCGACCGCGGTACGCGCCCTTGGCCGGCCATCCTGGCAGCTTGGGATTAACGATCCCCGCTGTGAGGTACTGCTCTGTTTCCTTCCGGGCTTCTGTCGGTGTCTGTGACTTGGGCTTTCGCTTCATGGTTCCACCCCCGCCCCGGGAATCGCCTCCGCGTCCCGTTGAGCAGTGCCGATGGCGCTCGCTAAAGGCTGCGACAAACTAGTAGACGCACGACCTTGCAGAAAGTTTCAGCCAATACTGGTTGGAGGGCCGATCACTAATGCTCCAAGGGCCGCTGTCCTGCCGCGGTCTTCTTGATCCCGCGACAAAACCGATCCCCGAAGCGCACAACGTGGCCTCTGCTGGCCGTACAGTCGCTCAGGGCTTCGCGCCGGCTTTCACGGCCGCCTCCAGCAGTTTCTTGAAGCGGGCCTCTTTCATGATCCATTCCACGTGCCCGTCGGCGAAGCCGACGTTCACGCCGTCAGCCGGCCATGCGTCGTGCCTCTCGTAGATGACGAGCCGCCGGTGGTCGGGCTTGCCCCTTGGCTGGACGTACACATACCCGTCCTTCATGTCCGGCTGGTCCGGGCGCCTCAGCACCTCGGCGGTAAGTATCTTCCCATCGACCAGCGTCTGAAGGTCCGCAGGCCAGGCATCCTTGTGCTGTTTGCCGTACGTGTAGCAGGCCACCAGAATCACCTGGATGTTCTTGGCCGACGTGACCCGCCGGGCCTGCTGGCGGCCCCGTTGCAGCGGCGGCAGAACCAGGGCGGAGATGGCCGCGTCGCACTGCTCGGAGTCGAGCGTCAGTGTGAGCCGGTCGTCCGCGACCTTCGGCGTCACCATGGCCAGATGCTTGTCGAGCTCGGGCACGAGCTGCTTGGCCTTGTCCTCACCGCCCAGCAGCACAATCAGCCACGTGCGCAGGTACCGCACGAGTGTCTTGTGGAAGGCCTTGGCGGCGTCGGGGCTCTCGGACTGGATCGTGACGGCGAGCTTCGTCTTCGGCGGCGGGTCGGCGCCGATCGCCGTCCACAGCATGCCGCGCGTGAACACCTTGCTGGACCCGCCGCCAAGCTCCGCCGGCAGCTCGGGCAGCATCTCCTCGATGACCCGGCGGGCGTCGTCCGTCGGCAGTATCAGCAGTTGCACCGTCGTGTCGCCTGCGGCTGCGAAGGCCTTCGCCAGCTCCGGGCGGTTGTGAGGCTTGTCCATCTTCCGCACCCGCTCGATCTGCGGGGACAGGCCGAACAAAACCGCTCCGCGCACCACCTCGGTCGTCGGGTGGTAGCCGCCGCGCCCGGAATCCTCGCGCGCGGGCCGGCTGGCGGGCCCACGACTGGCGGCCGGTATCGCGCGCTGGATGGCCTCAGCGTCGGCGCCTTCCCCCAACGGCAGCACGACCAGAAGCGGCCTTGGCAGGTCGGACAGGCTCATAA
>Ga0307379_10002095_pt1 | contig 30046 bp, 23 predicted proteins | sample UN2MG_FD_202237 | JGI IMG/M metagenome (GOLD analysis project Ga0307379, IMG submission 202237) | Soil microbial communities from Risofladan, Vaasa, Finland - UN-2 | ecosystem: Environmental > Terrestrial > Soil > Coastal area > Acid sulfate soil | place: Finland: Risofladan, Vaasa | collected...
GACGGCCGGGCAGGAGGCACGCTCCTGCCCAACAACGGCCGGCGGGGAGTGGCGTCCCCGCCCTACAAGAGCCGCCTGCGGCGGCTGCACAGGTTGAAAACCTGTGCTACCAGACAACGGCGACGGCCGGGCAGGAGGCACGCTCCTGCCCAACAAGGGCCGGCGGGGAGTGGCGGCCCCGCACTACAGCAACGGCGACGGACGCGGATGACTTCGGCAGTAGAACTACCGAAGCAACAAACGGCGACGGACGCGGATGACTTCGGCAGTAGAACTACCGAAGCAACAAACTCAGCCGACCCCCCTTCTCGCGGCATGCCGAATACGGCCGAAGCGCGCACGCGCGCCGTGCCGGGAACGGCCGCTGCCCATGCCCCAGACCGTGCCGTTCGTGCCGGCCGTACCGCTCTTCTCCCACTTTCCGTCGCGGCAGCCCTCCGGCACTCGGGCTGTCCTCAGCCCATCTGCGGGCGTTGACATGCTGGGTGCTAAGTTATAGGATACGTGATAGTCGGGCTGATGGGCGATTCGCCGTCGGAAGGGCCCGCCTGAAGGGGAGGGGCATGCTCCCGCCTTGCGCGAGACACGGATACGAGCCTGATATGGACAAGCCGGTGATGCGGATCGGAGCGGTGGCCGAGCTGCTCGGGGTCTGTGTGAGGATGGTGCGGATCTACGAGGAACGGGGTCTGGTTCAGCCGGCACGGAAGAACAACCAGCGGCTGTACAGCTTCAATGATGTGTGTTGGCTCGGACGCATCCGTGAACTCGTCAACGAGCAGGGCTATGACCTGGCAGATATCGGTCGCTTGATCTCGCTGCCCGCGTGCTGGCAGTTGAGGAACTGCCCGGAGGAGGCCAGGGCGGAGTGTCCGGCGGCGAAGTCCCCCGGCAAGCGGTGCTGGGATATCGCCAGGCGAGAGGGGCGCGATGCCACCTGCCGCACCTGCCAGATCTACCGCCTGCTGCAGCCGGAGGCGGCCTGACCGCGGCGGGGCGTGCCGCCCCGCCCGGCCGGCGCCAGGTGCGGCCTCGCTTATAGGTAATATAAAAACGCCTCTTGACATCCCGGCGCCCATCCGATAGGATTGTGTTGCTATGCTGAGTGGAACTGGTTCAGGTTACCGCCACACGATGTGCATGTCGTAGCCGCTGGCGCACCGGCCGCCGAGGCCGGGCGCGCACAGCGGCTTCTCGGCGGTTGAGCCGGGAGCGTCCCTCAGCACGATCACCCGCTTATCCTCAGACTCTCCCCTGACAGCATGTCGTTTCCCGGTCTCGCCGTTTCCCCAGAGCCCAGAGCCATGGGCTGATTCCCACTGATGTTGGGTCCTAGGCCCGCTTCCGTCTCCAGCGGGCGCGCGTAAAGGGAGAGGTGCTACGTCATGCTGAGACCGAGAATCGCAGAGCGCATAGATCACCTGATAGGGGGGACGCCGCTGCTGCGGCTCCGGCATGTGCCTGAGGGCGCGGGGGCGGCAGTGCTCGCCAAGCTGGAGTCGTTCAACCCGGGGGGAAGCGTGAAGGACCGCATCTGTCTCTCGATGCTCGATGCCGCGGAGTGCGACGGCCTGATCGAGCCGGGCAGAACGACGATCGTCGAGCCCACCAGCGGGAACACGGGCATTGGGCTGGCGATGATCGCGGCGGCGCGGGGCTACGCGCTGGTGCTGACCATGCCGGAGAGCATGAGCGTGGAGCGGCGGCGATTGCTCCAGGCATATGGGGCCAAGCTCGTGCTCACGCCGGCGTCAGGAGGCATGGGAGAGGCGATCCGTCAGGCCGAGCGGATAGCCGCGGAGAGTCCCGGTGCTTTCATGCCCCAGCAGTTCAATAACCCCGCCAATCCTGAGGTCCACGAACGGACGACCGCGGAAGAGGTGTGGCGTGATACTGAAGGGGGCGTCGACGTGTTCGTGGCCGGCGTGGGGACGGGCGGAACGATAACCGGGGTTGCGAGAGCGCTGAAGCCGCGCAAGCCGGAGATCAGGTGCATCGCGGTGGAACCCGCCAAGTCGCCGGTGCTGTCGGGCGGGGAGCCAGGTCCTCACAAGATCCAGGGCATCGGCGCGGGGTTCGTGCCGGAGGTGCTGGAGCTCGGCCTCGTCGACGAGATCGTGCCGGTGGAGGAGGAAGACGCGATTGCGATGGCACGCCGTCTGGCGGCGGAGGAAGGCGTTCTCTGCGGGGTATCGTCCGGCGCGGCCGCGCACGTCGCGGTGCAGGTCGCAGGGCGACCCGAGAATGCGGGCAAGACCGTGGTCGTCGTGCTGCCGGACACCGGAGAGAGGTACTTGTCGGGAGACTTGTTCGAGGGATAGTGCATGCTCGCGGGCCTCGCGGGACCGGCTCACGCGACGTGTCGCGGCGAAGCTGAAACGGTTCTGCCGAGCGAGAGGCGAGACTGAATGGAGGCGATGATGGCTAAGACGATCAGAGAGATCAATGAGAAGATAGCAGGCGGGAATGTCGTCGTGGTGACGGCGGAGGAGATGGTGGATATCGTCGAGGAGGAGGGGGCTGCAAAGGCGGCGGAGCACATCGACGTCGTGACGACGGGGACGTTTGGCCCGATGTGCTCGTCTGGGGCGTTCATCAATGTGGGGCACGCTACGCCCCGGATGAAGATCCAGAAGGCCTGGCTGAACGACGTCCCGGCCTACTCGGGGCTGGCGGCGGTGGACGTCTACATCGGGGCGACGGAGATGGCCGAAGGCGACCCGCTCAACCGGGATTACCCGGGAGAGTTCTCGTACGGCGGCGGGCATGTCATCGAGGAGCTGGTTGGCGGCAAGGACGTGCGCTTGCGCGCGCTCGCCTACGGCACGGACTGCTACCCCCGGCAGCATCTGGACACGTGGATCAACATCGCCGATCTCAATGAGTGCGTGCTGTGTAACCCGCGCAACGCCTATCAGAACTACAACGTTGCGGTCAACCTCGATCCGCATCGGGATATCTACACGTACATGGGGGTGCTGAAGGCGAATCTGGGGAGCGCTAACTACTGCTCGGCGGGCCAGCTGAGCCCGCTGCTGAACGATCCATGCTACCGGACTATTGGCATCGGGAGCCGGATTTTCCTCGGCGGCGGGCCGGGATATGTCTTCTGGCAGGGCACGCAGCACAACCCCACGGTCGGCCGTACCGAGAAGGGGCTCCCGAAAGCGGGGGCCGGCACTCTATCCGTCGTTGGCGACCTGAAGGGGATGAGCCCGGAGTGGCTGGTTGGGGTCAGCATGTACGGCTATGGGGTCTCGCTGCAGGTCGGTCTGGGAGCACCCATTCCGATCCTCGATGAGGACATGGCGCGGTCAGCCGGCGTGAAGGACGAGGACATCCTCGCGCCGATCGTGGACTACAGCAGGAGCTACCCGTACGGCGAGGGCGGGCCGCTCGGGTACGCGAACTACAAGGAACTCCGCCGCGGGAAGATCACGGTCAACGGGACCGAGGTGCCTACCGGCTCGCTGTCCAGCTACGCGAAGGCGCGGGAGATCGCCGAGATCCTCAAAGACTGGATCAAGTCGGGCCACTTCCTGTTGTCAGAGCCGGTGCAGCCGCTCCCTTCGGTCGATTCGGGGCTCACCTTCAAGCCGTTGCCGGAACGTGCGGTGGAACAGGAGGCCAGGTAGATGGCAACTCGTCGCGTTGTGGTTCACTACCCGAGGCATCTCATCGAGGCGCCTCTCGTCTCAAAGATGGTGCGTCGGCATAATCTCGAGTTCAACCTGCTGCGGGCCACCATCACCCCTCAGTCCGAGGGCGTCATCGTCCTCGGACTGGAGGGAGAGGCCGACAGCATCCGAGATGCACTGAGCTGGGCCGAGGCGCAGGGGCTTCGAGTCCAGGCGCTGGAGAGGGATGTTGTCCGGGACGAGGCGAGATGCACGCAGTGCGGCGCGTGCGTGACGATCTGCCCGACCGGCGCGCTCTCCAAGGACATCGATACCCAGGAGGTGCGCTTCTCGGCGGACGAGTGCGTGGCCTGCGAGCTGTGCGTACCCGCCTGTCCGCCCCGGGCGATGAAGGTGGAGTTTTGAGGCCCGTCGGTCGGCCCGCACCTCCGCCCGCGCTGACCGCGTTTCTTCCCATGGTTTTCACAGGAACGTAACGTAGGTGAGTAGCATATTATATGGAAGTGACCGCGCAGCCGGGGTGTCCCGGCGAGAGAGACGGCGCGCAGGGGGATTGTATGGAACGCGTTTACTTCGACCACGCGGCAACGACGCCGGTGCGGCCGGAAGTCATCCAGGCGATGCTGCCCTACTACAGCCACTCCTGGGGCAATCCTTCGAGCCTCCACGGGGAGGGCGTAGCCGCGCTCGAAGGGATCGAGCGCGCCCGACAGCACGTTGCGGACCTGTTGGGAGCTGATTCCGGGGAGATCGTGTTCACCGGGAGCGGCACCGAAGCCGACAACCAGGCGCTGATCGGGGCCGCGCATGCCCTCCGGGAGAAGGGCGACCACGTCATAACGTCGGCCGTGGAGCACCACGCAATCCATCACACGGCCGCGCATCTCGAGACCCTCGGCCTCCGCGTGACGTACGTTCCGGTCGATGACACAGGCCTCGTCGATCCCGATGCGGTGCGGGAAGCTTTGACCGACCGAACCATCCTCGTTTCCATCATGCATGCCAATAACGAGATCGGGACGATCCAGCCGATCGCCGAGATCGGCGCCATCTGCCGCCAGCGCGGCGTCCTCTTCCACAGCGACGCCGTTCAGACCGTGGGCCACGTTCCCATCGACGTCGGCCACACGGACATCGACCTTCTCTCCCTCTCCGCCCACAAGCTGTACGGCCCGAAGGGCGTCGGCGCTCTGCTGGTCCGCAAGGGGGTCGCGCTCACCTCCTACCTCCATGGCGGAGGGCAGGAGCAAGGGAGACGCGCCAGCACCGAGAACGTCGCCGGCATCGTCGGCCTGGGAGAGGCTGCCCGTCTCGCCCGCGAGGAGATGGCGCAAGAAGCTGCCCACACGACTGCGCTTCGCGATGGCGTCATAGGCGGCATTCTGGATCGCGTTCCCGACGTCATCCTGACGGGACACCCGGCTCGTCGCCTGCCCAACAACGCAAGCTTCTGCGTCGCCGGGGTCGAGGGCGAGGCTCTCCTCCTCGATCTCGACCAGGAAGGCTTTGCCGTCTCGTCCGGGTCCGCCTGCACGTCCGGCGTCTCCGAGCCCTCCCACGTCCTGCTCTCCCTCGGCCTTCCGCCCGACATCGCCCGCGGCTCGATTCGGATCACGGTGGGACGCGGCAACACCGTCGAAGAGGTCGATCAGCTTCTCCAGGTCTTACCGGGCGTCGCCCAACGCCTCCGGGATATGTCCCCCCACCGCCCCGCCGTGGCAGAGAGAGGCCACCATGCCTGAGAAGGCTCCGGGCTGCTGTCTCGACCTGCGGGGCACTCCCTGTCCGCTGAATTGGGTGAAGACCAAACTCCGCCTCGAGGAGCTGGAGCCTGGCTGCAGGGTTGAAGTCATCGTGGATCAGGGCAACCCCGCTCGCAACGTCCCTCGGAGCGCGCAGATGGAGGGACACAAGATCGTCCACATGGTTTCCAGCAACGGCGGCGTGCGCATCTGTATCGAGCGCGGCTGAGGAGCGACTATGCGCCCGTTCTCGGAGGCCCAGATCGAACGATACAGCCGCCACATCATTCTGCGCGAAGTCGGGGGCGTCGGGCAGCGCAAGCTGCTCGACAGCCGCGTCCTGGTTGTGGGCGGGGGCGGCCTCGGCTCTCCCGTCGGCCTTTACCTCGCCGCCGCCGGGGTGGGCACTATCGGGATCGTCGATTCGGACTCCGTCGACCTCAGCAACCTCCAGCGCCAGATCCTCCACGCCACCGCCGATGTCGGGCGGCCGAAGTGCCTGTCGGCGCGGGAGACCATGGAGGGCATCAACCCCGATGTGCGCGTCGTTCCCCACCAGCTGCGCCTGACGTCGGCGAACGTCCTCGACGTGATAGGGGACTACGATGTCATTGTCGACGGGGCCGACAACTTCCCCACGCGGTACCTCGTCAACGACGCCTGCGTCCTCGCCGGCAAGTCGCTCTCTCATGCCGGTATCCTTCGCTTCGAGGGGCATGTCACCACCATCGTCCCCGGCCGCGGCCCCTGCTACCGATGCCTCTATGCCGAGCCCCCGCCTCCGGGTCTGGTGCCGAGCTGCCAGGAAGCGGGAATCCTCGGCGCCGTCGCCGGGGTTATCGGCAGCATTCAGGCCGCCGAAGTGCTCAAGCTCATCCTCGACATCGGCGAGCCCCTCATCGGCCGCTTGCTTGTCTTCGACGGGCTCGATATGACGTTCAGCACGGTCGAGATGTCTCGCCGGCCTGACTGCCCGGTCTGCGGCGACCGGCCGACAATCACGGCCCCGATCGATTACGAAGAGTTCTGTCGTCTCCACGACGGGGCGACGCTTCAACGGGAGGTCCAGCCATGAGTGCCAATGGAGATCTAGTGGAAGTGCGGGTGTTCGGCCCTTTGCGCGAAATCGTCGGTCGGAAATCGGTCAGCCTGCCCTATGCAGGCATGACAGTCAAGCACGCGTTAGCGCGGTTTGCCGAGGACCAGGGGGACAGGGTCCGTCCGATGCTTCTCGACTCGCAGGGCAACCGCCGCCGCAGCCTCATCCTTCTCCTGAACGATCAGACCGTGGACGAGGACACACGGCACCTGCGCTCCGGCGACGTCATCAGCGTTCTCCTTCCTCTCGCCGGGGGATGATGGCGCGGCCCGGGCGGTGCGGAAACGCACTCGTCTGCTGCCGGCGCGGCGCCGGATGAACATGGGTGCTCGCTTCATCCTCATATTCGCTCTCTTTGGACTGGCCTACGGGATCGTCCTCCAGCGCAGCGGCTTCTGCTTCTCGCAGGCCGCCTTCGAGCTTTTCGATCTTCGCTCCCGGGAGGCCGTCAACGGCGTCATGGTCGGGCTTCTTCTCGCCACTGTCGGCTTCGGGGCCGTGACGCTGGTCCGGCAGGCGGCCGGGCTGCCCGTCGCACCTCATCTTCTCCTGCTCCCCGCAGGCGTCGGCACGCTGTTCGGCGGCGCCCTCTTCGGGGGTGGCATGACCGTCGCGGGGATGTGCGCCGTCGGGACCCTGCAGCGCCTGGGGGAGGGCTATGGTGTCGCCTGGGTCGTCTTCGCCGGCATCCTGGCCGGCGCCGCCACCTATCCGTTCGAGCCGCTGTTCTCCCGCTTGGTGATCCCGGCCGCGCCGATGCTCTCCATCGGGGAAGGGAGGAGCCCATTCCTCGGCTTCTTGCTCACCATCCTCGCGCTCAGCATTCTCTGGCTCGCACTGCTGCGAAAAAGCAGACTCTCCGGCGGATCGGGCTCCGCACGCCGTCCCCGACTCTCTTCCCTGGCCGCGCCCGCCGTCATCGGCGGGGCGGCCCTCGGCCTCCTGAACACCGCCCAGATGGCAATCGCCGTCCCTTGGACCGCCGGTTATCCCCTCGCCATGATCCCTTCTCTCGTCCGGTCGGTCCCTGGAGTCTCTGTTGCCGCCGTCGCTCCTCCGCTCGCGCTCAACGCCGGCCTCGTCCTCGGCGCCGCGCTCTCCAGCCTCCTTCAGAAGGAGTTCCGTCTCACCTGGCCCCGCTCGCGCCGGGACTTAGTCGTCGCCCTGCTGGGGGGACTGCTCATGGGCTGGGGCATCCGCGCCGCCCATGCCTGCAACATCGGCGGGGTCTTCAGCGCCATCCCATCCCTCGCCGTCAGCGGATGGGTCTATCTCCTGGGGCTCCTCCCCGGCGCCTGGCTCGGCACGAAGGTTGTGGCGAAGTTTCGCTGAACCCGAAGGGCGACCGGGGGCCCCGCCGTCGGGGACTCGCTGCGTCACCCGAAGCGAGAGCTCAAGAGGTGCTTGCGCATGATGGGAGGCCGAGCCGGATCGCCCTCGCCGCGGACCCGCGCCGCCCGTCGCGAGCGGCTTCTCGGGGTCATCCTGCCGGTCTCGGCCGTCCTGCTGTGGTGGCTCTACCGTTCCTTCGCCGGCACCGATCGCACGCTGGAGGAGCGTCCCCACCAGCTTGGGCTCTTCTTCGCCGCCTTTCTGGTCTTCCTGATCTCCGCGCTTGCCGTGTGGCGGGCGGGCCCGTCCGCCTCTCGCCGATGGACGGTGCCGATCATCGCGGCCGGGTTCGTCTTTCGCTTCACGGTTGCGCCCGTTCGCCCCGCCACCTCATCCGATATCTACCGCTACCTCTGGGAAGGCCGGGTCGTGCGCGCAGGCATGAACCCGTATGTCCACGCGCCGGGAGCCCCGGAGCTCGCTCCCCTGCGCGACTGGGTATGGCCGTTGGTGCAGCACAAGTCCGTCCCCGCGGCCTATCCCCCGGTGGCCCAGTACGTTTTCGCGCTCGCCGGCCTCGCGCCGCTCAACCCTGTCATCGCGCTCAAGCTGGTGCTCGCCCTCTTCGACGCGCTCACCCTGCTGGTGCTCGCCGGTCTCCTCCGCCGGATCGGGCAGCCGGCCTCGTGGGTCATCTGCTACGCCTGGCATCCCTTAGCCGTGTGCGAACTCGTCGCCCGGGGGCACCTCGACACCATCGGCATCTTCTTCCTCGTGCTGGCCGTTCGCTTGCTGCTGGTGCGCTCGGGATTCGGTCGGATCGCCTCCGGCGCCTCGCTCGCCCTCAGCATCCTGGCGAAAGGCTACGCGCTGGTCCTCGTTCCCTTCCTCGCGCTGGCGGCGAGACCCCACCGCCGCCACTTCCTCCTCGCCCTCATGCTCACGGGGTTCGTCGCCTATCTGCCGTTTCTCTCTGCCGGGCCGGAGCTGTTCCGCGGTCTCACTCTCTACGCCCAGAAGTGGACCGGCAACAGCAGCGTCTTCGCGCTCGCGGGCCTCGCCGTCTCCCGAGTCACGTCCCATCACGATGCGATCGCACGCATCGCGTGCGGAGTTGCGCTCGCCGCTTGGCTCGTATGGCTGCTCCTCACGCGGCCCCGACAGTATGAAGCCCGAGATGCCGTCCGCCTCTCCCTCCGGGCACTCGTTGGTTTCTTTCTCCTGGCGCCCACCGTCTATCCCTGGTATCTCGCCTGGACTCTCCCCTTCCTGTGTGTCCAGCCGTCGATCCCCTGGCTCGTCCTCACTGGCACGATCTTCGGCTTCTACGCTCATGACTTCGCAGGACACCAACAGGAGATATGGTGGGTGACGCTGGGAGAGTACGGCACCCCCCTGCTGATGTGGCTCGCGGCCCCTCTAGTTAGGGATTCGAGAGCGCCTGAGCCGGGCTCGTGAAACGAGAGCCAACGGTGCTGATAGGTGCTCTTATGGGAGGCGGCGCGGCGCTGCGGTGTCAGGGGTTTCCGGGAATGACCAGATCCCTCAAGGCGCCTGCGCGAGAGCCTTCCAGGTGTCTATGAAGACCTGGACATTTCGCCAAGAGTGATCGGTGTCAGCCCGGATGTTATCGACCGGGGAGAGGATGAAACGCTCCGTCCCGCGGAGCTCCGCCATCGCCTCCTCTACGGCGACCCGCACCTCCGCCTCGGTTCCCTCTTCGACGACGAGAGGCCCACTGACGCCGCCCCAGAGGCCCACCTTGCCGCCGAAGGACTGCCGCACATCCCGAAGGGTGGTGCCTTTGCCCTCGCCGGGGTCGACACCGACGATGACGTCCACGCCGGATTCGAGGATGAGGTCGACGAGGGCGGCAGTGCCGCTGGTGATGATGTAGCCATAGCGCACGCCGGCCTGATGGGCCAGCTCGACCTGCCGACGCAGTGACGGCAGTACGAACCGGCGGTAGAGAGCGGGAGACCAGAACTCGGTGCTTTCGTACCAGGCGCGGCGGAACACGATGTCCACACCGGTATCGAGATGGATCTCCAGGCGCCTGCTGTCCCACTGCTCGAGGAGAGCAATCAGCTCCTCGAGAAAGCCCGGGTCGTCATAGGCCCAGAACAGGGGTTCTGTTCCGCCGCAGAGCCACATAAGGGTGTCGATCACGCACCCGGTGCCGTAGTTGTCTCCGACGAGGAGCTTGTCCTCGCCGGCGAGGAGTCTTTCTCCCCGCCAGCCGCCGGCAAGGGCGAGACCGAGGTCGTCGGCGAACCGCTTGCGCTCGGCGGCCTCCTCCCGGAAGGCTCGGATGTCGTCTTGCTCGGGGGAGACGAAGAGAAACCGCAGGGCCTTCAGATCCGAGGGGCCGGTGACCGGATGCTTCACCGCGCGGGGGGTGATGTAGTCGCCAAAGATGGGGAGCCTGTCGCCGTAGGGCCAGCCTTCGGCCTGTTTGACGCTTGCCGTCAAGGTCCCTGCGGGTGTCTCGTAGGCTCGGTGGATGAATGGAGGCTGTCCGGGCGGCCTGGGCTCCACGCGGTCGGCGATACGCACCTCGGGGGCGAAGCGCACGGGGAGGTCGTCGAGACGGAGGCGGGCGTTCAGCCCCATGTCTGTCTGGCGGGAGGCGAACTCATACTCGTCGCGGCACTTATCCCTCAGCGCTCGGAACATCATGAACGAGCAGGGGACGGGTGCTCCATGAGTCCCGTCGATTGCGGCAAGCAGTCGTTCTCGTGCAGACATGCGTCTCTCCCTATTGGCTCACGTGGAGGTTAGTGCCCCCATGAGTAGTCAGCGCTGGCGTAATCAGGGGGAAGTGCGGAGCGCCCCCGAGGGGGCGCTCCGCGCATAGTGTCCAGTGCCTCGCATACAGGCGAGGCGCGCACGCGATATGGGCCGGTGTCGCGTGTCTAGTAGAGCGTCGGCACGCCTGGGTACGTCGCGGGGAAGTAACCGCCGTCGCACACCGAGGTCGGGCCGTCTTGGCGGAAGCCGCCCAAAGTGCCGTCAGCTACGTTGCTGATCAGACCCTGGGAGCTGATCCATTGGGCGTGGCCGTCGAGGAAGCCTAGGTTCACGCCGCCGAGGTGACGAGAATACTGCTTCGCCAGCCCCGCGTCTTTGATGAAGCTCCCGTTATTCGGAGCCCAGAAGTAGAGCCCGCAGTCGACGGCTGAGGTGCACTCCTCCCAGTCGGCCCAGCCGCAGACCTCGTTCCCGCACTCAATGGCGCAGATGTCGGGATAGGCCTTGGTGCCGAGAGTCATCGCATACGGCATGACGCCGCTGTCGCCGAGGATGACGTAGTTGACCGTATCCTGGACGGCGGCGAGCTTCTTCCCTCTGTTTCCGTCTTCTGCGGTTCCCAGGCCCATGACGAAGCCTTTGAGCGCGGTGTTGCCTTGAACCACGTAGTCGCCTCCGACCAGCCTGCCCTGGAGGACGCTGTCGGTGATCGCACCGCCCCAGCCGCGAGGCCAGGCGCTATAGCACGGACCGAACTCGGTTAGGCCGGTCGCCATGCCCCATTCACTCTCGTGCACCTTGTACCAGTTCAACCAGTCCGGGAGCCCGACAATGAAGTTGGCGCCGTTGGCGACCTTCGCGCTCGGACACGCCCAGACGTCGCGGTTCTTGACATATTCATCCAGGATGACCGGCCACCGGAGGTAGGGGTTGGCCAGGTGCATGATCCCGTTGATGCAGTCCTCGGGAGTCTCGTCTCCGCCTCCCGGTATGGCGCTGAAGTACGCTATTACTTCGGAGCGGTGCTCCCCGGGTGGGAGCGTGTCGTTGTTGTCCGCAAGATACATCTGAACGGCAAGGGCGATATTCTTGACGTTTGAAAGGCAGACCGCCTTTCGCGCCGATTCTCGTGCCCGCGCGAAGACCGGGAAGACCATTGCGGCAAGAATCCCGATGATCGCGATGACGACTAGCAACTCAATCAGGGTGAAACCGTAGCGCCTTCTTAGCATGACCGTCTTTCCTCTCCTTCTTCCTTCGCAGTGTACAAACGTAATCCAGATCAATGCCCTGCCACGCCGCTGGCAGCGCGAGCTCTCTCGTTCGATCTGCGCGATTCCCGGACGTGTGCATTGGGCCGAGTACTGCGAGCCTAGCCAGCCGCACGCTGAGGAACCCGCTCTGACGTCAGGTTCGCCCGACGCGGTGTAGGCGGCCTACGTTCCACGAATGCGTGTGTTGCATCACCTCCTTAGGTTCGCGAGATCTGCCTTAGAGACGTCAGCAGGGGCACCGTATGCCGGGTCCACGGCCAAACGGGGTACCACGAGCCTCTGCTGTGAGACCGCGGCATCGCCGTTCGCTCGCCATCCGACCACGAGGGCGCCGGCGCTTTCCCCCAGGTCGGCGGCCGACCACCGGGCTGCTATGTGCGGCATGGATATGCTGGGGGCTCGCCAGGGAGGACAGTGAACACAGCCGACTGCCACTTGCTCGCCGATGTTCAAGCCTGCGTGCTGGACCAGCTGGGAAGTCGCTGGCAGGTCAACCGAGGAGACGCAGAACAGACCTATGCGTTCTCCCTGGGCGAGCTGGGGGAGCTTGTCGGCGGGCACGACCTCCTCGCTGTCGTCAGTCAGCCGAATGCGGCCTGCGTCGCTCGGCTGCAGGCCGTGGCTGGCCAGGGCCATGTTGTATCCCTCGAGGCGCTGCTCGAACCCGGTCGTCACCTCACCGGTGACGACCATTGTGGCGCCGCCCGACCAGCGGATGAGCCAGTCTGTGACAATCAGGCTGCCCAGGCGCTCGTCCGTGCCGACGAAGCCAGAGATCAACCCCCGGGGCTGGCGGCCGACTTGAAAGACGGGGATGTCCGCTCGAGAGAACGCTCGCATGTGCTCACGGTCCGATTGATGGGGCTCCGTCGACAAGACGACGGCACGGGGTCGCATGTGCAGGATCCGGTCGACCTGTGCCGCCAGCACCTCCTCCGAGGTCATGCTGCTCCGCCTGTCGGTACTGCATACGATCAAGGCCAAACCTGCCTCCGCGAGGCTTCGTTCAAGTCCGCCGACCATCTCGGCGAAGTACGGCCCGCCTTCCACATAGGGGGCGAGGACAGCCACAAGATTATTTTCCCCCTCCTCGCTGGAAGCTAAGCGGCCTGCGACGCGATGTCCAACACCGGGCTGTGACCGGACCAGGCCCAACCGGGCAAGGTCGGCCAAGGCCCGACGGAGTGTCCCTCGGCTGACTTCAAACCGGGCGCACAGATCGGCCTCGGAGGGAAGGAAGGTACCCCTGGGGTAGAACCCGGCCACGATATCGCGTCGGAGTCTGTCGGCCACCCTCTCGTAGAGGAGGCCTCGGCCGGGCTTGCCTGTCGCTTCGCGCTCTGCCATGGCGGGTCGCTCTGCGCCTCAGGGGCGGATAAAGCTGCCTAGGGAGTTGACAGTCAGTGTACAGGTATGATACATGTATACTCGCTGCTTGTCAACCCCGGCCTTTGCCGACGCTGGAGCCGCGGCGTCATCGAGGGCCATGCTTCAGGCGGAGCCTGCCTTTTCTCATGGGAGGTGAGGGATGAAGATCGTGCTGGTCGGCGCGGGAAGCGCGGATTTTGGCACCGGAAATCTGGAGGCCCTGATGCGCTGCGAGAAGCTGCACGGGGCCGATTTGGCGCTTGTGGACATAAACGAGGAGCGCTTGAAGCTGATGGAGGGGCTGGCTGCGCGCGGCAACTCCGAGTGGGGCAGCGCCATGAAGCTATCGGCCACGAGCGAGCGCCGCGAGGTGCTGGAGGGGGCAGACTTCGTGGTCGTCTCGGTGGCGGTGGACAGGGAGGAACGGTGGCGGCTGGATTTCGAGACAACCCTGCCCTTCGGGCTTCGCCAGCCATACGCCGAGAACGGGGGGCCTGGCGGGCTGGCTCATTCGCTCCGCAACATCCCGATCGTGGTGGGGATTGCGCGAGACATGGAGGAGCTGTGTCCCGATGCGTGGATGTTGAGCTACACGAATCCGGTTCCCCGGATAACGGCCGCAGTTCACCGGCACACCGCGATCAAGGTCGTCGGCCTCTGCCCCTCTGTCTACATTCTGGAGGATCAGGTCTCCCAGGTGCTGGGCCTGCCGACGGAGAGGATCCATGTAGTCGGGGCGGGCCTGAACCACTTCGGATGGGTGCTGGACATTCGCGACACGTCCACGGGAGAAGATCTCTACCCCGCTTTCCGGGAGAAGGCCCGGAGGGGAGACCCTTCATGGTCTCCGCTCTCGCGTGCGCTGTTGGAGCGCACCGGCTACTTCCCGTATCCGAGCGATGATCACATCGCGGAATATCTGAACCTCTGCCATCATCCGGAGCGCAAGCCGTGGCAGCGTTGGGGTCTCCACCAGTATGATTACCGGGAGCACGCCGCGGAGCGCGAGGCCCTGTGGCAGCGAGTGGCAGAGGTGGTGGAACGCGGGGCACTTCTGGACCACGTGGGGGAGAGCGCGGAGCAGGAGATGACGATCCCCATGATCAGGGGGCTGGGCTTTGGCGAGGAAGTGGTGATGCCCGGCATCAATGTCGCCAACGAGGGCTATATCACGAACCTGCAGCACGGGGGCATCGTGGAGGTGCCGGCTGTGGTCACCGCCTACGGGGCACAGGGCCTCGTGATCGGGGAACTGCCGGAGCCCATAGCCGGTTGGTGCAATCTGCAGATCTCCATCTGCAACCTGGTGGCAGAGGCCGGTGTGACGGGCTCCCGAGAGAAAGCCCTACAGGCCCTGCTGCTGGATCCGATGGTGAACGACATCGAGCAAGCGGAGGAAATTCTGGCGGCCTACCTGAGGGTTCACGCCGCCTACTTGCCTCAGTTCACCTAGCAGCCCTCCGCGGCAAGCCCTTGCACCTCTGGCGAGGCCTCCGCCGCGATCGTTGAGCGAGATGCCCGGCCTCCGGGCCGCGGGAGCGGGAGCATGCAGGCTCCGTCTCTACAAGTCTACAAGTCTGAGATACACTTGAGATACACTAAGGAGAAGCAGGATGAGACCTACGAAGGTCGTGATCATCGGAGCAGGCAGCGCCGACTTTGGGCCGGGGATGCTCGCCGATGTGCTGGCAAAGCCGGAGTTCCGGGGAAGCACCTTATCCCTCGTCGACACCGACGAGGAGAGGCTGAACCTGATGAAGGGTCTGGCGATGCGCATGAGCGAGGAATGGGGCACGGGCGCGAAGGTAGAGGCAACGACCGATCGGACGCGCGCGCTTCCCGAGACCGAGTTCGTCCTTGTGGCGATCGAGGTGGAGCGCATGAAGCGCTGGCAGATGGATTTCGAGGTGCCTCTCAAGCACGGCCTGCGGCAGCCTTTCAGCGAAAACGGGGGGCCGGGCGGGTTTGCACATGGGGCGCGAAACATCGCTCTCGTGACGGGGATATGCAAGGACATGCGCGAGTTCTGCCCCGACGCGTGGTTCTTCAACTACACGAATCCAGTGCCCAGGATCACGCTTGCGGCATTCAAGTATGGGGGGGTGAAGGCGGCCGGGTTCTGCCATGGCATCGGAATCGCCTATGAGAACGTCAGCAAGCTCCTGGACATTCCCGAAGAGGATCTCGACATCAAGGCGGCCGGACTGAACCACTTCACGTGGATTCTGGATGTGAGGAGGCAGTCCACGGAGGAGGACCTGTACCCGGTGCTGCGGGACAAAGTGAATGATTGGCCTGAAGGCTTCCTGCCGCTGACGCGGGATCTGCTGGAGCTGACAGATTTGTACCCGGTATGCAGCGACTCCCATATCGCCGAGTACCTGCAGTGGATGTGCGACCCGCAAACCGAGCCCTGGAAGAAGTACAGGCTGAACCCGCCCCACCTCGGCCGGAGGCGGGAAGATCATCGCGACCGAAGAATGCTCGAGCTGGCCGAGCTGGCGGAAGGCAAAGGATCGATAGATGAGTATCAAGAGGGGTCGGGCGAAAAGGCCGTCGATACGCTGATGGCGATCGTGCAGAACAGCAATTCATACGAGCTGGCCATCAATATCCCGAACGAGGGATACATCCCGAACCTCCCGCACAACGCCATCGTCGAGGTGCCGGCGCTGGTCAGTGCGATCGGCATCCGCGGGGTCCCGATGGGCGAGCTTCCGGAGCCCGTGGGCGAGCTGTGCCGTCGCCAAGTTGCCATTGCCGAGCTGGCGGTGAAGGCCGCCGCGACCGGCGACAGGAGGGCGGCCCTTCACGCCCTGGTTATGGACCCAATGGTTACGGACATCGAGCAGGCGAAGGGAATTCTGGAGGACTACTTGAAGGTGCACGGCGACCTGCTTCCGCAGTTTCGCCAGTAGCACTGGAGAGGCGCTCGGAGAACACCGGGGCGCCGCCGGTAGGGCCGCGGCCGGCGGGGGCGGGCTGATGGTGGGCTTGCCCTGCCGCGATTGGGGGCAGGCCGAGCGTGCCGCGGCGCTCCGCTTTGTTCGAGCCCCACCGACGGCGGCCGCGACAGAGACGTGAATGGAACGCGACGGGACGACAGCGTTCGAGAAGCAGGAGAAGACCGTCAATCCCATCAGCCTGCGTGCGGTGCTGTTGGGTGCGCTGGGTGTGGCCCTGCTGGCCGCAGTGAACCCCTACACGACGTTCGTCCTGCGCGTCTGGTCGGTGGGGTCTGGGTCGCTGCTGAGCGGCGCGGTCGTCGTGCTGTTTCTGCTGGTCTTGCTCAACGGAGTGCTGCTGCGGCTCTGGCCTTCCCGCGCGTTCAGCCGCGGCGAGCTGCTGGTGGCCTATGGCATGATGATCGTGTCGGTCGGCCTGGCGATGCAGGGCGGGCTGCTGTACATCGTGGGAGCGACGACCTATCCGTTCTACATGGCCGGCCCGGAGAACGAATGGCAGCAGTTGATCTGGCCCCACGTGCCCCTCTGGCTCCGCCTGAGTAACCTGCAGGCCACCGAGTGGTATTGGGATGGGCTGCCGCAGGGCCTGGGGATTCCGTGGGGCGCCTGGGCCACCCCGATGCTGGCCTGGTTTTCTTTCACCCTGGCGCTGATGGGGGCGATGTTCTGTCTGGGCGCTTTCGTGAGCCGGGACTGGATCGAACGCCAACGGTTGACCTTCCCTCTGGTGCAGGTGCCCCTTGCGGTGACAGGAGACGACCGGCAGCCGAGCCTGAGAAAGAGCATCCTCAACAACAGGGTGTTCTGGTTCGGCTTCAGCATCCCCGCGGTGTGCTCGATCCTCAACTGGCTCAACGCGATCTACCCCAATGTGCCGACCGTGCCCCTCTCCGGCATGGAAGTGGGGCGCAATTTCGCGGCCGTGGGCCTGCCCTGGAACGTTCTCTCGGATATGACGATCTCGATCCTCTTCCCGGTGGTCGGGATCTCATGCTTGCTCCCTGGCGAAGTGTCGCTGAGCTTGTGGCTGTTCTACGTCCTCTACCGACTGCAGCTCGTCCTCTGGGCCAGCTTCGGCATCGCGGAGGGAGCCCAGTCGGCCACCGCCATCAACCCGCGCGCGTTCATCGGGTTCGAGGAGGTGGGGGGATTAATCGCTTTGAGTGCGGTGGTGCTCTACCAGTCCCGCAAAGCCATTCGGTCGGCCTTCCTCTCGCTGCTTGCACTGGAGAGGCCGGAGCCGGACCCGTATGGGCCTATCAAGGGGAAGTGGGCTGTGGTCGGCTTCGTCCTCACGAATGCCTTCATGTTCTGGTGGGTGATTCGGGCGGGGATGTCGTGGTGGTCATTCGCCGCGCTGATCGGGATCTTCTATGCGGTGCTGATCGGGGCCTCACGTCTGGTGGCGGCCGGCGGGGTGATGTACGTCGATACAGGCATCTTCCCGCGAGAGGTAGTGATGCGAACCGTGGGCGGGCCGGCCATCGGGGCGACCTCGCTCACGATGTATGCCTATCTATCGGTCATCTACATGTACGACTCGATGAACCTGGCGATGCCACAGATGATGAACAGCTTCAAGCTGCTCCAGGCCGGCCGGCTGCGCGGGAGAATCTGGCCGTGGGCCACCGCGCTTGCGATCAGTGTGATGCTGGTGGTGGGGCTGGCGGCGCTGCTGTATGTGAACCACTATCATGGCGGCGCGAACCGCACCTGGCTGTATGATTACCCTCAGTGGGCTTTCGGTGAGCTGGAGGCGTCGCTGCGCGATCCGGAGATGCCAAACAACATGCTCCGGGCGGCACTGGTGGTCGGAGCGGCGTTCATGCTCGTGCTGGTCTGGCTGAACACCACCTTCGTCTGGTGGTCTCTGAGCCCGATCGGCTTCATCACGGCCAGCTCGTGGAACAGCAACTGGCTGATGTGGGGCAGTGTCTTCATCGGCTGGGCACTGAGCATGTTGATCCGCCGCTACGGGGGCTTCCTTTTCTACCGGAAGATGCGGCCCGCCTTCCTGGGCCTCGTCCTGGGCGACTATCTGACCCGGGCGGGGCTTGCCGCCCTATCCGCCGTTTTCGGTATCCACGGCGGCGTGTCGTACGGCTGGTAGGACGGGTGGACAGGCATCCGGCGGAGAGCAAGGCGCCACCGGGAGCGACCCGCCGGCAGCAGACCCGATAGACGGCACACCGGCACTTTGGCGGAGGCCGGCACGCGGCCCAGCAGGCGGCGGCCAGGCGAACCTGAAGTGTCCGCGTTCGGAGACTGGCGTTCAGCTACCCAGAATGGAGGATGTCAATGGCAGCTACGAAGATCGTGATCATCGGAGCGGGAAGCTCGGATTTCGGTCCGGGGATGGTGGCGGACATCATGAGGGACACTTCACTGAAGGGGAGCACGATTTCCCTCGTGGACATCGATGCCGAAGCCCTGAGCTTGATGAAGGCTGTCGCGAAGCGGATGAGGGCGGAGTGGGGAAGCGATGTGAAGATCGAGGCGACTGTAGATCGTAAGCGGGCGCTCCCTGGGGCCGAGTTCGTGCTCGTGGCGATCGAGGCGGAACGCCTGAAGCGCTGGACGATGGACTGGAAGATCCCGCTGAAGCACGGCCTCAGGCAGCCGTTCGGCGAGAACGGGGGCCCGGCAGGGTTCGCGCACGGCGCGCGGAACATCGCCCTGGTGATGGGGATATGCGACGACATGCGGAAGCTGTGCCCGGAGGCCTGGTTCTTCAACTTCACGAACCCCGTGCCGAGGGTGGCGCTGGCGGCGTGGAAGTACGGGGGGGTGAAGGCCGCGGGCTTCTGCCACCAGATCTGGATGGGGTTTGAGTTCATCAAGCAGCTGCTCGGCATCCCGGAGGAAGATGTAGACATAAAGGCGGCCGGCCTGAACCACTTCACGTGGATGCTGGATGTCAGAAGGAAGTCTACGCAAGAAGACCTCTACCCCGCGCTGCGGCGAAAGCTCAAGAGCTGGCCGGCTGATTGGGAGCTGCTGACACGGGATGTCTTCGAGGCGATGGGGGTGTTTCCCGTGCCCGGCGACCCGCACCTGTGCGAGTATCTGCCGTGGGTGTGTGACCCACAGAGGAAGCCGTGGGAGAAGTACGACCTGAACCCGCCCCGCTTCGTGCATTCGAGGAGGCAGGTCGACACGATCCATCGGCGCAAGGCGCGGGAAGAGTTCCGGAAGATGGCGTCGGGGGAAGCCTCACTGGACGAGTACCGAGAGGGCTCGGGCGAGAAGGCGGTGCCCGCCCTGGCGGCCATCGTCAATAATTCCAACTCCTATGAGCTGGCAATCAACATCCCGAACGAGGGGTACATCCCGAATCTACCTCAGAACGCGATGGTCGAGGTGCCTGCGATGGTGAGCGCGATCGGGATTCGCGGAGTGCCGGTGGGCAACCTCCCGGAGCCGGTGGCGGAGCTGTGCCGGCGACAGATCGCGGTGACGGAGCTGGCAGTGAAGGCGGCCGCGACCGGCGACAGGACGGCCGCCCTTCAGGCGCTGTTGATGGACCCAATGATCACCGATCTACAGATGGCGAGGGACATTCTGGCGGACTACCTCAAGCTGCACGGCGACCTGCTGCCTCAGTTCCGGCAGACCCGTCGCCGAGCGCGGAGAAAGAGGAGCTGAACTCGTCCGCGGGCGCGTGTCAGGAGTCCGCGCAGCCGCCTGTCTGCGTGCGGAGCCTCGGTGGCCTGCGGGGTCTGGTGTTGCTCGGTTTCGATCGCGGTCGCCCCGCCTCGCCATGGCGAGCGCCGTGCGGCCGATCAGCGCGCACACGGGGGAGAGGAACAGCAGGGACAGGTAGGAGAGCAGGCAGATGGGATGGCCGCTGACCACGGCCCGCTCCGCCCCAGGTGAATCGGTGAGGAGTTCTGGGATCCTATGGAGGCAAAGATGCGGGGCCGCCGCCGGTGTCCGAAATCGATGTGACACCCGCAACCCGTGCCCTCGCCAGCCCGATTACGGCTCGCGCACGGCCGCCTTCAACATAGATTGCTCGGGAGGCTCAGGCGTGATTGGATACATAGCGTCTGCTTGCTTCTGCGCCTTCGCCGTTTCCCCCGCTTGCACATAGAGCAGGCCCAGAACGGCCCGAACCGGGGCCACAAACCGCTCGGCCGCTATGCCGTCCGGCTGCAGCCCTGCTTCGAGGATGGGGATGACCTGCCGTCTCACCTCTGGACGGGCAAACAGGTCCGGATCATCTACCCACGCCTCGGCTACGGCCATGGCCTGAAAGCGCCGAGCCCGCGGATCTTCCGGGTTGATGGCCGAGGCCTGCTGCCATGTCGGCAGAGCCGCGGAGTGTACTTCCAGCATGGAGGCCGCCCATCCGTTCGCTAAGGTCGGCGTCTCTTCCCAGTAGCACTTCATCCGCGCTCTCTCCTGCTGGGAGACGGGTGCTGCCAGGTGTTCCCAGGGCCGCGCGCGGATCGCCATCATGCGACCCACGTGCTCGATCCCAATCGCGGGAGAGAGGGTCGTTTCGAATTCCACATGGGGCAGATCATCCCGGTTGACATCGGCCCCCCCGACGTAGTTGCGTAACTCATCTTCGGCCAGCAGCAAAGTGCTTACCAGCCGCACCGGATCGGCCAGCTGCACCTCCGCGAGATCCGGCTGCACCTCCGGGCGCGCCATCCGTGCCGTCAGGTCTGGCAGGTCCAGGGCGAGCGGTCCGGGGGTGGCGACGAGCACCGCGTGGAAGGGATTGCAGAACCACAAGGATACATGTTCAAACCCCGTCAGGAAGGTCCGTGCCAGCGTCGGGAACCTGCTCATATTGGTGGGCACCCAGGCGCACACGACGCCACCGGGCCGCAGCCGACGGCGGCAAAGCTCATAGAACTCCTGGGTATAGAGATAGGGGCTCAGGCTCGGGTTGATGGCGTTGATGGAGATCACGTCGTAGGTTTCGGCGGTCGTCAGCAGATAGTTGCGACCGTCGTTTACAATGAAGCGGAACCTCGGCTCCTCCAGAATCCCTTTGTTGTCGTCCAGGAAGAGCTGTGCGGTCTCCCGCTCCTCTGGGACGAGTTCCACACAGTCCACCCGCTCGACCGGATAGCGCGAGATGGACCAAGACGTCGAGCCCAAGCCGAATCCCACCACCAGCGCTCGCTGCGGCTCTTCTGCCAGCAGCATCGGTAGGTGCGCGAGCATCTTGTGAACCACGACGTCATCGTAGTCTGTATAGGCGGTGCCGCTGCCGTTGATGTTCAGCTCCCTGGACCCCTCGGGATTGGCCAGCACCGCCAAGGAAGCTTCGCTCCCTTCGTGATAGTAAAGGAGCTGCTGCCCCAATCCCACATACTCTGACCGGCAGAGCGCGACCGCCCGCGGGTGCCAGGAGAGCGCCATCGCCGAGGCCAGCACGGCCACACCGGCGAGGCCTGCCACCATCTTCGCCCCCCGCCTCCATCGGCTGCAACCCAGAAGCACCACCCCAAGCAGCACATTGAGCGCCGCCACCGCGAGCACGCCTCGCTGGGCGCCCAGCCATCCGATCAGCCAGAATCCAGTGCCCAAAGACCCAATCACACATCCCACGGTGTTAGCGGCGTACAGCAGCCCGAGCCTGCTTCCCAGCCGCTCGACTTGGCGCGCGTACGCTCTGGTTACCACCGGCATCGTCGCCCCCATCAGCACGGTCGGCACCAGGAGCAGGGCAAAGGTGATGGCGAACCAGACCCACCAAGCCCGCCCGGGCAGCAGCTCTGAGACCACATGTCCCAGGGGATACAGCTGATGGATCAGCAGCAGCAGGTAGGCTGCGGATAGACCGATCCCAAGTTCCAGCAGGCCAAAGATAGCTACCTGGTCCCGCATCCGATCCACGAGACGCGTCACCACGAGACTTCCGAGCGCTATCCCGATAAGAAAGCAAGCTAGGATGGTCGAGAACGCGTAGATCGTCTGACCGGTGAAATAGACGAGCACCCGCGTCCACAGCACTTCGTAAGCGAGAGAGGTAGCCCCGGCGAGTGCAAAGGCCCCGAGCAGCAATCGGCCGGCTTCCGACTTCGCCTCGCGGACGGTCTCGTCTCGGGCCGTCTCCCGGCCTGCCGGCGACTGCGCGGTGCTCGTTCTCCTCGCCAGCCACAGGGAAGTGAAGCCGGCCAGCAGGTTGAGCGCGACCGCCGCCCGAATGGTGTCGCCTACTCCCAGCACCTGCAATAGCAGGAAGCCTGTCGCTATTGTCCCCAGCACGCCACCGAGGGTGTTGACTCCGTAGAGCAACCCCACTCCGGCGCCGATGCGCTCCTTCTCCCGCACCCAGGCCCGGCTGATGGCGGGAAGGGTTCCCCCCATCAGTGCAGTCGGCACCAGCAGCACCGCGAAACAGAGCAGATAACGCAGCGCGACGAAGGCCCAGGTGGCGCCGGGGAGGGCGCGGGCCATCGCGACGTAAGTGCTGTTGAGTCCATGGAAGACATAGGGAAGACAGAAGGCGCTCGCGCCAATGCCCAACTCAAGCGCTCCGTACAAAGCCAAAGGCCGGCGGGCGCGGTCCGCGCGCTTCCCCAGCAACGCGCTCCCGAGGGCGAGCCCACACATGAAAGCCGCCAGCACCGTTGAGATGGCGCCGGAAGTCACCCCAAAGACAAGAGTCAGCTGCTTCGTCCAGGTCAACTCATAGGTCAGGCCAGCGAAACCCGACACCAGGAGCAACAGAAGAATCAGCCCACGCACTCTCGCGTCCTCACCAGAGACTCTGTCCGGAGGCTCCTAAGAGCGCCTATCAAAACCGTTGGCTCTCGTTGGAGAACCCCTGGGCCAGGCCCTCTTGACACCGAGGCACCAGGTTTTGATAGGGCTTCTCACTGATGGCGTTCTGCGCCTGGTAGGCGCTATCCTTCGTCTCATGGGTTGTGCCGTAACATCCCTTCCTCGGTAGGACTCACACGGGTGGTGTCGAAGGGTCGGATATGAGCGGTTGGGCGCAGCCTCCGCCGCGCCGGGGGGCTGCGCCGGCCTCGGTCGACAGCGGCGCATATCTGTCTTGGGGAAGCTCCCTCGTGCGACGTCTTCTCATCGCGCTTGGCCTTGTCGTGATCGCAGGATTGGCCTACCGCGTCTTCGGCCAGTCGGGGCGGCCGCGCGTCCTCTGGCCGGTCACGGGGCGGGCGCTCTCGCCGCCGGTGGCCGGCGGCCGCTGGGTGGGATGGCTGGAGGCGGATGATGACGCCTGCCGCCTCGTCATCGCGCCGGGCGGAGGCGGAGAGCAGCAGGCTATCGTGTCCGGCGCGGGCCTCTCGGGGCTCGCCATCGAAGGTGATGACGCCTTCATCACGCGGGCCGAGCCCGGATCGGACAGGGTCTTCGGCGCCGCACTCGTGAAGGTCGCGCTTCCCAGCGGCCGCACGACCGCGATCGCTTCTCTCGCCCGCGGGGCCGACCAGATCATCTCTTCGGGGGGCTGGCTGGTCTGGCGGAGCAGACGCGGGCCGGCGCTTCCGGGCGTGGCTTTCGTCGCCGCCGCCGCTCCGGTCACCGTCATCCAGGCTCGGCGCAAGGAGGGTGGGCCCGTCAACATCGTCGATGTCGTTCGCGGGGACGACGGCGCCGCACTCACCGAGTTCGATCTTCTCGGCGTGATCGAGGGGGAGGTATACTGGGTTCAGCGTGATGGATCGGGATCGGGACTCCGGACCCGGGTGCGGCGCGCTCCCTGCGAAGGCGGCGACGCCGAGACCGTGATGGAGGAGCCGGGCAAGAGGCAGGCGGCCCTCGAGGGAGATCTCTTGGTCTGGACTGCGCCGTCGCTGGAGGCGGGCGCGCCCGATGCCTGCGCCTCCGTCAAGCAACTGCGCATCGGCGAATCGAACCCCCGGGCTATCGCTGACTGGCTCGGCCCGGATGCACGCGTGCTGCTCTCGCATGGGAGGGCCTACGCGCAGGACGGGAACGGCCTGTGGAGGCTCGGGGTCCGAAGCACGGATCAGCGGCGGCTGTTTTCCGGACCGTCGGGGGTTACCGCGGTGAGGGCCGTGGGCGACCGGGAGATCCTGGCGATGTGGCACCAGGGCGGGATATCCATAGCAGAGCGACCGCTCACGTGGTGGGCGAGGATGAAGGCGGCGGTGAAGCCCTGAGGGAGAGTGCCGTGCAGCGCATGAGAAAGGAAGTCTCTCCTCTCGTCGGGGTGGTGCTCATACTGGCGGCGCTGGCTGCAGTGCAAGCGTTCTACTGGCGAGGCCTTACCATCGAGGAGAGGATGAAGCCGCCGGAAAGCGAGGGTGGCGGCCGGGGCGGGGCCGAAGCGGATCGGCCCAGGGGCCGGCGCGACGTTGTGGTGGAGACAGTCGCCGGGAGGGGGGAGGCGGGAGACCGCGACGGGGCCGCGATGGATGCCCTTTTCGACGGGCCGGCAGCAATCGCCGTCGCCCGCGGCGGCGCCGTCTATGTCGCCGATAGCCGGAACCACGCGATCAGGATGATCTCGCCCGGGGGCCGGGTCTCCACAGTCGCCGGCGCTCCGGGGATGTCGGGCTATGCCGACGGGCTCGGCGCCGAGGCCCGATTCTCGGCGCCGGCCGGTGTCGCCGCCGGACCCGGCGGGAGCGTGTTCGTCGCCGACACGGGCAACCACCGCCTCCGGCGGGTAGGCGCGGATGGCATCGTCTCGACTTACGCCGGCGCGGCAACGCCCACCGACGATCTCGGCAGCGAGGTGGGCGGACATCGGGATGGACCGGCCGCGCAGGCGCAGTTCCGATATCCGGTGGGCCTGGCCATGGAGCCATCCGGCTCGATCTATGTCGCCGATGCGGGCAACGGCTGCGTGCGCCGCATCTCGCGGGGCGGCGAGGTGACGACGCTCCCAGTGGAGGGCGATGAGTCGCTCCAGAGCCCCACCGAGGTCTGTCTGACGTCGGACGGTCGGCTGTGGGTGGCGGACACCTCCGGACACAGGCTGTGGACGGGCCCGAAGGAGGGGCCGCTCAGGCCGTGGCCGGGCGATGCGGCCGAGGCCGGGGAGGACTTCGCCCCGGCCGGGATTGCCGCGGTGGGAGGCGCCTCTGGCGGGGAGCGGGTCTATGTTGCGGACTCGGACGGCGGGTGTCTCTGGCGCATCGAGGGCGACCGGCTGAGGCCCGTCGCCGGCGAGCAGCAGGCGGAGGATGCCTTCCGGGACGGGCGGGGGGACGTCGCCAGGTTCAAGCGCCCGGCCGGGCTGGCCGGCGGGCCTGCGGGCAGGCTCTATGTGGCTGACTTCGGCAACGAGCGGATCCGCCGCGTGAGGCTGCCTGGGGCGGCAAAGGAGAGGGACTGAGTGCAGGTAGAGATCAGCGGATTGCGCAAGGTGTACCCGGGGGGCGTGACGGCGCTCCAGGGCCTGGACTTGACGATACCACCGGGCGTCTTCGGTCTTCTCGGCCCCAACGGGTCGGGTAAGACAACGCTCATGCGGATACTGGCGACGCTCCTGGAGCCCACGTCGGGCGAGGCCCGCGTTGGCGGGCACGACGTGCGGAAGGAGAAGGGGGCGGTCCGCGAGCTGTTGGGGTACATGCCAGAGGAGTTCGGGTTCTACCCGAACCTCACCGCCTACGAGATGCTGGACTACCTCGCCCTGCTCTGCCGGATCAACGACCGCAGCGAGCGCCGGTCGCAAATCGAGCAGGCGCTTCATCGGGTGAATCTCGACGCGGTTGCAAACCGCCGCGTCGGGACCTTCTCCAGCGGGATGAAGCGCCGGCTCGGGATCGCCCAGGCCATCCTCAACAATCCCCGGGTCCTCATCATGGACGAGCCGACCTCCGGGCTCGACCCGGAGGAGCGCGTCCGCCTCCGCAACCTGCTGGCCGAGCTGGCCGGTGACCGCGTGGTGATTCTGTCCACGCACATCGTGAACGACGTTGCCTCGATCGGCCAGCGCCTCGCCATCCTTCGGCAGGGGCGATGCCTCTTCACCGGCCGTCTCGCCGAACTTCTGGCGCCGCTCAATAACAGGACGTGGATCATCGACATCGAGGAGGACGAGCTGGGCCGCGTCCGACACGACTTCGAAGTCACCGGCGTCTTCCGCTCCGCCACCGGCATGCAGGTTCGAGCGCTCGCCGACAGCATGTCCCACCCGAGGGGCTACGCGGCGGAGCCGACCCTGGACGATGCCTATGTGACGCTCATGAACCACGACGCCGGCGAGAGCGACACCCCGAGCGAAGAGGAGGCCCCGCCAAGTGAGACGGCCTGACTGTATTGGGCTCGGCGCCATCTTCGCGCGGGAGTGCCGCCTGGCCGTCGGCGGCGCCAGCTTCTGGTCTCTCGGCGCCGCGGGGGCGTTGCTCGCCGCCTGGCGCGCCGCCGGGCGTGAGGTCACCTGTGGGGTGGCGGCCTACCGGGCGTCGGAGATCATAGTCCTGGGCGTCGGCGTCGTCGCCGTTCTGCTCGCGGGGGCCGCGGCCGCCCGGGACCGCCGCCAGGCGGTCGCCCAGCTCGTGCTCGCGAAGCCGCGGGGAAGCGCGCCCGCCCTCGTCCTCGTTCGCTTCGCCGCCCTCTGGCTCTCTCTCGCCGTCCTCGCCGCCATGGTGCTCGCCGCCTCCGCCTTGACTCAGATCGCCGTCGCCGGAACCCCGTGGCGAGTCTATCCATACGCCCATGCGCTCGCGTATACGATGCTCCCGATCGGGCTCGCCGCCGCCCTCGGGTTCTCCCTCTCCACCATCTTCGCCACTCCCCTCGCCTCCGCCGTAGCCGCCCTGTATTGGATCGTCATCCCTCTCACGCGCGCGCACATCGCCATCGCCTTCGACCTGACGCTCTCCCAACACTGGCCGCTCACCGCCCTTTTCCTGGGCTTCCTCATCGCTCTCACGGGCGCGCTCTATGCCCGTCCCGTCCGAGACGGCGGGGCCACAACCGCTCGCCTGGCTTGGGCGGCGGCGCTTCTCCTCGGCGCGACGGTCGTCGCCGCCTATGGTATCGCGGCGAGCGGGGACGACGCCCTGCTCGGTCCCGATCCCGTCCTCGCCGCAATAGCAGCCCAGTCGTCTCATAGGGATCCGCGCGCTCCCGGCTTCTGGCTCCCCGACGCGCACGGCCGCCGCGTGGCCTTGAGCGATTACGCCGGGCGTCCCGTCGCGCTTACCTTCTGGGGCCCCGCCGCCGCCAACTCGGTGCACGCGCTCTCCCTCCTTCGCGGCCTCGCGGCCGAGTTCCGGTCGTCCGGCCTCGTCTGCATCGCCGTCTGCGTCGACCGCGACTCCGCCGCCATGCGACCGTTCCTGCGCGACGGCGGCTCGGACGTCGTCATGCTCTGGGACCGGGGCCGCCACTTCGGGGACGGCACGTATTTGGGCGATTCTCCGGCCGCCGTCGGCTACGAGGTCACCCATCTCCCCGCGACATTTATCCTCGACCGCGACCGCTCGATCCAGTACGTGTTGAGCGAGATACCGCCCGATCGCGTGCGAGAGAAGGTCGCGCAGGTGATCGACCGATGACGAACCAGCTCCCAGGCACAAGCGCAAGGCGGTCCAGTCTTTGGGCCTACAACGTCCGCATCCTCCTGGGCAGCAGCTACTGGCTCATCATCGCTCCGGTGGCCGGCGCCCAGCTTGTGCTGTTCTGGAACATGGCCGTCCTCAGCATGTCCAGCTCGGCGCTCTCGTCCCGTACTATCGAGCTCGCCGCCCCTATTCTCGCCGCCTTCCTCTGCGCGCATGCTCTCGCCCCCGAGCAGAGCAAGGTGGGGGAACTCGTATTCGTCCGTCCAGTCTCCATCGAGCGCGTCCTCGTGCTGCGCGTGGTCGCCATCTTCGCCTTCGTGCTCCTCGCCCTGTCCACGGTCCTCATCCTCTATCAGGTCAAGGTCGAGTCGTTCCGCCTCGGCCTGACGCTGCTCGCAACTCTTCCCTCCATGCTCTTCGTCTCGATGCTCGCGCTCGGGATCGCCGTTGCCGTCCGCCAGCCTCTCCTCGGCTTCGCCGCCGCCGGCGCCTTCTGGGGCCTCGACCTGGTCACCGGCAGCTCCCTCAACCCCCTCGTTTCGCTGGACAGCTTCTCTGGGTGGCTCTCGGGTCGGCCGGTCTCCGAGCTCTGGGTTATCAACAAGCTCGTGCTCGTCGGTGTCGCCGCGCTCCTGTACCTGTGGGTTCGCAGCATGCTGGGCCGCCCCACCGCCGCCCTTCGCTTCCGGGTGGTCGCCGCTCGCTCGGCGCTGGCAATCGCCATTGCCTTTGCCTACGTCGCCAGCGGAGCCGGCTGCAAGCTCGCCTACGGCCTGCGCCGCGAGGGCGAACTGGGGGTGCGCGCCCATCTCTGGTACCAGACCCAGTTCCGCTCATACGGGCCCATTCCGGTCGCTCGCCTGTTCGGACCCGCCTTTGCCCTCTATCTTAGGGCCGCCTCCGGTCCCGCCTTGACGAACGGACGCGCGCTGGGCTCGGGCGCGACGGGGGTCGATGTCCCGAGCCTGAGGCTCCTCCAGGAGCGGTACCCCGAGAGCATCTGGGCCGATAACGCCCAGCTTCTCACGGCGCTCAATGCCCTGCACAGGCCAGCCAGCCGCCCGACCATGCTGATCGGCTGCCAGGCAGGCAGCGGTGGGCCGTCGCTCAGAGTGGTCGGCGAGGACATGGAGGCGGCAATCAGCGAGTTCGAGGCCCTGCTGAGTCGCTACCCCGACAGCCCGTTCGCGCCGTTTGCGCTCTCGCAGCTCGCTACGATCGGCCTGTCGAGACTGGACTTCGAGGCGGCGATCTCGGCCTACGAGCGCCTGATGGAGCACCATCCTCAGGCGACGGAAGCCTCCGCGGCCGGAAGAGAGCTCAGCGCTTACTATCTCGCCAGTGGGCAGCCGGAGCGGGCATTGAAGGTGGCCGACATCGCCGCCGGTGTGGCTGCCTGGGACGTGCGGGCCGACGCCCTCCTCTCCGCGGCGCAGGCCGCAGAGAGGGCCGGGAAGCTGGACGTCGCCCGCGACCGCTACGCTCGTGCCCGGTCGGCGGCTGCGGAGGCAGCGGACCAGGCGATCGCGGGCCGCGGAGTCGCCGGGGGGAGAACCCCGAGCCACCTCACGAAGGGTGAGCTCTTCGAGCGCGCGAACGCCGTCATCGCCGCCGCCACGCGCGCCCTGAGCGATGACGTGGAGCCACAGGTTGCGCCGACCGTCGTTACTTCTCAGGTAACGGGCCGGATCCTGCTCGATGTCAGAGACGTCGCTCTGACGCGCGTGGCCCTAGGCACTGCTGTCGACGCGAGCGGCCTGCCCTCGCCGTTCGCCCCCGGACCGGCCGTCGCTGTCTCCCCCGGGCCTGACGGCGGATTCGCCTTCGCCTCGGTGCCCGCTGGCGAGTACCAGGTCCTTGCCATCGCGCTCAGCCTTCCCCCCGAGAAGACGGGGTGGAGCGCGAGCCTGTCTCCGCTTGCGCTCCCCGTGGTGGTTCGCGGTCCGTCGGTCGAGCTGCCGCCGGTCAGGATCCGCCTTTCGCCCCAGCCGGTCGAGCGCTCGCCGGCTAGCCGCGGTGCCGGTGTTTCCCCGCACCGCGAAGCCCGCGGCCGGGGCGGCCGGCGCATGCGCAGGTAGACGCGCCCGCCGTAGGCTCGCAGAACTCCTGGTAGAAGTGTGGAGATGGCGGCCCACGGGCGTCTCAAGGGTCAGTGAGAACGGCTGAAGAAGGGCTGTCCGGAGCCTCGATTTCGGCCTCTGCGCCCATACCCAGTCTTATGAACCCCACCTCGCCGGTTTATGGAGTTTCTTGCATTATGGTCGTAATGGTAATGCAGGAAAATCCCTAGTATTACTCCGTTAGAGCTTTTCATCCCCGCGTGGTAAGAGCGGGGTATGACGACACGAGAGCTGGAGGCCAGTCGGAGGCGCTTGGAGGAGTTTGCCAGCGAGATGTTGGAT